>Ga0326727_10003548_pt1 | contig 49582 bp, 34 predicted proteins | sample MB2enrmetagenome_FD_207643 | JGI IMG/M metagenome (GOLD analysis project Ga0326727, IMG submission 207643) | Lab enriched peat soil microbial communities from McLean, Ithaca, NY, United States - MB29MY | ecosystem: Environmental > Terrestrial > Soil > Wetlands > Peat | place: USA: New York... | reverse complement strand
AGTCATCCACGGAAATACCATGCTGCAGAAGGCGGCCATCGACGCCGTGCTGCAATGGCATTACCAGCCGGCCATGCTGAATGGCAAGCCGGTGGAATCGCCGGTGGAAATCAAGCTGAACTTCGTCTCCCAAGGGCGCTGAGAGGCTAAGGGCTTTGCCCTTGAACGGCGGACTGAAGCCGCCCCCGCCCCACTGGCGGGGCGGACTTCAGCCCGCCAGCCCCGGGCTTTGCCTGTGGGTTCGGATCCGCCAAGTCAGAATTTGTCTTCTGGCGCCGTAAGCCTTACTTGCCGAGTGTAGCTGCCGTCCTGACATTAGCCGTACCGCTGCCCGCCGCTGCCGCGACCGGAATCAGCAGGTAGGACATGGAGGAATCCGGGCCCGAAATGTCCAGGAAATTGGGACCGGCCGTCAGCCCTGTTGGCACCGTCACATTGAGCTGATACAGCCCGGAGTAACCCGGCGCCAGCCCGGCAAAGTCGTTCGTCCCCGCGGTCCCCGAGAAAGCTACTCCGATGGTGTTAGTTGTCCAGCTAAGTGGGCTTGAGGGTCCCGCCCCGCCATCGCTTATCGCCGGTGAGACGGCGCCCAGTCCAGTCAGATAGACTGACACGGTTTCGCCTTGCATTGCGGGATTCGCGTCGCTGACCACCGATCCGATGGGCGCCACGGAATTTCCGATGCCCAAGTGTACGATCGCTCCGTACCCGGTGCCGTTCTGGTTCTGCGTGAAGACTCCCGGCGCGGTATTCGCCACGTAGTTCGTCACCACGTTGGAAGAGCCCATATCGTTGGTCACCTGGATTGAGACGATCGATCCGGGAGTTACCTCGTAGGGTACAATCGCCGAAATCTGCGAGGGGCTTACATAATAGATAGCCGCCGGATATCCGCCGATAGTGACGTGGACATCGCCCAGCCCGGTAGTGGGAAACGGAGTGCCCGCGATTTGCGTGGAGGAAGCCAGATTCGAGCCGTAGAGCGTCAGCAGTTCCCCGGGCGCGATCCTGGCCGTGAACGGCGCGTTACTGGCGGCATTCACGACACCGGTGGGGTTCAGGAATACGCCCGTGCCTGTCGGCGTGGGCGCCTGCAAGGCCACAATGATTCCGAGGTTAGGGCCAATTCCGGAGGAGATTATCACCGCGCCTCCGTCTCCCACGACGTAGTTCGCCTCGGTATCGCTGAAGGTGTTACCTGAGAGCGAAATGGTTTCACTGTAAGTGTTATCGGTGGCGCTGCGGCTTCCGCTTCCCATCCGCCGGTGCCCAAGAACTGTTTGGGGAGCAGCGCCGGGGATGATATCCAGCGAGCCGAACCAGGACTCGAGACTCCCCCCAGTCTGGTCGAAGCCTGCCTGATAGTAAAGCCCCGAGAGAGCCGGCGTTCCGGCACTGGTCTTCACTCCCACGATCATGTCGTAGGAATCGGGCGACCCGCCGAACAGGAAGTTGCCGTCCGGGGAAAAGTAGAGGTATTTCTGCCCGGAGATGAGCCCATTGCCGACGGGAAGGGTGGGACCCGCGGGAAACGTGGCCGTCGCGACACCATTGCTGAAGGTATAGGTGAGCCCGTTCACGGTCTGCTTGATTGGCGAGGTGGCCGGCGTTCCTTCGTATCCACTTATTTCCTCGGCGTTTAGATTACCGTTGCCGTCGGGATTGAGCGTAAACATAAAGCTCAGCATGTAATTCGGGACGCCGACCGTCGGGTCAAATGCAGCGCAGGTCCAGGAACCGGTGAAACTGGACGCGGTAGGCGCCGGACTGGTAACCGGCGCCGCTACCATGATATTGTTATCCCCGTTGCCCTCCGTGATGCTGCCGATGAAAACGCCCTGCGCCGACACGAGCCCATAGATCGGGACAGGCGGGACGGGACAGGTGATCGTGGTGTTGCTGGAGAAAGAAAAACAGGGGTTGCCAATGAAACCATAGCCGGAGGCGGCAATGGAATATGTTCCGGTGGTGTTAACTGCGCCGGAAGATGAAGGTATCCCGCTGGAGAGCCCGTTGAAGTAATAGAGGCCGGTGATGGCGTAGTTGCCGTTTCCATCGAACGTAATGTTGCCGTAGAGGATTTCCTCGCTCTCCAGGTCTCCGTACTTGTCCGACTCACCATAGATGACCTGCCGGAAATAATACTGACCTTTGAGCTTGCTATTCCCGCTGGTGTCCCAGGTCTGTGCCTGGATAGCACAGGCGGCGGCAAGCAATATCAAGAGGCTCGCTGATTTCATACAATGTCCTTTCCTGATTCATGGCGGCGCGCAGGCGACACTCCTGCGGTGCGGCGGTCGGAGGGCCGACGAGAGCCGCGGCATAGGAGGCGTCCCTATCTAAATGTTCCCACCTCTTACCTCCGCGGCTCGAATATAGGCCGGCTGCCTCGAAGGAACAACCCTAAAAAGAGCCAATGGGGGATGACCACTTCGAGACATGGAGCGAGGATAGGCTCAGGAACCTCCGAAGATGTCGTGGACAATTCGGGTGTTCTGTTCGGTCGGTGCTGCCCATACAATGCGCGTTTCACGATACCGTTCTCGCTCAGCACCAGCAAGGTCGGCGTGCCGGTAACGTGGATCTTGTCTAGCGCGACTTCATACACCTCGCTAACTTCGAGCCCGACGGATCGCAGGTAGCTCTTTCCTCGGTCGGCGGCCTCGGGCAGAACGGCGATAACCCTTTTCTGCCCGCCGGATCCCGCCGCCTCCAAGAGCTGTTTGTAGAGCGGCGCGCTCGCTTTGCAGTATGGGCAGCCATCTCTAAGCGCGAGGACAACGGTGTCGCCGGGGCCGAGCTTCACGTTGGGGATCGAAATTCGGTCGCCTACCCTGACTTGGCCCGGAGGGGCTTGCGGCTGCGGCGCCCAGAACGTCCTCTTGGCGACGGCCGCAGAAAGCGTCAGACAAAGGATGGCCGCACCTACATTCGCGGCGATTCGGGTGGTACCCAGAATACGAGCTTCGTTTCTCATTCGGACTTCTCCTTCCCGATCATAGGTGATCGGCGAAAAGGGGCGCATGCGGCCCGGCGCGCCCTGGGCGGCCACCGATCCGGGCCGTTCCTCCGTTAATAGCCCGGGCAGCCGCTGGCGATCCACCACTGGTTGGTGGGGAGTGAGCAGGTTAAGCACGCCGGATAGGGGGAGCAGCTCCCGTTTGCGTTTACCACCTCAGCAAACCAGCCGCCCGAACCAACTGTGCACGGCGGTGGCGGGCAGGTGTCACTGCATCCGGGGTCCGGATACGTATATTGGCCACTCGAGCAGAAGACATCGCCCCCGTAGACACACGCGCAGCCAGAGCACTGCCCTTGGCAGGACTGCTGGGCATAGGCCGTCGCACCGGGATTACCAGCCAGGAACACAAACGAGAGCCCGACCAGAAAACAAATCGTCAATGTTCTTTTCATGAGACCTCCTACTTTTGTACGCGACGCTCTCCACAGTTGTGTTGCATCGAGTAACAGCCGGCACATGGCGACGCATGGCGGCTTTTTAGGCGGGACAACCCCAGCCTGCAATGGAGGGGCGTCGCTCGAGTAGATGGTGGCTGAGCCAAAAATATCTGTCAAGACGTATTTTTCAACATTCTTCAACGAACCGTGCTGTTGTATATTCTGCATAGGAGGCGCTATGTTACACCGCGCCATCGTCATACTTACCGCGCTCGCCGTCTCCGCGGGAGTTGCTCAGAAGAATCAGCCGCCAAGCGATTCTCAGTTAGTATTACGTTCCACTACCCAAGAGGCTCTGCTCGATTTCATCGCGCGGGACAAGCACCAAAAACTAGTCACCGATCTCCGTGCAGAGGATATCGACGTCCTGGAAGACGGAGTTCCGCAGAAGCTTCGGAGCTTTCAATACCGCGATGGGCGTGAGGCGCCCGCGCCCCAGAACGGGCCGGCGGCCCCACGCCCTGGGGGCGCCCAGCGATATGCGGAGCTTAGCCAGATCAATGTGGTCTCTCTGGTCTTTGAAGGTTTAAATGCCGAAAGCCGGAGGCAGGCGACCCAAGCCGCTAAGGACTTTCTGGCGAATGAGGCCGGTCCGAACACTTACATTGCGGTATTTACCCTCAACCACCGCCTCGCTCTGTTGCAGCAGTACACCAACGATCTCAGTCTTCTGAACCAGGCGGTCGACCGGGCGGGCACCGGGGCTTACCAGAAGTTCGCGAAGGACATGGAGGCCGAGATCATGCGGCTGAATAGCCTCGCCCCCGACCCTACCCAGTTCCAGGCGATTCATCCGGGATCCGCCGAGGAACGGGGCCCCGATATTACGGCCGCCCAATTCGCGAAGGTTGAACGGAAGATGGCCGAACTTACTATCGCGGTGATCTCTAACCAGGCCGGCAATCTGTCGATCGACGCGCTGCAGCAGTTGATCCACGCTCAGGCGCAGGTCCCCGGCCGGAAGACTATCATCTACTTCTCCGCGGGATTGATCGTGCCGCCCGAGCAGCCGGAGCGGTATCGCGCCACGATCAGCGAGGCCAACCGCGCTAACATCTCTTTTTATACGGTGGACCCCAGTGGGCTCGATACCATGTCCGGGGCCAGGGTGTCTGGGCTGACGACCCAGGCGATCCACGAGGGGGAACTCGGCGGCCCGGCTGTCATGCCTACCAACTACCAGGAAAACCTGCGCTATCTGGCGGAGGATACCGGCGGATTTCTGATCGCCAACACCAACGACATGAAAGTGCCTTTGCGCCGCGTGATGGAAGAAGTGCGGGCGCACTATGAGGCAACTTATTCACCAACATCTTCCAATTACGACGGCCACTTCCGCACTATCGAGGTGCGCGTGCGGAGACCTGGCCTCCGAATCCAGGGCCGGAAAGGCTACTTCGCGCTGCCCATGCTCGACGGGGAGGCCGTGGCGCCTTTCGAGCTGGCCGCGTTGGCAGTGCTCGACCGGCAGCCATTGCCGCATGCCTTCGATTTCCACGCCGGTGCGCTGGCCTTCCGTCCCACCGCTGGGGAGACCGAGTACCGCGCCGTGTTCTCGGTTCCCAGCCGGGCGCTGCATTTTACAGAAGACGCACGGAGCAAGCAGTTTCGCATCCACGTATCGTTCCTGGCGTTGGTAAAGGACGAGCAGGACCAGGTGGTGCGCAAGATTTCGCGCGACCTCCCGTTTCAGGCCCCCGCGGACAAACGGGAGGAGTTCGAGCGGGGCGAGGTGACGGTGACGCTGCCGTTGCGGCTTCCGCCGGGCCGGTACCATGTGGAGGCGGTGGCGAACGACCGGGACGGGGATGCCGCCAGCACTGCCAGAATCGCGCTCATCGTGCCTTCCGCGGAGGCGGCGACACGTGTCGCATTGAGCGACCTGGTGCTGGTGCGGAGCGTGCAGCCTAACAGTGAAGATCGCGACGTGACGGACCCGCTGGAGTTCTCCGGCGGTAAGGTCACGCCGGAAATGAAGAGCATGATCGTGAAGTCCAACGGCTCGGCCGAAGGCGTCTACTTCGTCCTCTATCCTGGCCCGGGTGCGAGTCCCGATGTGCGGATCGCGATCTCCCACAATGGCGCATTGGTGAGCTCGGCGCGGCCGAGCCTGCCCGCGGCCGAGGCCGATGGCTCGCTGCGGGTGGTGAGCCGGATACCGTTCGGCGGGCTCGACCCCGGCGTTTACGAGATCGCGGTGACGGCGGCACAAGGCGGCGCGACGTCGCGCCGCACGATGGCGATCGAGGTGCAATAGGAGGCCCGCCCGGTAGGCCCGCAATGTGGCGCCCGGCGCAGGGCCGGGCTGTACCGATTGACAATCGGTCCGATGGCGCGCTGACGCCCGCCGGGCCGCCTGAAAGGCGGCCATGGCCGAGTTCCACTCGGCCGCAGGATGCCATCCTGCCCCACCGGACTGCCAACTGCATGCTATGAAAATGACTGCTCTTCCATCAACCCGGCAGCTTCATCCGCGCCACGCATCCCGGGCCGTCGGTGCGATTCTCTAGCGTCAGCGCGCCGCCGTGGCCTTCGGCGATTTGCCGGCTGAGCACCAGCCCGATGCCCGAGCCTCCCGGCTTGGTGGTGAAGAACGGAACGAACAGGTTGGCCGTGCTGGAGAGCCCCGGGCCTTCGTCCTTCACCCAGGTCTCCAGCATGGCGCCGTCGCGCCGCCAGCCAATCTCCACCCCGCCGCCCGTGGTCAAGGAGGCGTCGGCCGCATTGCGCAGCAGGTTGATGAGTACCTGCTCCAGTTGATCGGGATCGCCTTGCACGGTGAGTGGCGGGCCGGCCTCAACTTTCACCGCCACGCGCGTTTCGAAACTCACGGCGCGCTCCACGATGGCCGCCATTTCAAGCGGCTGCAACTGCGGGCGCGGCAGCTTGGCCAGGCGCGCGTAGGCGCCGATGAAGCGGCTCAGACTTTCCGACCGGCTGGTGATTACCGTGAGGCCGCGGCGCATGTCGTCGCGCCAATCCTCGGGGAGCGGCTCGCGCGCCACGATGCTCGCCAGGCTGCCGGCGATGGACTTGATGGGCGTCAGCGAGTTGTTCAGTTCGTGGCCCAGCACGCGCACCAGCCGCTGCCAGGCCTGCAATTCCTGCTCGCTGAGGGCTCGGGTGAGGTCGGAAATCACGATTAGATGGAGCGGCAGGCCGCGCTCGCGAATGCCCGTGCGGCGCACGCCGAAGCGGCCGGCCCCGCCGGGAAACGAGGCTTGCAGGGTGCTCTGCTCGGGACCGTCGAGGCAGGCCTCGAGCCCGATTTCCTGCGCCGTCTGGCCGAGCAGTTTCTCGGGCTGCGCGGCCAGCAGCCGCTCGGCCGCGCGATTCACCAGGCGCAGCCGCTGATGCTCGTCGAAGGCGAAGATGGCTACGTCGATTTCGCGCATCACGGTGCGCAGCAGCGTGGTGGCCTCCATGGCGCCCAGGCGCTGCTCGCGCAGCGTGCTGCCAAGGGTGTTCACCTCGCGCATCACTTCGCCCAGGGCGTCGTCCGGTTTGGGCGAACGGCCGCGGACCGAATAATCGCCCTCGCGCAGCGCGCCCAGCAGGTTGCTGAGGGTTTGCAGCGGGAAGACCACGCGCTCGCGCACGGCGAAGGCGAAGCCCAGCCAGGCGGATACCACGAGGGTGGTGAACGTCAACTCGTAGCGCAGCGGATATCCGCTGGACCACAGCAGATACAGCGCCGTGGCAGACCCCGGCAAGCCCGCGAGGAAAGCCAGCAATACTACGCGGCCTTCATGGCTGATGTGAGCGGGTTTGTTGGAGCGGGTCATCTTGGCACAGGCCGGGGCGCGGACGGTTCCGCCGTTGTCTATAGACCGTATCGTTGCAGCCGCCGGTACAGCGCGCTGCGGCTCAAGCCCAAGGCGTTGGCGGCGTGGCTCACGTTGCCGTTGAATCGCGCCAGGGCTTTCTTAATGAGAAGCGCTTCTACGTCCTCCAGGCTCATTTCCTCGAGGCGCGGCGGACCCTCGCGGCCGGCGCGCAGTCCCAAATCTGCGGCGCGGATGGTCTCGCCCTGGGCCATCAGGACGGCGCGTTCCACGGCGTGGTCGAGCTCGCGAACATTGCCGGGCCAGGCGTGCGCCAGCAGCGCCTTGATGGCGCCCTCGTCGAAGGCCGAGAGCGGCTTGCGGTAATGCTCCGCATGCTGGTGCAGGAAGTGGGCCGCGAGCAAGGGGATATCCTCGCGCCGGTCGCGTATCGGGGGCAGGCGCAGCTCGATGGTGTTCAAACGGAACAGGAGATCCTGCCGGAAGCGGCCCTCCGCCACTTGAGCCGCCAGGTCCGCGTTGGTGGCGGAGAAGACGCGGACATCCACGCGCCGCGTTTTGGACGAGCCCACGCGCTCGAACTCGCCGGTCTCGAGCGTGCGCAGCAGTTTCGATTGGAGGCCGGAGGAAATGTTGGCAATTTCATCCAGAAAGAGCGTGCCGCCATCGGCCATTTCGAAACGGCCCACGCGGTCGGCTTTGGCGTCGGTGAAGGCGCCCTTCACGTGGCCGAAAAGCTCGCTCTCGAAGACGCCCTCCGCCAATCCGCCGGTGTTGACCGTCACCAGCGGGCGGGTGGCGCGCAGGGAAACCGAATGCAGAGTCTGCGCCACCAGCCCTTTGCCGGTGCCGTTCTCGCCGGTGATAAGCACGTTAGCGTCCGAAGGGCCGACGCGCGAAATGACGTCCAGCACCGGCCGCATGGCCGCGGAATGGGCGATCAATTGGGGAAATCGTTCGGCGCGCAGGGCGCGGTTCTCGGCTTCCAGGCGCTGCCCTTTGCGCAGCGCGCGGCCCAGTTCGATCTGCGTCTTGAGGATGGCCGAGAGGCGGGCGTTGTCCCACGGTTTCTGAATGAAATCGCGCGCTCCGCGCCGCATGGCTTCGACTGCCAGTTCCACCGAGCCCCAGGCCGTCATGACGATGACCGGCAGAGTGGAATCGAGGGTCTGGATGCGGTTGAGCAGATCGAGTCCCTCTTGACCGGAGGTGGTGTCGCGGGTGTAATTGAGGTCCATGAGGACGACGTCGAAATCGCGCGACTCCACGGCGTCGACGGCCGCTGAGGGCGAACTCACGCTTTCGGCCTGGTAGCCTTCGCCCTTAACCAGGAAGCGGAGCGCTTCGAGGACATCGGGCTGATCGTCGGCGATGAGAATCGACGGCGTACGGGAATCGGGTGATTTCATGGGAGTATGTAAAGAGCCCAAACTAGAATTTAGGGCAGTTGGCGTGCCATAAGCTATTTCATAGTGGCTCAAGTAGTTAGGATACACCCGTGGGCGCGCCAAGTGTTCGAATTTGGGATTTTCCCTTCCGCGGCGGCGCAAAAACACGAGACTTGGCGGCCCGCGCGGCACTATTCCACCGAATGAAGAGAGCTTTATTGGCGTCCTTGGTACTGGCGGTCGCAGCAGGTGCGATGGCGACTGCTTTCACCGCTGTGAGCTATGCCGGAACATGCTCGGTGTTGACCGGCTTTCCCGGACTCTTGCAACGCGCCGGCTTTGTCGCTCCGGGGCCGTGCGCCACCAAGAGTGGAGGCCCGAATTGCCAAAGCGGGACCGCCTGCACCTCGGCCGATCGGAAGCCCGGCAAGTGCAAGAACATTGCGGCGAGCGGTCCGGCCAATTGCGCCTGCGTGGAAAGCGCCGTCAGTTCGGGCTTGCGGTAGGTGAGGAAGTTCGCAATAAAATGGCGGGCTGAAGCCCAATGCCACTTCGTTTGCCCAAGGACGGAATTCCTGCGGAAGTCAAGTGGGCAGGCCCCCTGGCCTGCGCGGGACGCCCTCGTACAGCTCCTGCTGTGGCTTCAGGCGCTTGGCGTTGCGAAGAGGCCGACCAGGGGGTCGGCTGCGGACGTGGGCGTCCGCCCCACTATTCAGGCAGATGCCCGGAAGTGGGAAAACTAAGTGGCATTGTGGCTTCAGCCCGCCTTAGTCTCCGCGGCGAGAACCCCGAGCAGCGTAAAGAGCCAGAGCTCGAGCACCGGTTTTTGCAGCGGAAAATCTACCATCGCGTGTACGAACACGGCAATCAGCCCAATTCCCCAAACTGACCGGACAGCCTTCGGAACGCTCCAGGCCGCGATGGATAGCAGCAACAGGCTGAAGGGGATGCCCCCGTCGGCCGCCCATTCGGCCCAGTCGTTATGCGCGTGGTTCACGACCGCGCCGAAATCCACCGACGCGTAAGCCGGATAGGCGGTTCGAAAGGTTCCGAGGCCGAAACCGGCCCACGGCCTGGCGTGGATCATGGCGACGGTACCCGCGAGCATTTCGCGGCGGCCCCGTAAAGGGTCGGGATCCTGGAATCGGTTCCACAGCACCGCCCAACCTACTACGGCCGCGAGGACCAATGCCAGCAGCCACAGGTTGACGGCGGCGGTGCGCCCATGGCCGCGCCCCAATCGGCCTTTGACCGACAGGACGAGGGGAACCACCACGATTTCCGCGGTCACCAGAAGCGCGCCGGCGCGCGATGCCCCGGCGATCACCGATGCGTACATGGCTGCGGAGACCACCGCAAAACCCAGTGCGCGCGAGCCGCCGCCCAGCGCTGGCAAGAGCGCCAGAGGCAGCACCATTTCGATGAAGGCCGCGTATTGGTCGCGGTTGACGAACGGTCCCAGGACGGCCGAATCGATGGTGGGGAACAGCCAGAAGATTTTGCCGCCCTGGCTGAAGTATTGCACCACCGAGACCACGCTCAGGACCAAGGCGAAATAGAGCAACGTATCCAGAAATCTCTGGCGAACGCGCGAGGATGCGCACACCTGCATGGCGAGAAAGAACGCCACCAGGTTCCCCACCCACGCCAACACCGCTACCCGCGTATCGGCGCGGCCGGCAGTCCAGTGGGCGACCAGTTGCAGCAGTCCCCACGCGGCGGCGCAGGCCAGCAGAACCATCGGCAGGCTGAAGCGCAGCTCAAAGGGACGAAGCAGCAGGGCTACCGCCCACACTGCTCCCAGTAGAAAGAGTCCAGCCTGGAAAAGAGTCGGGTTGATCCAGGGCCGGGGGATGAACATGACCAGTACCGCGACAGCCAGGATATGCGCGAGAAAATGCGCCGACCAGCTTTGCAGGCGCTCGGTCATGGGCCGTCTCCTTGAACGCCCCCCGCCGGTGTAATCGCGAACTTCTCCAAGGTCAGCGAACCCTCGATGCGGGTGGTGCCAAGCAGGCGATGGTATCCGAAGACCAGGCGTCCGAGGGTGACGTTATCCGGCGTTACGAAGGGGATATCTTGCTCCAGGTTCCCTTCGCCGCTCGGCAGAAGGCCTCGACCTTTGAGCGAATCCTGGCCGTTGGGCAGCGTCAGGCTGCACATCAGGCCCGATTCCGCACCGATGCCGGAAACGCGGTAGCGCACCGTCAGGACGTACCGCCGATGCGGCAATAATGGCACGTATTGGGCCAGGATCTCGGTGTTTTCGGGCTGATTGCCGGTGAAGGTGAGGACCAAACCGGCAGGCGTTCGATCCGCATAGATGCCATTCGGCGCCGAGATTTGCCAGTCGAATCCGTGCCCGGAGCCCGGCCGGCGGAGATCCGGATCGGCGATCAACTTCCGTTTGGCGAGGCCGTTCCACACGAGGAGAGCCCGCTCACCGCAACCTTTGGCAAGCGTGCGGTCGCAATAGTTCAGCAGCGATGGTACGGAATCCTTGCCGGCGTGCGCCAGCACCTTGTCGGCGACCGGATCGGCGGCATCGAGCGGCCCCTCGCTCAGCAGAAAGTCCAGATACTTGCGCCATACGGAGGGGCGGTCCGGAATGGCCCGCTCCAGGATGGTCCGAGGGTCGGAAGCGAGGGCCCGGCAATTGCGGAACTGGGCCGAAAGGTCGCCGTACGACATGGCCAGCGCGGCTTTCACGGCGGGCCAGAATTTCTCCGCGTCGCGGCGCTGAAAGTAATAATCGGAGAGCGCCCAACGCGGTCCAAAACCGGTATCCAGGCGCATCGCGTCCAACATGCTGATTTCGGCGTTGGGAAAGTCGCCTTGTTGTTCCGCGGCTAGCCCCAGTTCGAGGCGCAGCGAGGCGTCGAGGGGGTTTAGCGCCACGCCTTCCTTCAGGATTTGTGTGGCACGGCCGGGCTCGGCCTGCGCTAGGGAACTATAGTACTCCGCATTGCCCGGCGCCAGCCGAATGGCCTGCCGGATGGACGAAGCGTCGCCTTTCACGAACAGCCAGTCGGCGCGTTCCAGCCGAACGGTCCAGTAGAGAGCCGTGCCGAGCAGTCCCAAAGCCGCCAGGCCGGTGACGCGGTAGACCTGCCGGCGTGCCAATTCCATTCGTGGTCCTTTTGGTGAAGTCACCCAAACGAGGCGAAAATCTCAAAAATAGGACATACTGGATACGATTCCGAGAAATCGCTCTATGACTGACCGAATGATTCCGCACGGCCGGGGCCCAGGTTGGAAGCCCGCGGCTATCGCTTGCCTGGCTGCAATCGCCGCTATTGCCGCCACCGCCTTCGCGCAGACCCAGGCGCCCGCCCAGAAGCCCGGCGACCTGGGATTTACGGACACACCCATGCTGCCGGGATTGCCCTGGCACGTGCACGACCCAGCCCGTCCGCACCCCAAGGTTGTGACGCCGGGAGCGGCTCCCGGAGCGCCGCCTTCCGACGCGATCGTCCTGTTCGACGGCAAGGATCTGTCGCAGTGGGTGCAGGCCGGAAGGGGAGCCGACCAGGGAAAGCTGGTCGATCCGAAATGGCCGGTGCGCAATGGCTACTTCGAAGTCGCTCCCGGTACCGGCGAATTGCGGACGCGCGACGCGTTCGGCGATATTCAACTGCACGTGGAGTGGTCCGAACCTCCGAACATTACCGGCACCAGCCAGGGGCGCGGCAACAGCGGCGTGCTGCTGATGAGCCTGTACGAAATCCAGGTGTTGGACGGTTATAACAATCCCACTTATGCCGACGGACAGGCCGCCGCGATTTACGGCCAGTGGCCGCCGCTGGTGAATGCCTCGCGAAAGCCGGGCGAGTGGCAGATCTACGACATCGTTTTCGAGGCGCCGAAGTTCGACGGGGCGAAGCTGGTGAAACCGGCTTACCAGACGGTGTTTTGGAACGGCGTGATGGTGCATCTGCACAAGGAGCTGATGGGCCCGATGGTTTATCGCAAGGTTGCCCAGTACAAGCCGCAGCCCGATGAGCTGCCGTTGTCGCTGCAGGACCATCACGATCCGGTGCGATACCGCAATATCTGGGTACGCCGGCTGGCGGGGTACGATCAGCCGGAGAAGTGAGCTATCAGCTTTCGGCTTGCTCGCCCATCTTCGGTGGGACAGGATGACATCGTACTCAGCCCTGGCGGGCTGAAGACGAACTTGCAAAATTCCCGGAAACCGCTTGCTTACTTACACGCGCGGCTCTGGAGAGGCACATCGAATCGCCGGTGCTTACAAAGCCGCGGCCGTGAGTACCTACGTAGTTAGGTTCTTGCCGAAATTGGCAGAATATTTTTGGCGGTGTGCGTTTCGCGCAATGTTTATACGGTTCAGAAGCATATCTGCATGGGCCGCGATTGTCTTTCAGACTGCCGCCTGTTTGGATCCGGCTATGCCGGGTTAGGAAGCGGCCGGACCAACGAATTTTGCAAGACCCTCTGAAGCCCGCCCCACCACAGGTTCAAGACGTCTTGAGTGGGGTGGGCTTTAGCCCGCCAGGGCTGAGTGATACTCGGCCTTCCGATGCGTCTATGCACCCGACCGACGTTGCGGCCCGCGAGGGAGGCAGGTTGCCAACGCAGTTGCCAACGCGGCTCACTTGAAATTTATCCCCGATTCCAGACTCCGTTGCCGCGCATGGCGAGGTTCGCCACGTGGCCCGCGCGTGCTGCCGAGACGCCAACCTCGATGGGCGCGTTGGGCGCGTTGCGCGAAGCCAGACAATCGAGGAAATTCTTCATGTGGGTGACCGTGCCTTCGGCCGAGGATTTCACCTCCATGATGGGCTCCGAAGGCTGCGGATCCTCGCTATAACGCGGGAACTCCTGGTAGACCGAAAACCCGCCGCGCCACAACCGCATGGCCGCCTTGGTGCCGCGGATCATCAGCCCGCCGCCTTCGATGTACCCGAGGAGCGCGCAATCGAACTCCACCATGGCGTGCCCGGGGTACGAGAGCGCGGCGCTCATGGTATCGGGCGTTTGCCGTTGCGCCAGGACCGCGGTGAAGCCGTTGGCGGTGGCGCGAGACGGCATGTCGACGCCCATGATCCAATGCGCCACGTCCACCCAATGGACGAACAGGTCGGTCATGGCGCCGCTTCCGAAATCCCAGTACCACCGCCAGTTGGCGTATTGATCGGCATCGAAGGGCCGATCGGAGGCGCTGCCGAGAAAACGCTGCCAATCGAGCTTACTGAGGTCGAAGTTCCTCGGCCTGGCGGCTGACAGGTGATTCTGATACCAATAAGTGCGAATGAACGTGACCTGGCCGAGCCGGCCGTTCGAGATCTCGTCGCGCGCCTGCGCGAAGTGCTCCCAGCTTCTCTGCTGGAGACCGATCTGCACAATGCGTTTGGAGTCGCGCACCGCTGCGATCACCGGTTCTCCCTCTTCCAAAGTGTGGGTGACGGGCTTTTCGCAATAGGCATCCTTGCCCGCCTGTACGGCATCCGTCAGGATGCGCACGTGCCAGTGGTCGGGAGTGGCGATGACCACGGCATCCACGTCCTTGCGGTCGAGCACCGCGCGATGATCGCCGTATTCCTCGGCGTCGGGCGCATGAGCTGCTTTGGTGGTGACGAGATGCGGTTTGTAAACGTCGCAGACCGCCACGATATCGTTCGATCCGAGCTGGTTGAGCGCGCCCAGAAGAGTCTGGCCGCGCGACCCTGTTCCGATAGCGCCAATACGAACGCGGTCATTGGCGCCGAGAATCCGGCTATAAGACGCTGCCGTAGCGAGCGAAGCGCCGACAAATCGACGGCGATTGCACGAGTTGGTGAGAGGCATTCTGTACGCAGTATACGACGGCGCGGATGGCTAACGCTTTGCCGGCCGGTACGTCGAGTATTCCAGCCATGACACTTGCGCTGCGCATCGCCTGCCTGGTTTCGGCTCTCGGCCTGACGCTGAGGGCCGCCGACATCGACGTGACGGACCTCGCGCACCTCGATTTTCGGAATTCGCTTGTGGAACCCGTGACGTACCGCGGACGCCCGGCGCTCAAGATGACCGAAAAAGATGGCGCGCCCGGCAGCGCCTATGCCATCGTCAAAGGTCTCTCGTTCCACGATGGCACGATCGAGTTGGAAGTCTCGGGAGCGCCCTCGAAAACGGCCGATCCCACGGCGCGCGGTTTCATCGGAGTTATGTTTCGCATACAGCCCGATGGCGCCCACTGCGAGAGCATCTATTTGCGGCCCACCAACGGGCGCGCGGAGGATCAACTGCAGCGTAATCACGCGGTGCAGTATGTATCGCCGCCCGAGTGGGACTGGAAGCGGCTGCGCGACGAGACGCCGGGCCAGTACGAATCGTACGTGGACATGCAGGCGGGCGAATGGACGCGCATGCGCATCGTGGTGCACGGCAAGCGGACGGAGCTTTACGTGGGTGGCGCGGAACACCCCTGCCTGATTGTGAGAGATATGAAGCTCGGAGACAGCCATGGCGGAGTGGCGTTGTGGATCGGGCCGGGCACGGAGGGCTATTTCCGCGGGCTCACGGTTACACCCGCACTTTCGCCGTCCCACTAAGGCCGGAAATTCGGCATGCCGGAACGGCCCCATTTCGGGCCAGTGCGTTGGCGAGCGGACTTCCGGACCAAGGCCGGCTGGCCGGGCAAATTCCTACGGGTCGAAGCGAATCGTGGCGCTGGCGGCGGCCGAGGTGCTTCCTTGCGTCACGGTGGCGCGGAACTCGTAACTGCCGGCGCGAATCGCTGCCGCGGGGATGGTCATCAGGTAAGGGATGCGGCCCCGCGCATCCGCGGCGGGCAGTTCCATGGGGGCTGTTTCCAGGGTCGTTCCGTCCTTCGTAACTTCAACCTTCACAATGGGCTTGGCGGAAATCGAAGGGTCCGGATAAATCGTGAAAAACAGCCGGAATGGAGCGTCGGGGACCCTCTTGATAGCCGTGTCCAGGGTCGGAGTCACGCTGCCGTCTTCCACCTGGAAGGGGTCTTCGGGATCCAGATTCTTGGCCTCCGGCGTATACCAGCGGACGGGTATCAAAGGGGATATGGCAACGCCGGTTCCAGCGGCGGGGACGATGAATTCGGCGTGCTGTGCGCCGGTCTTCATACTCGCGAGGTCCGATACCGCGGAGTCGAGCGTGTATTGACCAGGGGCCAGATTCAGGATGGTTTTGTCCAGAAGCTTGCCCCCGTCGTGTTGCGCGGCGGTGACTCGCAGAGAGCGGTCGCTGGTAATTTTCTCCACCAAGGCGCCGCCGGAGTCCTTGATGAGCGCCGCCAGGGTGCAGTGGATGTCCATTTCGGTGGGGGTGGCGGTGGTCTGTAGTTCCTTGAGCGGCACTTCCAGCAGAATCGCGACGCTGGTCGCGCCTTTCTTGGGCTGCAGCATCACGGCGCCCGCTCGATACTTGACGTCATCCGAGAGTTTGCCGTCGGAGATGGTCTTGAGCAGCGGCAATTCAAAAGGCGCGAGGCCCGCGGCGACGGCTGCCGCCGGCAGCGCGAAGTAGCCGGTGCGGGCGTGAATCACCAGGTCTTTGCGGCTGCTGGCCACACCGAGCTTGCGGAAACTGCCGTCGAAATTCTGGATATTCGGATTGTAGGAGATTTCGTAGTAGGAGCTGATCTCCTCGTTGACGTGGCGCAAGGGCACGCGGAGGTCGTTGCTGTCGCCGATGAGGAAGCCGCCGGTGGATTCGGCCAGATCGCGTATGGGCAGGTCCACATTGGCGCGGCCGGCGGCCTCGTACGTATCGGCGGCCGTTACCTGGGACGTGGTGACAGCGGCGTTCGCCACCGCGGCATTACTGCTCGACGTGGTGTCGTTGCTCGCCTGCACGGCGCCATTTAACTGGGTCATGGCGACGGTGTTTTGCGCGGAGACCATTACGCCCCGGACATCCACGCTGTAAAAGGTCACGTTATTTCGGTTGGCGGCGGCCACCAGGTTGCGGAACGGCGTATCCAATTCGGTCCCGAGGTACATGCCGGTCGAAAAGTACATGATGCTCTTACGGCCGGGCATTTCGCGCAGGCCGTCCACCAAGGCCCGGAGAGCCGAGAGCGAGAGCCGGGCGCCATTGGATTGCACGCTCGCACCCATGCGCAACATGTCCAGCATGACCTGGGCCTGTAGGGTTTCGATGGAGGGTGATACGCCATTGCCGCCGGAGTCAGCGACTTGCTCTGCGGCGCCCAGGATGTTCACATTCTGAACGGCGCCGGTGCTATTCAGGCCCTTCAGCAGTTGGCCGTTAACATTCAGGCCGTTCACCAGGGTTCTTAAATCAGCCGTGATGGCATCCGAGTCCGAGGCCAGCCGCGGCGCGCCTATCCCCTCGGTGGCCCGCTCGATGGCCTTGGTCAGGGCAGCGTGGTCCCTGGTGAAATGCTGCAAGACCATCAGCTTGGTGTCGATCACCACCACCGAGTAGAAGACGTTGACGCCCTGGTCGCCCTTGACCAGATCGAGGGCCGCGGCGCGTGCGAGCCGGCGCTGGTCGGGAGCGGCCAGCGGTTCGAAGGCCAGGGTTACCAGGCGTATCTGGCGCAATGGGTCGAGCGGCGTGGAGGCGCCGGTCGAGGTCACGGCCTCGGCTCCCCGAACCAGGCGAAAGCTGAGGATGGTTTGTTTAACGCCGTTGTCGGTGACGGCGATCTCTTCGGGTTTGAGATCCGTGATGGGTTTTCCCTTTTTGTCGCGCACCACGAGGTCGAGCAGGACTTCTTCCACTTTCGCTTTGACGGTGGGCTGTGACTCCGGCAGCGGCTGCGGCAGCGCCGGCGGCGCCACCGCAATGAGAATGAGGGCAGCCGGGACGATAAGTCTCATGAGACCTGTTTCCCTTCAGATGTCCAGGCCGTTGGCATTCGGCCTGTTCGCGAGAGACGACTTATCCCCGCAGCTAAAGTGTAGGCCGGCTGACTTAGAGAAGCAACGGTCAAGAGAGCCACTCGCGGATGACCACTTCGAGGTGGTGCGGCTCCTGGGCGAATCGGTGTTTGAAACGGGCGGACCACCAGCCACGGTGGTCCGCGCTACCTACTGTTCGAACGTCACGCTGGCGCTGGAAACCGCGGAGGTGCTTCCCTGTTTCGCCGTGGCGCGGATGTCGTACTTGCCGTCTGGAATGGCGGCCGCGGGGATGGTCATGAGATACGGAATGCGCCCCTGCGCATCCGCCGCCGGGAGGTCCATCGGCACCTTCTGCAAGGTTTGCCCGTTCTGCATAAATTCGATCTCCACGGTGGGCTTGGCCGAGATCGCCGAATCCGGATAAACCGTGAAGAACAGCCGGAGCATGGAATTGGGAACCTTCTTGACCACTTTATCCAAAGTCGGAGTCAGGCTGCCGCCCTGAAACTGGAAGGGATCGTTGGGGTCCAGTCCCTTGGCATTGGGGGTGTAGGAACGCATGGGCAGCAGGGCCGATATACCTACGCCGCCCGCGGCGGGGGCGACCGTGAAGTCAGATTGCTCCACGCCGATCTTCTGGTTAGCTTCATCCAACACGGCAGTGTCCAGCGTGTATTTGCCCGGAGGGAGATTGAACGTGGTCTTGTCCAGGAAGTTGCCCAGCTTGTGCTGATCTTCGGTCACTTTGAAAGAGCGGTCGCGGGTGACCTTTTGCACCACTTGCCCCGTGGAATCCTTGACCAACGCGGCGAAAGAGCAGTGTACATCCAAAGTACCGGTGCCCTGGGTAGCCTGAAGCGCGTGCATGGGAACTTCCACTAGAACCGCCACCTGAGTGCCGTCCTTTCTCGGCTGGAGTTGCACGGCGCCGGCGCGAAACTCGACGTCGAAGGGAAGCTTGCCGTCGGAAATCGCCTTGAGCAGCGGCAATTCGAAGGGCGCCAGGCCCGCCTCGCGAGCTTCCGGCGGTAGCGCGAAATAGCCCGTGCGGGCGTGAATCACCAGGTCCTTGCGGGTGGAGGCCACGGCCAGCTTGCGGAAGCTGCCGTCGAAATTCGTGATGCCGGGATTGTAGGATATCTCGTAATAGCTGCTGATCTCTTCGTTGACGTGGCGCAACGGCACGCGCAGGTCGTTGCTGTCGCCGATGAGGAAGCCGCCGGTGGATTCGGCCAGATCGCGTATCGCCAGTTGCCTGTTGGAGCGGCCGGCGGTCTCAGCTATATCGCCAGCGTTCATCTGCTCCTGGGTGACAACGGCGTCCGTCCCAGTGGTTGCGGCGGTCGCGGCGGTGGCCCTGTTCAACTGGCTCATGGCCCCGGTGTTTTGCGCGCCGATCATCACGCCGCGGGTATCTACGCTGTAAAAGGTCACGTTATCCCGGTTGGCGGTGGCCAGAAGGTTGCGCCAGATATTATCCAATTCGGGTCCGCGGTCCATGCCGTTCGAAAAGTACATGACGCTTTTGCGTCCGGGCATGGCGCGGAGGCCGTCCACCAGAGCTTTCAGAGCATCGATCGACATCCGGGTGCCATTGGATTGCGCCGCCGCATCCATGCGCAACATGTTGAGCATGACCCTGGCCAGCATGGAATCGGTCGGATTGCTGGGTGGCCCCGTAGTATTGGCCTGCTGAGTACCGAGTTGCACGGCGTTGCTCAGCAAGTTCTGAGTCAGTACGCCGCCGCCGTTGGTGTCCTGGTTCACGATAATTCTCAACTGGGCCTGAATGGCTTCCGATTCCGAAGCCAGCCGCGGCGCGCTCACCCCTTGGGTGGCCTGCTCGATGGCCTTGACCAGCAGATCGTGGTCCTTGGTGAATTGCTGCAAAAGCAGCAGCTTGGTGTCGATGACCACGACCGAGTAGAACACGTTAGTCCCCTGATCGCCCTTTACTAAGTCGACGGCAGCGTCGCGCGCCAGCTTGCGCTGGGTCGGACTGTCTGCTGGCTCAAAGGCCAGCGTCACCAGGCGTATCTGGCGCATGGGGTCCAGCGGCGTGGCGGCGCCGGTGGCGCTGATGGCCTCAGTACCGCGCACCTGGCGAAAGCTGAGGATGGTTTGCTTGGACCCGTTGTCGGTGATGGTCAGTTCTTCCGGAGTAAGGTCCGTAATGGGCTTTCCCTTCTTGTCGCGCACGACGATGTCGAGCAGGACTTCATCGACGTTGGTCTTGATGGTCGGCGATGCCGGTTGTTGCGATGCCGGTGGTTGCGCCGGTGCTTGCTGAGGCAGAGCGGGCGGCGCCGCGGCCAGAAAAATGATTACGGATGAGATCAGAAGCTTCATGGGACCTGTTTACCTCCTAAATGCTCGAGTCGTTTGAATTCGGCTTGTTCGCGCGCCGCGTCCGCTTTCCTGCCGAGGTGGCTGTACACCTCGGCAAGGCTATAGTGCGCTTCCAGGCTGTTGGGCGCCAGTTTGACGGCCTGCTCGAGTTCCGCGGCGGCGCGCGCCGGTTCCTCGGAAGCGAGCAGTGCCCGGCCCAGAACTATGTGTGTGGCGAAATCGCCGGGACTGGTCTTCACCGCCAGTTCGCCGTATTCCACGGCGCCTTTCGAGTCCTCGCGCTTCAGCGAAATGGCGCTCAGGCTCACCAGCGCGGGAACATAATCGGGAGCCAGCGCGATGGCTTTCTTAATTTCTTCAATTCCGCGGTCGTCGTCCTGAACGTAGAGCAAGGCGCCAAAACGGAAATGAATGTTGGGGTCCGAGGGATAAGCCTTCAGAACCTCGTCGAACTTCCGGTCGGCCACCTTGTAGTCCTGTTCCATGCCCGAGGCCATGGCATCGCCGACCCGGTAGACCATTTCGCGTTCCGATTCCGGCACCTCGGAGAGCAGCCAAGGCCGGCGGAGCCCGGCGATTCCAGCCGCCGCGACGACGTCGGGCGTCTTCTTTTCTCGCGTCAGCTCGGCCAGGATGTTAATGGCCTTTTCAAACATTCCGGTCTTGGTCAGCACCAGCGCGTAATGCATACGCGCCGCGCGTGCCAGTTCGGCGTTTTCGGTAAACTTCAACTGTTCCACGCGGGTGAAATCGTCCAGCGCCGATCCGTAATTAAAGAGCTCGTACTCGCAAAGCCCCGCCATAGTCCAGCCGGGCGCCTCATCGGGCTTCAACTCGGAGAGCTTCCCGAAAGCCCAAGCGCAATCCTTGTATTGCTTGAGATCGTATGCGATGGAGCCGAAACTCCACAGACCATCCTCCCAGTTGGGCTTCAGTTTCAAGGCCTTCCGGTACAAGTCGACGGCTTTTTCAAGCTGACCCGCGTCGCGGGCTGTCTGCGCTTCGGTGGAGAGTGCCGCAAAGGAGGGCGCCGGGGGTTGAGCCGCTTGGGCCGCGCTCGCGCGGCAGGCGGCCATCAACGCAACTACCACTAGGACCGGGGCCGAAGGTTGCATCTCAGTTCATGTTAACTCTTTGGGGGATCGTCCGGCGGCCGGACGAAAAGAAAAGGCGGCTTCCGCAAAACGGAAGCCGCCTCTCATCCTGCACGTGCCGTGTACCGCGGTTAGAAGTAAAACTTAACGGCGGCCTGAACCACGCGGTGACCTTGTTTATCGACAACCGTCCCGAAGTCGGGAGTGCTGGTTGTGGTGGGCGTGGCGAAACTAAGGGACAGATTGGTTCCGTTGTAGAACGACCACAAAGGATGGTTCAGGAAGTTGTAGCCGTTGAAACGGAACTGCAATTTCTTCGACTCCCCGATGTTGAAATTTTTGAACAATCCAAGATCGGAGTTGAAGAAAGCCGGTCCGTAAATGGGCGCAATCACTGTGGGCCCGTTCTCCCCAACTTGCGTCGGCATGGTGAAGCAACTGGGATTGATGTACTGATGTTTCACAAGGCCCGAAGTGGGACTACAGGTCACGAGCGGATAGAGCCCAAGATCCGGAGTGCCGAACATCGATGTATTGGTGACTTGTATTCCGTTGGTCACGCCATTGCCGTTGCATGTGCCGGAAGCAGCGCCCGAAGTGCCGGGGATACAAATGGTTCCACCGGCGCCGAAGTTGCCACCTCCGTCCAGGTTCGCTCCGGATTCAAATTGCGTGATTCCGGACAGTTGCCATCCGTTGAGCACCCCCTTCGCGAACCGGTTGGTCTTAATGGGATTGCCCAGTTCAATGGAGTATGCGGCGTTGAAAATTGAGATGCGGTTGCTGCCTTGGACACCATAGTCGTTGTTGATATTAAACTGGTCGGCACCGGTGATGATGCCCATAGCCTTGCTCCAGGTGTAATTCATGTTGATGGTGTATCTGCCTTTGGTGCGCACCCAGGTGACCTGCAGGGCGTTGTAGTTGGCCCAAGTCGGGTGATCCGATAGATCCAGATCCGAATATAACGGCATGGGCCTGTAATTATTAGCCGTCAGGCTGTTCGGGTCTACGCCGACCTTGCTATACAGCATCGTTCCCACCGGAACCAGGTTGATATTGGAATCGGGGCCACCATTGTTCGGCTGATCGCGGCTTCGGTTACCGACGTATGCAGCCTCCAAAAGGCCGGACCACGGGGTTCGTTGGGAAATGGTGACGTTCCAGTTATCCGTGTACGGCTGGTCGTCGTCCGTGCTTTTCACGGCCGCCGGGGAGCCGGCTTGCGCGCCGACATTGATGGTGGAGATGTTGCGAGCCAGCAAGGGCACTCCATTAATGTTGTTGCCCAAGCTGATGGTCTCGACGCCCGCGGCTACATCCAGGCCGGATGTGAATTGGCCCGAGTGATAGTAGTAACGGCCCCAGCCGCCGCGGAGAACGGTCTTGCCTTGGCCCGACAGATCGAATGCAGCACCCAAGCGGGGCTGATAGAACAACGCACGGGTTTCGAATCCACCGTTAGGAACCGACTTGTCCCTGCTGTGCCATTCGAACCCGCAATATTCGATAGGTGTGCAATTCGCATTGTAATCCGCGGGAACGAAAATGGAATAGCCGTAGCCTAGGCGGTCATACCATGGTTGGAAGTGTGTGAGGCGGAGCCCGAGTTCCAGGGTCAATCGCCGCGTAGCCTTCCAGGAATCCTGCACGAAGAATTCAGAGGTGTTGTAGGCGATATCGTTGACGCGGTTGAAATTGGTCTCCGTGTAGCCGTTCAGATTGCCGTAGAGCAGGTCGGCATATTCGTTCCCAAACGTGTTGGAGTTAACGTTCCACACCTGCAGATCGCCGTTGGAGTCGTCGTTGCCGGGTTGCGCATTGCGGATCCATTCCCAGAAGAGTCCTGCCTTTAAGGTATGGGTACCCTGCACTCTGGTTAGGGTATCGCTAGCGCTGGGCATATATTTGTCGGCGTACAGACCCTGCGAATTGCCGCCGTCCTCGAATCCGCCAGGGTTGAAGATCAGCGCCGATTCGGTGTTGGTCCAGCCTAAGCCGCCAAACGAAGGAATCTGCGTAACGCCGTTCTTAAAGAGCCCTTGGTAGGTGTAGCCCACGTCTGTGCGGTTTACCTTACTGGGGTCCTTGAACACATTGGGGAACCCAATATAGGTGTAGGCGAACACGAACTCGTTCGTCATGGTGGGGCTGAACACGTGGGTCAGCGAAGCGGTAACGCTCTTGGAATTGTTCCTTCCTTGAATGGGCGTTGGATAAGGAACCTGGTCGTCCTGGCGCCACCACAACCCTACCGGGAACTGCTGGGTCTCTTTCTGGTAATTGTAGCGAATGAACAGCTTCGTGTTGTCGCTGATGCTGTAATCCACGCGGGCCATCCACTGGATGTTGTTCTGATTGAAGATGGGCTCCTGCACGTAGTTGTATCCACCGGTTTGATTGGGATTCGCGTTCGCGGCGGGATACAACTTCATCAGGTTCTGCATATTCGGGTCGATGGCGGTGGACGGCATGATTCCGCCTGGGAACATGGCTAGCGCATTGGCGTTGAGCTGACCGGGGGCGCCGCCATTAGCAGTGAGGTTGCCTTCCTGCGATACGCAAGAGGCCGTAAAGTTGCCGGCCTGTTCGCAGGGCGGGGGCACTGTGGCGCGCAGCAGGCTGGTGTCTAGAACCTGGTAGAAGTACTCGAACCCGGTGAAGAAAAACAGCTTGTTGCGGTTCTTGTTGAAACGCGTGCCGGGGATCAGAACCGGACCGCCAATAGTGCCGCCGGGATAGTAGTACTTGTTTTGCGGCCGCGGCAGGCCTGATGCGTTGTTCAGCGCGTCATCAGCGTTGAGCTCGTAGTTGCGGGCATAGAAGAAGGCTGAGCCGTGAAAATCCTTGCCGCCCGCTTTGGCCACCGTAGTGATTACCGCCGGCCCCTTCTGGTTGGAAGCGTCGAAGTTCGACATCTTCACCTGGATCTCGGAGATCATGTCCGAGTTAGGATTTACGGGGGTATCGCAGTTGCAGCCCGGGTCGGACACGTGGGCGCCATCGGCCGTGATATCCAGGGAGTTCCCCGGCAAACCATTGTAGGAGTAAGCGCCATTCAGCGGGCTTTGGGAGCCACTGTCGCCGTTGCCATTAATACCGATTGTCTGGCCGGTATAGTTGGCGATGTTGTTGGTACCGTTCGTGATACCGAAGCCGGGCATGATCTTGATGAACTCGGCCGCGTTGCTTCCCACCTGAATGTAGTTCTGCAGCTCCTTGTTCGTGATCAGGTCGGATTTTTCGGCGCTGTCCACCGGAGCCACCTTGTCCACTTCGCCGGTGACCTCCACAGCTTCTGTAGTAGTACCAACAGTTAGCTTGGCATCGATATTGCGGTTTGCGCCGCCCGACAAGGTGATTCCCGAAACCTTAAAGATCGTAAAACCCTTGGCTTCGATGGCTATGTCGTACGTGCCGGCCGGCACGGACGCGAAAGTGAAATAGCCGTCGGAATTGGTCACGGTGTCGCGCTGCGAACCCGAGTCCGAATTCTTTAGTGTGACCTTCGCTTGAGGCACAACGGCCTGGGACTGGTCTACTACGACGCCCGTCAGGGTGGCGTAAATACCTTGCGCGGCCAGGTTTGTTGCCAGAATCATTGCAAACGCGAATCCAACGAGGATTTTCTTCATATTGGATGCTTTTCCCTCTTTCAACAATTTGAACCAACTTCCGTCCCAAGAGGCTAAACCATTGCGAGGCCTTCCTGAGCTTGGTCTAGTATAAATACACTATGCTCAGGAAAAAAGGCTAATGAGCAGTAGATGCGGTTAACAGGCCATGCCGCGTGTGACAGCTACGTCTTGGGCCCGTCTACGATACGGAAAGCGGAAGGGCCAAGCCACGATTTTCAGCGGTTTGGCAGTTTAATATGCTTTTTTGAATAAAATCCACCCGCCGCGGAGGGTTCTTCCATGTCCGGGAAGTTCGCCAAACCGGACCGTTAACGAATTAATCCCACACGAAATCAGTACGTTAACGATCGTGTTAACAACGAAAAAGGCCCCTCGTAACTTGATTCTCGCCCAGTTGGTGGTAGAATTTTCATGCAGAAGGAAGCCAACTGGGTTGTCGCAAGCGGCACCTGAGAGTCGAGCCGTTGTCTGTCTGTGGGGCTCAAATCCGGTTGGAGGATGGGATTTACACTCGCCTTCGGTGTTCAGCGTTGGCCCAGAATTTGGCCACAGCCACGACCACGGAGAACCGAACCGTGAATCCCGGCCATGAGAGGGGTCCGTGCACGCGTGCCATAGAACTGTTGCCTGGATTGCGGGGCTGGCCCTTGGGCTTGCCGCGGCATGGGGCCAGCAGCCCCTGGCGGGCGAGAATATTCTGCGCCACGCCATCGAACTGCCTGGCTTGCCGTTCGTTGCGGCGGCGGCTTCACCCTTTCCGGGCGATTCCGCCTGCACCGCTTGTCATATCACGCAGGCCACGCACTACCGCACCACCCCCATGGCGGATGCACTTGAGCGGGTGGACGCGTGCACCATTCTCAAGGAGCATCCCGACCTGTCATTCCAGGAAGGCCCGTACCGCTCCCGAATCGTGCGGCAAGGCGACCGCAGCATCCTGACGGTCACCAACGGCGCCGAGACGTTCACAGTCGAGCTGCTGTGGGCATTCGGACGGGGGAGGGCCGGCCAAACCTATGTTTTTGAGTACGATGGATCGTTTTACGAAAGCCGCGCCAGCTTTTTTGGCGTGGTCGGCGGGCTCGATCTCACGATGGGGGCATCCAATAGCACGCCCCATACCATTCTAGAAGCCGCGGGCCGCCACATGGGACCCACGGAGTCGCGCCAATGCTTCGGTTGCCACTCCAACGGCGGCGTGTACGAGGGAAAGCTCCACATGGAGTCGCTGGTTCCCGGCGTAGGCTGCCAGTCGTGTCACGGTCCGGTGGAAAAGCACACCGACGCGGTGCACGCTGGAGATCCGGTTGCCGCCGAACTGCCGCATCTGGGCGAACTCTCGGCGCAAGACATGGCCGACCTGTGCGGCCGCTGTCACCGCACATGGTCGCAGATCGCCATGAGCGGACCGTTCAACGTCAACAATGTCCGTTTCCAACCGTACCGGCTGGTCAACAGCAAATGCTTCGACCCGGATGATCGGCGCATCCGGTGCGCGGCCTGCCACGATCCGCACGGAGAGGTGGAAACGAAACTCGCGGCGTACGATGCCAAGTGCACCGCGTGCCATGCGACGGCGCTGCATACCAAGGTCTGCCGTGTGGCCAAAACCAACTGCGTGGGATGCCATATGCCTAAGCTGGACCTGCCCGGCTCGCACGCAAAATTTACCGATCACCAGATCCGGATCGCCCGCGCCGGGGACCCGTATCCTAATTGATAACGATCATGCCTCGCGCGGCTTGCGCGCTTCGAACAGTTCCACCGCGCAATGTGGAGGCTCTCAAGCGAAGAGATCTTCGAGCGGGACTACGGTTGACGGATTCTCGGTGCGCAGCCATAGACCGATTATAGCGGTGGGAGTCCCGCTGCCGCCGGCTCCGATCACCAGGCGAAATAGAAAGGGCGTCCCCATCTCTGAGGACGCCCCATTACGATCTGATGAACTTAGCCTTACTCCGCCAGCGATTCTTCGCCGGTGTCCTCAGGCAGCCCGCCGGCGTACTGCACGCGGGTCTCTTCGTCGTACCCGGGGATCGTGTCCACGGGCTGCTCGACCGGCGGCTCTTCCACCACGTCTTCGCCCGCGATCTTCACCCGGCGATAATACTCCAGCCCGGTGCCGGCCGGAACCAGGCGGCCCATGATCACGTTTTCCTTCAGGCCGCGGAGGTAATCCACCTTGCCGTTGATGGCGGCCTCGGTGAGTACGCGCGTGGTCTCCTGGAAGGAGGCCGCGGAGATGAACGAATCGGTGGAAAGCGATGCCTTGGTGATACCCAGCAGCATGGCCTTGCCCTGCGCGGGACGGCCTCCGGCTTCGCTGGTTTTGAGATTCTCCGCGCGGAACTTGAACTTGTCGACCACTTCTTCCGGCAGGAACTCGGTGTCGCCGATATCTTCCACCTTCACCCAGCGCATCATCTGGCGGGAGATGACTTCCAGGTGCTTGTCGTTGATGTTGACGCCCTGCAATCGGTAGACTTCCTGAATCTCGTTGACCAGGTACTTCTGCAGTTCCTTTTCACCGAGCACCGCCAGGATGTCGTGCGGGTCGCGGGGTCCGTCCATGAGCGGCTCGCCGGCTTTCACGCGCTCGCCTTCCTGGACGTTGATGTGTACGCCGCGGGGCAGGGCGTACTCGCGCTTTTCACCCTCGTCGCCTTCGACGTAGATCTTGCGCTGGCCCTTGGAGACTTCGCCGTACTTCACCACGCCGTTGATCTCCGCGATGATGGCCGTCTCGCGCGGTTTGCGCGCTTCGAACAGCTCCACCACGCGCGGCAGACCGCCGGTGATGTCCTTGGTCTTGGTGGTTTCGCGCGGGATCTTGGCGATCACGTCGCCAGCGTGGACTTCCTCGCCGTCGCGGACCATCAAGTGGGCGTGGGTCGGCATGAGGTATTTCTTGGCTTCCGACCGCGAGCCCGTGGCGCCTTCCGGCCGGACGATGACCTGCGGCTGCCGTTTCTCGTCGGGAGAATCGGTCACCACAAGCTGCGACATGCCGGTGACTTCGTCCACCTGCTCCTGCAGGGTGAGGCCGTCGACGAGGTCCTTGTAGTGAACCACGCCGGTGACTTCGGTGAGGATGGAGAAGGTGTACGGATCCCATTCGAGCAGGATCTGGTTGCTCTTCACGGGAGCGCCGTCTTCCACCAGGACGCGCGCGCCGTATACCACCGGGTAGCGCTCCTTTTCACGGCCCTTGTCGTCCACTACCGCCATGATGCCGGCGCGGTTCATGGAGATGATTTCGTTGGTCTTGCTGCGGACCGTCTGGATGCCGATATAGCGGGCGAATCCATCGGATTTCGCGTCCTGCGTGGACTGCTCGCTGATTCGCGTGGCGGTTCCACCGATGTGGAACGTGCGCATAGTCAACTGGGTGCCGGGTTCGCCGATGGACTGCGCCGCGATCACGCCGACGGCTTCGCCGCGTTCCACCAGCCGTCCGGTGGCCAGGTTGCGGCCGTAGCAGGCTACGCACACGCCGCGCTTGGATTCGCAGGTGAGCACCGAGCGGATCTTCACGCGCTCGATACCGGCAGCCTGGATGGCCGCCGCCAGATCTTCGGTGATCTCCTGGTTTACGCCCACGATGATGTTGCCTTCGTAATCCTTCTGATCTTCGAGCGGCATGCGGCCCACAATGCGGTCGCGCAAGGGCTCGATGATTTCGCCGGATTCGATGATGGGCTCCACGTAAATGCCTTCGGTGGTGCCGCAGTCGTTCTCGCTGATGATCACGTCCTGCGCCACGTCCACCAGGCGGCGCGTGAGATAGCCGGAATCGGCGGTCTTCAACGCGGTATCGGCCAGACCCTTGCGGGCGCCGTGCGTGGAGATGAAGTACTGCAGCACGTTCAGGCCTTCGCGGAAGTTGGCGGTGATGGGTGTTTCGATGATCTCGCCCGAGGGCTTGGCCATCAAACCGCGCATACCGGAAAGCTGGCGGATCTGCTGTTTGGAACCGCGCGCGCCGGAATCGGCCATGATGTAAATGGGGTTGAGGTAGCGGCCGGTGCGGTCGTCCTCTTCCATGGCGGCCATCATCTCGTCGGACACGCGCTCGGTGACCTTCGACCAGATTTCGATGATCTTGTTGTAGCGCTCGCCGTGGGTGATGGCGCCGTCCTGGTACTGGCTTTCGACGTTCACCACTTCCTTTTCGGCTTCGCGGACCAAGCCGGCCTTCTCGGCGGGCACCACCATGTCGTCGATGCCGATCGAGATGCCGGCGCGGGTGGCGTAGAGGAAGCCCAGATTTTTCACTTCATCGAGCATCTGCACGGTGACCTGCAAGCCGAACTTGAGGTAGCAATACTGCACCAGCGCGCCCAGGCCCTTCTTCTTCAAAAGGCCGTTGATGTAGGGCATGTCCTGCGGCAGATGGTCGTTGAGGATCACGCGGCCCACGGTGGTTTCCATGTACTGCTTGATGAACTCGATGGGCTCGGTGTGGAGGATGTTCTGGCTGTCGAACGCATGCACCAGGTCGATCACCTTGCCGGTATAGCGCAGCTTGATGGGGGTGAGGGTTTCCACTTCACCCATTTCGAGCGCGATCAGCACGTCGTCGGTGGAGGCGAAGGTGCGGCCTTCGCCCTTGGCGCCGGGGCGCGCCTTGGTGAGGTAGTAGCAGCCCAGCACCATGTCCTGCGTGGGGATGGCGATCGGTCCGCCGTGCGCGGGCGACAGAATGTTATTGGCCGACAGCATCAGGGTGGAGGCTTCGATCTGCGCTTCCGGAGAGAGCGGGATGTGGACGGCCATCTGGTCGCCGTCGAAATCGGCGTTGAAAGCGGTGCAGGTGAGCGGGTGCAGCTTGATGGCCTTGCCTTCGACCAGTACGGGCTCGAATGCCTGAATGCCCAGACGGTGCAGCGTGGGCGCGCGGTTGAGCAGAATGGGATGGTCTTTGATGACTTCTTCGAGGATGTCCCACACCACCGGGTCCTGCTGCTCAACTAATTCCTTGGCTTGTTTGATGGTGGTGCAGTGGCCGCGCTGTTCCAGGCGGTGATAGATGAACGGTTTGAAAAGCTCGAGCGCCATCTTCTTGGGAAGACCGCACTGGTGCAATTTCAAATCGGGCCCGACCACGATGACGGAGCGGCCGGAATAGTCCACGCGCTTGCCGAGCAGGTTCTGGCGGAAACGGCCCTGCTTGCCCTTGAGGGTATCGGAGAGCGATTTGAGCGGGCGATTGTTGGCGCCGCGCAGTACCCGGCCGCGGCGGCCGTTATCGAACAACGCGTCGACGGCTTCCTGCAGCATGCGCTTTTCATTGCGCACGATGACGTCGGGCGCGTGCAGTTCGATGAGCTTCTTCAACCGGTTGTTGCGGTTGATCACGCGGCGATAGAGGTCGTTCAGATCGGAGGTGGCAAAGCGGCCGCCATCGAGCGGCACCAGCGGGCGAAGTTCCGGCGGAATGACCGGAATCACGTCGAGAATCATCCACTCCGGCTTGTTGCCGGACTTGCGGAAGGATTCCACCACGCGCAGGCGCTTGGCGTACTTCAGCTTCTTCTGGACGGACTGCTCGGTCTTCATCTTTTCGCGGATCTCTTCGCTGAGAGCTTCCACGTCGACCTTCTTGAGCAGTTCCTTGATGCCCTCGGCGCCCATCATGGCGATGAACTTGCCGGGATATTCCGTGTCGAGCTGGCGTTTACGCTCGTCGGTGATGACTTCACTCTGGCTGAGGCCCTCCACTTCACCCGGCGATACCACCACGTAGGCTTCGAAGTAAAGGACGCGCTCGAGTTCGCGCAGGGTGATGTCGAGCAGGTGGCCGATGCGGCTGGGAAGACCCTTGAAGAACCAGACGTGCGAGCAGGGGCTGGCCAGTTCGATATGCCCCAGGCGCTCCCGGCGGACGCGCGCCAGTGTGACTTCCACGCCGCACTTGTCGCAAATGACGCCGCGGTGCTTCATGCGCTTATACTTGCCGCACAAGCATTCCCAATCTTGCGTGGGGCCGAAAATGCGGGCGCAGAAAAGTCCATCGCGCTCCGGCTTGAAGGTGCGGTAGTTGATGGTCTCCGGCTTGGTGACCTCTCCGTGGGACCAGCTCCGGATCTTTTCCGGCGAGGCCAGAGAAATGCGGATGGAATCGAAATCCGCGATCAAATTCGCTCGATCATAGGGTGAAGATCTCATTATTACCCTCCAGTCGAAAAGCACTATTTAGCCGCCGATGAACGCCGATAAAGGCCGATAAAACAAAGCCAATTCTCATCGGCGTTTATCGGCGTTCATCGGCGGCTCATTATTGTTTTAGTCGGCCGCCAATGCCGTATCCGGCACTTCGCGCGGCTTCTTCATCAATTCCACATCCAGGCACAGAGACTGCAATTCGCGAATGAGTACGTTGAAGGACTCGGGAACGCCGGGTTCTATGGCGGCTTCGCCCTTCACAATGGCTTCGTAGATCTTGGCGCGGCCATACACATCGTCGGACTTGGCCGTCAATAGTTCCTGCAGAATATAAGCGGCGCCGTAGGCTTCCAGGGCCCAGACTTCCATTTCGCCGAAACGCTGGCCGCCGAACTGCGCCTTGCCGCCCAGGGGCTGCTGCGTAATCAGAGAGTACGGACCGATGGAGCGGGCGTGGATCTTGTCGTCCACCAGGTGCGAGAGCTTCATCATGTAGATGTAGCCCACGGTCACCGGCTGCTCGAACTGCGTGCCGGTCATGCCGTCGAACAGGGCCGTCTTGCCCGAGGTGGGCAGATGGGCGTCGGTAAGAGCTTTCTTGATTTCCCGTTCCGTGGCGCCGTCGAACACCGGGGTCGCGTACTGCACGCCCAATGCCTTGGCGGCCCATCCGAGGTGGGTTTCCAGAATCTGGCCGACGTTCATGCGGGAAGGCACGCCCAAGGGATTGAGCACGATCTCCACCGGAGTCCCATCGGGCAGATACGGCATATCTTCGTCCGGCAGGATGCGCGCGATCACGCCCTTGTTGCCGTGACGGCCGGCCATCTTGTCGCCCACCGAAAGCTTGCGCTTCATGGCGATGTAGACTTTCACCAGCTTGATCACGCCGGGAGGCAGTTCGTCGCCCTTGCGCAGCTTGCCGATCTTTTCGTCGGTGATCTTTTCGAGCACCGCGATCTGCCGCGACGTCATCTCTTCGATTTCGTCGATCTGCTCGTTCAAGCGCGGCTCCTTGTTGGCGAGGCGCATGCGCTTGAGGTCGCGCGATTTCATCTTCTCGATGAGATCGCGGGTCAGGTCCGTATCTTTGGAAAGCAGGCGCTTGTTGGTCTTTTCGTCGTGCAGGTCGGCCAGCAGCTTCTTGCCTTCGAGCAGACCGCCCAACCGCTTGGCGCGCTCGTCGGTCAGGATGCGGATTTCATCCTGCAGGTTGCGCTGCAGGCGCTGGATCTGCGATTCCTCGATGGACTTGGAGCGCTCGTCCTTCTCCTGCCCCTTGCGCGAGAAGATCTTACAATCGACGATGGTGCCTTCGATTCCCGGCGGGCAGTAGAGCGACGCGTCTTTCACGTCGCCGGCCTTTTCGCCGAAAATGGCGCGCAGCAGTTTCTCTTCGGGAGTGAGCTGGGTTTCGCCCTTGGGCGTCACCTTGCCCACCAGAATGTCGCCCGGCTTGACGGTGGCGCCGATGCGGATGATGCCGCTTTCGTCCAGGTTGCGCAGGAAGGAATCCGCGATGTTGGGAATGTCGCGCGTGATTTCTTCCGGACCCAGTTTGGTGTCGCGCGCCTCGATCTCGAACTCTTCGATGTGGATCGAGGTGTAGTAATCTTCCTTGACCAGCTTTTCGCTGACCAGGATGGCGTCTTCGAAGTTGTACCCGCGCCAGGGCATGAAGGCCACCAGCACGTTGCGCCCGAGCGCCAGTTCGCCGAAATCGGTGCAGGGACCGTCGGCCAGTACGGCGGACTTCGGCACCCGCTGCCCCACGCGTACGATGGGCTTCTGGTTGATGCAGGTGTTCTGATTGGAGCGTTTGAACTTGGTGAGCTGGTAGATGTCCGCGCCCACTTCGCGGGAGAGCTGGCCTTCGTGCGCCGCGCCCTCCACGCGGACGATGATGCGTTCGGAGTCCACCGAATCCACCACGCCGGGACGCTTGCAGAGCACCACGGCGCCGGAATCGCGAGCCGTCACGTACTCCATGCCGGTGCCCACGTAGGGAGCGTCGGCGCGCAGCAGCGGTACCGCCTGGCGCTGCATGTTCGAACCCATCAGGGCGCGGTTGGCGTCGTCGTTTTCGAGGAACGGAATCAGGCTGGCGGCCACCGACACGAGCTGTTTGGGGCTGACGTCGATGTATTCGATCTCATCGCGCGATTTCAGCACGAAGTTGCCGGCCTGCCGGGCGTTGGAAAGGTCGGGCACGATGCGGCCCTTCTCGTCCAGCTCCACGTTGGCCTGCGCTACCGTCCACTTGTCTTCTTCCCACGCGGAGAGGTATTCGCAGTGGGCTTCGTATTCGGCCGGCTGCTTCTTGGCGCCGAGCTTGCGGTTCACCTCTTCGGCGTCTCCGCGCCGCACGATGTCGCCCACTTTGTAATCGCTGTCGCCGGGGTTGGTGATGCGGACTTCGTCGATCACCACGCCCTTCTGCACCTTGCGGTAGGGGCTCTCGATGAAGCCGTACTCGTTGATGCGGGCGAAGCAGGAGAGCGACGAAATCAGTCCGATGTTGGGACCTTCGGGCGTTTCAATGGGGCAAATGCGGCCGTAGTGCGTAGGGTGCACGTCGCGGACTTCGAAGCCGGCGCGCTCGCGGCTCAGACCGCCCGGTCCCAGGGCCGAGAGACGGCGCTTGTGGGTGATTTCCGAAAGCGGGTTGGTCTGATCCATGAACTGCGAGAGCTGGCTCGATCCGAAGAACTCGCGGATGGCGGCCATCACCGGCTTGGCGTTCACCAGGTCGTGCGGCATGGCCGTCGACATTTCCTGGTACACCGACATCTTTTCCTTGATGGCCCGTTCCATGCGCACCAGGCCGATACGGAACTGGTTTTCGAGCAGTTCGCCAACGGCGCGCACGCGGCGGTTGCCGAGGTGGTCGATATCGTCCACGGCGCCGATGCCTTTGCGCAGCTTGAGCAGGTACTTGATGGTGGCGCGGAAATCTTCGGAATCGAGCGTGCGCTTGTCCAGGCTGGTGGCGTCGGCCTTATCGTGCAGCTTGATATTGAACTTCATGCGGCCCACGCGCGAGAAATCGTACTTGCGCGGGTCGAAGAACATGCCCTGGAAGAGCTGGGTAGCGGTGTCCAGAGTGGGCGGATCGCCGGGCCGCAATTTGCGGTAGATTTCGATGAGCCCTTCGTTCTGGGCCTTCACCGGATCCTTGCGGATGGTGGCCGAGATTACCGTGCCGACATCGTCGCGCTCCGGGAAGAAGACTTCGAACTCGCTCATGCCGGCATCCAGCAGCTTGGCCAGCGCCGTGGTGGTGAGCTCGCTATTGGCGTCGATGAGGACTTCGCCGGTGGTCATGTCGACCACGTCGGCGACGATGTGCGCGCCTTCCAGGTCGTTGGCGGCGACTTCCACCTGCGCGATCTTGAACTTCTGGATTTCCTTGTAAAGCGAGGAGGTGACCTTCTTTCCCTGCCCCACCACGGTTTCGCCGCCTTTGGCGGTGATCGCGTAGGAAAGCTTCAGGCCGATCAGGCCCTCGTCCACGTTCCACAGCAGCTTCTTATCCCTGATGCTGATCTTGCTGACGCGGTAGAAGGCGCGCAGAATCTGTTCGTCGGTTTTGTAACCCAATGCGCGCAGAAATACCGAGCCGTAGAATTTGCGCTTGCGGTCGATGCGGACGTAGAGAATATTCTTGAGGTCGTACTCGAATTCCACCCAGCTTCCGCGGTAGGGGATGATCTTGCCGAGGAAATAGCCCTGCGCCGGAACACGCTCGAAAAAAACGCCCGGCGAACGGTGCAACTGCGAGACAATCACGCGCTCGGTACCGTTGATGATGAACGTTCCGTTGTCGGTCATCAGCGGAATTTCGCCGAAGAAGACTTCCTGTTCCTTGATATCGCGGACGCTCTTCTTGCCGGTCTCCGGATCCTTGGAATACACCGTGAGCCGGATGGTGACTTTGAGAGGCGCGGCATACGTCATGCCGCGCTCCTGGCACTCCTGCATGTCGTATTTGAGTTGCAGGCCCACCGGGTCTCCGCACTTGTTGCAGAACGTCACCACGTTCTTATTGAAAGTGCCGCAATGGCCGCAGAGAATGTCGCCGGCGTGGAACGGATCGGTGCGGATGGTGGCGCCGCAGTTGCGGCAGGTGGAACGGAGGTGATGCAGGCCTTTCAGATTGCCGCACTTGCACTCCCAGTTGCCGATGGAATAGTCGACGAATTCCAGATCGCTCACACCGCGGAAATCCGAAATGGGAAAGACCGAATTGAAAACAGTCTGGAGCCCGATGTCTTCGCGCTCGTTGGGCAGCAAATCCATCTGCAGGAACCGCTCGTAAGACTTCTTTTGCACCTCGATCAAATTGGGGATCGGAATCGAAGTCTTAATTTTTGAAAAATCAACTCGCTCGGGGGCAGCGCCGTTATATTGAAAATCCATTCTTACACTCCTGACGGCCGAACAGCCGAAGCAAAGAGACTGCGCTTAACAGTACAAAGCCAACGGCACCCCGGGAGAAAATGCCTCCCAGAGCGCCGAGTGATCAAAACGGGGCAGGAATCGAACTGGTTCTGAGGTAGTGCGCGTGATGAATGGGTCTGTGGAAGTCTGGGCGCGCGAATTCTGCGTAAACGTTACGGGCCGGAAAACGCGCAAAGATTCCCTCTTTGCAGTTTTGCCCGAACTGCAATTGAAGTTCCAGAATTCGGGAGTCACAGTCACCAATTGGGATCGAGTCCGCTGGTTCGAAGGCCCAACTATTTACTTTAACAGGGGAAATCCCCTGCGTCAAATGGGAAAACTCAGCCGGAATGGTACTGAAGTCCGGAGTGACGCCGAACGACCCGCCATTCCGGCTTCCGGATCTCAGTATCCTTCCTTCTTCCGCTACTTGACTTCGACGGTGGCGCCAGCGTCGACGAACTTCTTCTTGATGGTTTCGGCTTCTTCCTTGCTGATGCCTTCCTTCACGGGCTTGGGAGCGCCATCGACCAAGTCTTTGGCTTCCTTCAGCCCGAGGCTGGTGACCTCACGCACAGCCTTGATAACGTTGATCTTGTTCGCGCCGACGCCCGTCAGGACTACGGTAAACTCGGTCTTTTCTTCGGCTGCCGGAGCGGCTGCCGCCGCCGGGCCGGCCGCCGCCGCCGCCGGAGCTGCCGCTGCCGCCGAAACGCCCAGCTTCTCCTCTAACAGCTTGACCAGGCTGGATGCCTCCAGCAGGGTCAAGCCTTGAATCTGTTCCGCAATTGCGTTAATGTCCGCCATCTCTCGACTCCTTCGAAAATTTAAAAGTTTTCATCCATCGGCAGTCAGCGTCCCGCTTGCCGATAGCTTATTTGAACTTGTTCTCTTTCACACCTTGATCGATCGCCACGGCCAAAGTGCGGCCGGCGGCATTGATCGTCATAGCCAAGCGCTGCGCCGGAGAATTGATCAAGTACAGCAACTTGGCGAAGATCGTTTCTTTCGGGGGCATGTTAGCCAGATCGACGATCGACTTCACGTCGATGGCCCGGCCTTCCACGATGCCGGCCTTGAAAGTAAAACTCGGGTTGGCTTTGGCATACGCCGTGAGTGCTTTGGCCAAAGCGACCGGATCGTTGGTGGTATACGCCATGGACGTCATGCCGCGCAGCCCCTTGAGCACCTGTTCGGAGGGCGTTCCCTGGGAAGCGATCTCCGCCAGATTGTTCTTGATCACGCGATACTTCCCGCCGGCGCCGCGCACAGCCTTGCGCAGCTCGAAATCCTGCCCCACTTTGAGCTTTTCGTAGCCCGTGACGAAGAGATCCTTGGATTTCTCCAGGTCCTGGCGCAGAGCCTCGATATCTTTTTTCTTGTCTTCCTTCTTTTTCATGGAAACACCTGTCGGGCGCTAAACGGCCGCCTTCACGCTGAACGGAGTAGTGTCGACGGCCACGCCGGGGCCCATCGTGGAGCACATGGTCGTGCTCTTCACGTACTTGCCCTTGGCCACGGCCGGCTTCGCCTTGATGACTGCGGTAATCAGACTGGCCGCGTTCTCAACCAGCTTCTCAGCGGAAAAGCTGACCTTCCCCACGGGGGCGTGGATGATACCGGTCTTGTCGACACGGAACTCCACTTTACCGGCCTTGATCTCTTTGATTGCCTTGGTGACGTCCACGGTCACGGTGCCGGTTTTGGGGTTCGGCATCAGACCGCGGGGACCGAGCACTTTGCCCAGCTTACCGACGGAGCGCATCATGTCCGGGGTGGCGATCACGGCGTCGAAATCGGTCCAGCCCTCGGACTGAATCTTGTTGACCATGTCTTCACCGCCCACAAAGTCGGCGCCCGCTTCAGTGGCTTCGCGCTGCTTATCGCCGCTGGCGATTACGAGAACTTTCTTGGATTTGCCGAGCCCGTTGGGCATGACTACCGTGCCGCGCACCATTTGATCGGCGTGCTTGGGATCGACGCCGAGGCGCATGTGCACTTCCACGGTCTCATCGAACTTGGCAAATTTGACTTTTTTGATGAGCGGAACGGCTTCTTCCAACTGGTATTCCTTGGCCTCGACCTGTTTCCGCGCGGCTTGATACTGCTTACCTTGTTTTCGTGCCATTATTCCTCATTGGTGCAAGCGGTTCGTTAAAAACACACGAACCTCCCACTGAGCAGTGTTTTTCTCGGGGCAGCATTCAATATACCAAACCGGAGAATCGCTTGTCTAGCGCGCCAAGCCGTCCGAAGCCGTCCGAAGCTGTCCTCAAGACTAATGGCTCAAAAGGGCTATCCGATAGCAGTAACGCGGAGCGTCATGTTACCATCCAAGCTGCTTGGATAGCGTGCGCCATCACCTCTTAATTTTGTTCACAATTGGTGCGTGTTGCCTTCGCGCACAGAACTCTACCGGCGAAACCTCGCCGCCTGCCTCCACCGCTCCCACCGAAACCGCGCTGCCGTCTGCTCCTGTTGCGCCTGGCGACGGCGCTGTACCGATCACTCCGATTATTCCGGTCGAGGATAAGCGAGCCTACGGAGTGCTCCCCAACTATCGCACGGCGGAAGCCGCAACTCCATTCAAGCCGCTCACCCCGAAGCAGAAACTGACGATTGCGGCGAAAGACTCTTTCGACGGAGCGGTCTATCCCACGGCGATGGTCATGTCGATAATCTATCAGGCGCAAGATTCGAATCCGTCCTTCGGGCAGGGTTTTAAGGGCTACGCTCAGCGGGCCGGTACAGCTTTCGGCGACCAGATGATCGGTAACATGATGACGGAAGGTTTCATGCCGGCGCTGTTGCACGAAGATCCCCGTTATTTCCGGATCGCCGAAGGGTCCTTCGGGCATCGCCTGTGGTACGCCGCGACGCGCATTATCGTCACGCCGACCGATTCCAACGTCAAGACCTTCAACTTTGCCGAGTGGACCGGGAATTCGGTTGCCGTGGGGATCTCAAATCTCTATTACAAGGATGGCCGGACCTGGCAGGACAATCTCGAACGGCTCCTGGTGCAGTGCGGGACCGACTCTCTGTCCAACGTATTAAAAGAGTTCTGGCCGGACGTCAAGCGCCACTTCGCAAAGAAAAAGAATTAGCGGCATCCCCGCAACTTTCAGGTAACCGGACGTACTCCCGGCTCATCCAAAGGTGCAAGTATGCGTCTGTCCTTGCGGATTGCCGCCGTGCTCATTCTGGGAGTTGTCGTTTCGCATGCCCAGGATTCCCCTGACACTTCCACTCCCAATCCCGTCATCCCCGTCCAACCCACCGAAGATAAGCGAATTTTCGGCGTCATCCCCAACAATCGCACCACCGAAGAATCCATTCCCTTTCATTCCATCAGTGCCATGCAGAAGCTGACGATTGCGGCGAAAGACTCCTTCGACTGGCCGGTCTTTCCGACGGCGGCGGCGTTCGCGGGGCTGTATCAGATCGAAAATCAGAACCCCTCGTTCGGACAGGGGATGAAGGGCTATGCTTTACGTTTCGCAACAGCCTACGGCGACCAGACCATCGGCAATATCATGACCGAGGGATTGGTTCCCATCCTGACGCACCAGGATCCTCGTTACTTTCGGCGCGGCGAAGGCTCCATATTGGGGCGCACGGGATTTGCTCTGAAGCAAATTGTGATCTGCCGCACGGATTCGGGGCGCTACGTCTTCAATATCTCGGAGTGGGGGGGCAACGCCGCTGCCGTGGCCATATCCAATGCCTATTATCCGGATACGCGCACGGCATCCGACAACGTAGAGAGGTTGCTGATCGCCTGTGGGACGGATGCCTTCTCCAACGTGCTCAAGGAATTCTGGCCGGACGTGAAAAAGAAGTTAAAGGAATGGAAGGGGAAGATCTAACAGCGCGGCCTGCGCACGCGATCTCCCTTTGGGAGATGGAAGTCAGAGGTCAGCCTAGCCGCACTGGATGGAACAATCTGTGACTGAGGGCTTGGATCGGACGCGGTTCCGTGCAGATCCAGTTCTTCCAATCGGCGTTCATCGGCGTTTATCGGCGGCGAATAGATCTTTGTTGGGAGTATTGCCCAAGGCCGGCACATTCTTTATTGGGCCGCCGATAAACGCCGATAGCTCAGGGTGCGACTCGTGTCTCGGCAGGGGCGCCGAGGCAGTTCCGTCCGACCACCGTTTCGTGAAGTCACAGGTCAGAAGCGGCCCCCGCAGGTCCGTGAAGTCAGAAGGAACGCCGGGCGTTTGCAAGCTTCGCCATTCCGACTTCAGTACCTTCCGGCATCCTTCGTCATCATTCCGCTTCACGATCCCCAGCGCGATTCCCAGCCCCGCCACCAGTCGGTGTTTTCCAGGTTCAATGCGTCCCAGCAGAGGTCGATGGCGTGCGCGTCGCGCCGCAGGACCGCATCGCGGCGCACCTCTTTCGGGAGCGTGACGAGCTGCGCGAAGCGGTCGAACACGCGGCCGCGGTCGCGCTCGGCGACGCGGGTCAGCAGGTGCCAGAGGGTGATTCCGTCGCTCGGGCGCGCGGCAGCCAGAATGCCGCCAAGCGCCGCCGGGTCGCCCTGCTCGAAGGCCGCCAGCGACCGCCGCAGCGGCTCGCTTGCATCTTCATAGAAAGGGATGCCCGGCCCCTGCCGTTTGCGCGTGACGCAGGCGGCGCCCTGGGGTATGAAGGCCTCTTCGCCGCCGTATTGGAACGCCACCCATCCGAGCGAGACGCGCAACAGGCCATCACCCGACGCATCCACGGAGATAGTGTACTGGCAGCCCAAGTCGACTGCCCGCGCCGAAGGCGTGTCCACCACGAACTGGCGCGGCGGGGCCCAAATGTAGGCATGCAAGAGGCCGCGCTGGAGTTCGACTCTGCGATCCGTGGCGGCTCGCAGTTCGGAATCCGGGCCTATCAGCATGGTGCCGAACTCCTCGGCCCGCAGCTCGACTTCCGTTTCGCCGCCGGTGCGGACCATCTGCCCGGCGCGCAGGGACATGGCCACCGCCGCCTGCCGGCTGCCCACGCTCGCATGGCCGCGGACGCTATCCACCTGCCATGCGGTTGCCGGAGGCAGCGGAGTGCGCATCTGGAGCGCCACCGCGGCCACCACCAGAACGGCTGCCAGGGCTATGGCCCACCAGTGCCTGGCTGGCGTATGCCGCGCGTCGAACAGGCCCGCGCGATGCCGGTAGCGGAGCGGCGCCAGGGTTCGTTCCAAACGCTCGACTTCCGGGTCGGGCGGCCCGGACCGGTCCCAGAGATATCGGTCGTTCATTTTGCTTCCTCGCCTCCCACCAACTCACGCAACATCTTCATTCCACGGCAGAGATTGACGCGCACCGAATCGGCGGTGAGGCCCGTCCGGCAGGCGATTTCCGGTCCGGTCATGCCTTCCACCAGGCGCAGGATCAGCGGCTCGCGATAAGCCTCCGGCAGGCGCCGGATCAGGTCGAGAACTTCCACCGCGTCGAGCCCGGCGTCCCGCGCGTGCAATTCGTGTTTCATGCTTTCCTCGAGCGGCACCCGCGGGCGCGCCTGGCGGAAATAATCCATGGCGCGGTTGCGGGCGATGGCGGCCAGCCAGCCGCGGAAGGCCGCCACTGTCCGCAGGCCGCGAACCTGCCGCATGGCCGAAAGGAAGACGTCCTGCACCAGGTCATCGGCCTCTTCAGGCGGGACCCGCGCCAGCAGGATGCCATGCACCAGCCGCGCATAGCGCACGTACAGCTCGCCAAAGGCCGCGCGGTCGCCCGCGGCGGCGGCGCGGACCAGTCCGTCGTCTTCGGAGATCCCGGGCGCTGTCATCGCTGGCATCATCTTACTGCGCGCGTTTTCACCATGGATAGACGCGAAAGTGGGTGGGAGTGTTAACCGGGAGGTGGATTGTCGAGGCTTTTCCCGATACAATCACGACAGGAGCCTATGCGCATGGACGACCGCAATACTCCCGCGACGCGAGGCGACATTCAGGACCTTCGGACGGAGGTCGATGGCTTTCGGACGGAATTAAACGAGAAGATCGAAATCCTCCGCGGCGAAGTCAATCACAACTATAACCACTTGGTGGAGCGTATCGACGACGGGCAAACCAAACTCCTGAGCGCCTTTTATGGCTTCGTTCATTCTATCCGCGAGCGTTTTAATTAAGGCGGAAGACGACATGGAATCCGGATTGAAGAAGCGGCTCACTCTGGTCGAAGATCGCCTCACCGAGCTCGAGCGCAAGGTCAATTTCCCTAACTATCCTCCGCAGTAATTTGTGGTACGCCTTACGCCGCGGCCCCGTGACACTTCTTGTACTTCTTGCCGCTACCGCAGGGGCAGGGATCGTTGCGTCCAACCTTGCCGCCACCATGCACCGTTTTCGGGCCGCCGGAATCGTCGCCGCCGAAGTGCAACCCCGCCAGTTCCTTGTCCTTCTTGCGCTCGATATTGCGCGTAAAGTCTTCCATCTGGCGTTTGGCGGCGCGCTTCTTTTCGTCCTCGGCTTCGCGGGCAGCCACCGCCGCCGCTTCGGCTTCTTCCTCCGCGGACCTGCCGCCCGTTCCATTTCCGCCACGCCCGCCAACACCGGCGCCTTCTTCGTCTTCCTCCGGATAAGGCAGCACCGGACCGGAGCCGGAGTGCACCTGCAGGAAGTATAGGAAACGCACGGATTCGTCTTCCACCCGGTCCATCATGGCGGTGAAGAGCTCGTAAGACTCCTTCTTGTATTCCACCAGCGGATCCTTCTGGCCATGCCCCCGAAGCCCGATGCCCTGCTTCAGTTCGTCCATCGACAACAAATGGTCCTTCCACTGGTTGTCGATTACCTGCAGCATGACGATGCGCTCCGTCTGGCGCATCACCTCGCTGCCCACCATGTCTTCCTTTTCCTGATACTTCTGCTTCAGCCTCTCCATAATGAAATCGCCCAGCTCGATCCGGGTCATATGGGAGATATCCAGCAGGTCGATTCTCGCGCCGAATTGGGTGAGGATGTCGTTGCGCAGGGTGTTCAGGTCCCAGGTATCGGGGTGCTTGTCGTTGGGACAGCGCATGTCGACGAACTGGTCGACAATGCCCTCGACCATGTCCATGACGTGTTCCTTCTCGTCGGCGCCTTCCAGCAGCTTGCGCCGCATTCCGTACACCGCCTGGCGCTGCTTGTTATTTACGTCGTCGTATTCCAGGAGGTGCTTGCGCGCCTCGAAATTCTGCATCTCGACGGCTTCCTGGGCTTTGGCGATACGCTTGGTGATGAGCTTGCTCTCGATAGGCACATCCTCTTCCATGCCCAATCGGAGCATCAGGTTCTGCATGCGCTCGCCGCCGAAAATACGCAGCAGATCGTCCTGGAGGGAGAGGAAAAACCGCGAACTGCCGGGGTCGCCCTGGCGGCCCGACCGTCCTCGAAGCTGGTTATCGATGCGGCGGGATTCGTGGCGTTCGGTAGCCACGATGTGCAGGCCGCCCAGCGCCACAACTTCCTCGTGCTCGGCATCCGTCTGGCTCTTGAAGCTCGCGTACAGCTCGTCCCACTTTTGGCGCGGAACGCGGTAGAACAAGTCCTGGTGCGTGAAGAAGTAGAAATGTTCGTCGGCGATGTATTGGGCCTCGCTCTCGTTGATTTGTTGGGCCACCCTCTGTTTGAGACAGGCGTCTTTGGTCATGAACTCGGCGTTGCCGCCGAGCAGAATGTCGGTGCCGCGCCCGGCCATGTTGGTCGAGACCGTTACCGTGTTCTTGCGTCCCGCCTGCGCCACGATGCTGGCCTCGCGCTCGTGGTTCTTGGCGTTCAAGACCTCGTGCTTTACGCCCATCCGCTTGAGAATGCCCGATAGTTTCTCGGACTTCTCCACCGAGATGGTGCCCACCAGCACGGGCTGCCCCTTGGCGTTGAATTCCTTGATTTCCTTGGCGGCGTTGCGGAACTTCTCTTCTTCGGTGCGATACACCAGGTCCTGATTCTCCTTGCGGATCATCGTACGGTTGGTGGGCACCACCACCACATCGATGTTATAGGTCTTCTGGAATTCGGCCGCTTCGGTTTCCGCCGTACCGGTCATGCCGGACAGCTTTTTGTACATGCGGAAATAATTCTGGAACGTGATGGTGGCGAGGGTCTGGTTTTCGCGCTGGATTTTGACGGTTTCCTTGGCTTCCACCGCCTGGTGGAGACCGTCGGACCAGCGGCGCCCGGGCATCAGACGGCCGGTAAATTCGTCGACAATCACTACTTCGGGGCCCTCATCGCCATCCTTCACCACGTAATCGATGTCGCGCTTGTAAAGCACGTGGGCGCGCAGCGCCTGCTGCACGTGGTGGTTGTATTCGATGTTATTGGGGTCGTACAGATTGCCCAGACCCAGCAGCTTTTCCACCTTGAGGACGCCCTCTTCGGTGAGCGCGGCGGCCTTGTGTTTCTCGTCGATGGTGTAGTCGCCGGTGGTATATCTTTCGCCCGGCTCCTTGCCTTCGATCACTTCCCCGCGGATCAGTTTGGGGATGATGCGGTTGATCTTGTAATACTTGTCGGTGGATTCTTCACTGGGGCCGGAAATGATCAGCGGCGTGCGGGCCTCGTCGATCAGGATGGAATCCACTTCGTCGACGATGGCGTAGTTGTATTCCCGCTGCACGCAGTCGCTCAGGCGAAACTTCATGTTGTCGCGCAGATAATCGAAGCCGAACTCGTTGTTGGTCCCGTAAGTGATGTCGGCTCCGTAGGCCGCCTTGCGCTCCTGGTCGGAAAGGTCGTGGACGATGACGCCCACATGCAGGCCCAGAAATTTGTACAGCCGGCCCATCCATTCCGAGTCGCGTTTGGCCAGGTAATCGTTGACCGTGACCACGTGGACGCCCTTGCCGGAGAGCGCGTTGAGGTAGCAGGGGAGGGTTGCGACCAGGGTTTTACCTTCGCCGGTCTTCATTTCGGCGATTTTGCCCTTGTGAAGCACCATGCCGCCCATCAACTGGACGTCGAAATGGCGCATATTGAGCACCCGGCGCCCACCTTCGCGAACCACCGCGAAGGCTTCCACCATGAGGTCGTCGAGCGAAGCGCCTTGGGCGATTCTCTCCTTGAACTCGATGCTCTTCTGGGCCAGTTCGGCATCCGACAACTGGCGTATCGCCGGTTCGAGCTCACCGATGGCCGCCACCATCGGTTGCATCGATTTGATTTCACGTTCGTTCTTGGTTCCGAAAACTTTGGCGAGGACTTTATCGACAATCATGAATGGTCTCGGTACGGGAGGAAGTCCGCAAATGCTATTTTACCGTGTCTGTAAAGAGGACGGTTGTTTCGAAAGGGGTTTAGCGGGGCGATGTGGGGCGGGCTTCAGCCCGCCGGATCGGCAATGCTCTACACTGGCTTCATGGCCACGGTGGATCTTTTCGATCGGATTACGATTGAGCCGGGGAAGTGCGGCGGGAAGCCCTGCATCCGCGGTATGCGGATCACGGTGCGCCGTGTCCTGGAACTGCTTGCAACGTACCCCGACCGGGCTGCGATCCTCGCCGAGTATCCGTATCTCGATCCTGAGGATTTCCAGCAAGCCTTGCGGTATGCGGCTGCCGCGGTCGATGACGAGCGGCTAAGCGTGGCGTGAAACGAATTCTCTTCGGTCAAGGACTTGCCCCTCGGGCAGCGGCCATTCTCCGCGAGCAGGGTTTTGACGCCGTTCATGTCGCGGAGATCGGGATGCATCGAGCCGACGACGCCGGGATTATGCAATTCGCAAGAGACGATTCGCGGGTGGGCGTGACCCTCGATCACGACTTCCACTCGCACCTTGCCGCAACCGGCCACGGGCGTCCTTCCGTGGTGCTGCTCCGCGCGCAGGGGCTCGATGCCAAGGGCCAGGCTGACCTGATTCGATCCGTATACCTGCAATGCGAAGCGGCTCTCACCGAAAGGGGCGGCAGTTTCCGCTGATGTTGCGAACATCCGCATCCGGCGGCTACCCCTCAAGTAGTCGGGGTGCGCGGCCGGTCACGTTGGTCCGAACGAGAAGGGAGCGCTATCGCATCTGAACATAACCGTGGTAGGCGTCTGAATAGAGCTGAAACTCTTCTTTACATTTATTGCAGAGAAATACGGCCAAGTAATTGTCGTGGAGGACCGGGTCTCAGCGGTAATCCTCGAACGGGCGTTCGGCCTGGACAAGCGTCAGCACGCCTCGGTTGACGTAGGGCATTGTGCGGTCAGCCAGCGTTATCAAGTCCGCTGCGCCCGCTTGCCGAGGGCGCAGATACCTAACTCGAAGCCAACATAACCGGAAACACTTCGTACACATCGTAAGGCAAGTATATCCCCGTGACGAGCATTCTCGTTCCGTCCCTCAACTCCTCCGGCGGTTGTCTCGGAAGGGGGTTTAGCAGGATGGCCTAAGGCTGGAGAATTACCACGCCTGACCGCCCGGCCGCGTGGGCCAACGCGGTGTCAAGAGTCGCGAGTGGCAGTCCTTTCCGTATTGCCATGTCGAGGTACGCAGCGTCGTAGACCGTGAGGCCGTGCCTGTCGGCCAGTTGGAACAGGGTGTCGTAGGACTCGGGATCTTCAAGCCGAATCGGGAGGCTCTGCGCCGGATTGAGGAAGGTTTCCGCTTCGGTCTTGGTGATACGCTTGCGTCGCAACCCCATCAAGACGCTGTTGCGAACTTCGTATGCGAAAAGGCGCGGCGCCACTGCTTCCGCCGGCGGGGAAAGTGACCGTAGGACTGCGTTGGTGTAATTAGTGCGTTCGTCCGGAAAACACCACGCGGCGGCGACCGAGGAATCGACCACAAAGGTGACCATGGCTCAAGGGCGGCCGTAGTTAATGTAATCCTTGACGGTCCAGCCCTCGGGGTCAGGTCTTACATGCTTTTGCAGTTCTAGGATCTGGGCTATCGCTTCTTGGGCGGAGCCGTGAGTTTGCCTCGGCGCTTCCGCATCAACCATGTTCTTGACCCATTCTTCGACGGACAGCCCTTGCTCGGACAGCTTCGCCTTGAGCGCCGCCGCCTGCTCGTCGGACAATTCGATTTGGATGGTTGTCATGGCCGATCCTTCTTTCCTAGCGTATCGGAAACGCGGCCAGCGAACAAGGGCTGTTCGGGCGACGTGTCCGATCAGGAGGGCGATCATCCCAAGACCCATGTCGAAAACTAGAATGACCGGTCCCTCATCATCCCGCAGCGAGACTAGCGACACCCCTCCCATCGGCTGTGTGGCGATGTCAGCGACGGCTATCCCGATAGGCACAAGCCGGGACCGTCGCGCACCGAGTACGCCCGTGGCACAGGATGCCAGCAGAAGCCACACCAGTAAAATGCGAGAGTCACGCATGTAGGCCACGTCATCGCGTCCCCACGGATTGGGGTATTCGCACGCTACACATTCTGGGATAGGATGCAACGCCAGCACTGCGAACGTTGACAGCACCACCGTTATTACGGCGTGCTTCTGACCCAAACGCAATAGATGCTTTGGTGCAAACAAAACTGGTTCACCGCAATCCATATTAGCTCTCGACGAAAGGGCAGTTGTGGAGATTGTTCCGCCCTACTCCTGCCGCAGCGCCTCCAAAGGATCGATCCGCGCGGCGCGGCGTGCCGGAATCCAGCAGGCCAGCAATCCCGAGATCAGCAAGACGCCGATGACCGCGCCGTAAGTTGCCGGATCGGTCGCCGGCACCCCGAACAGCAGGCCGCCGAGGGAGCGCGTGACCGCCAGCGCGCCGCCCATCCCTAGGAGTAACCCGGCAATCACCGGGGTGAGCCCCTGGCGCGCGATCGTCATCCATAGGTAGGGCCGCGGCGCGCCGAGCGCCAGCCGTATGCCGATCTCCTTGGTCCTCTGCGTCACCGATTGCGCAACCACTCCGTACACTCCGATGGCCGCGAGCAGCAGCGCCGAGAGCGCGAACGCGAGCACCAGCGACATCTGGAAGCGGCGCTGCCGCACGGAGGCATCCACCACACCTTCGAGAGTCGTGGGTAGCGGAACCACCAATTCGCGGTCGAGACCGCGGAGCGCGGTGCGCAGCGCGGGTGTGATCGCCAGCGGGTCCATCGCCGTGCGCACCACCAGCGAGAAATCGGCCCGGTCGCGCTGCCAATAGGGCAGGTACACGGTGAGGTTGGGAGTCTTGCTGAGCGTGAAGCGCACGTCGCCCACCACTCCGATCACCGAGACCCAAGCGTCGGGGTCGGCCACGAAGTTATCGCCGCCGCCCAACTGGAAGCGCCGGCCGATGGGGTTCTGGCCGGGCCACATACGCTGCGCAGTCTTTGCCGAGACCAAACCGACCAGCCGGCCGCGATCCTGTTCGGCGATCGGCCGGCCGCTGACCAGCGGTATCCCGATGGCGCGGAAGAAATCGGGCGAGATGCAGCGATAGTCGACGGTGGGCCTGTCGAGCGCCGGCATGTCGACCCCTTCCACCCACAGGCCGAGATTGCTGCCGGTACCGCTCAGCGGTCCGCGGTTGTTGATGCCCGCGGCAACCACGCCGGGCAGAGATTCCAGGCGGTCGAGCATCGCGTGGACGAAGCGGCCGCGGGCTTCCCGGTCGGGATAGCGCTGTCCGGGAAGGCTCAGTTCGAGGGCTAACGCATGGTCGGCCCGAAACCCGGTGTCCACATGGAGGAGTCTGACGAAACTGTTCAGCAGCAGCCCGCCCGCCACCAGGCAAACGGCGCTGAGCGCGACTTCGGCGGTGATGAGCAGGCTGCGCAGCCGTCCGCCTCCACGGTCGGTCGTGCCGCGTCCGGCGGAGGTGAGGGCCGCTTGCGGATCCCCGCGCGCGGTACGCCATGCGGGGAGTATGCCAAAGAGGACGCCGCTCGACACGCTGACCAACGCCACGAAAGCCAGCGCCGTGAAGTCCATATGGATGTACTGCAGTCCGGGGATGTCGAGAGGCGCCTTCAAGATGATGGCATCGAGCGCCCACCGCGCGGCCAGCGCGCCCACCGCTCCGCCCACGGCCGCGAGTATCAGTCTTTCGGTAAGCATCTGGCGCACCAGCCGCCCCATTCCCGCGCCGATGGCCGCGCGAACGGCCAGCTCTTTAGCGCGTCCGGCGGCGCGCGCCAGCAGCAGGTTGGCCAGGTTCACCACCACGATCAGCAGTACCGCGCCGGTCGCGGCCAGCAGGAGCGTCAGACTCGCGCGGGAGCTGCCCGTGATCTGCTCTTGAAGCCCCGAGAGCGAGGCGCGCAGCTCCGTCTTATCGGCCATCGACTGGGAGATGCCGTTTTGAATCGCGTTCAGGTCCGACGTGGCCCGTGCCATGGAAACCCCCGGCTTGAGGCGTCCCAGACAGCCGTAGTCGAAATCGCCCATGACGGTCAGCTCGTCATCGGAGATGGCGAACGGCTTCCAAATTTCCTCCGTCGCGCTGGCCCGCGCCATGGAGTAGAGTTCGCCATCGGAAGGAATGCGGGCCGCGGGCGGCAGCACGCCGAGCACCTGGTACGGCATGCCGTCGAGCACGATCTTGCTGCCGACCACCGCGGGATCGCGTTGGAACCGGCGGGTCCACAAGCGGTCGCTGATGACCACTACGTGGTCGTGCCCCGGTTGGTCCTCTTCGTCCAGAAATGTGCGCCCCAGCGCCGCCTGAATTCCCAGCATCGGGAAAAGGCTCGCGGAAACGCGGGCGCCATCCAGGCGCTCCGGCTCGCCCGCGGAGGTTAGGGTGAAGTTGACGCCGCTCACCAGCGCCAATTGGTCGAACGAGCGGTTCAGCTTCCGCCACTCGCGGAAGTGCCACGCATTGGCCGGCAGGGTGGGGCCAAAACTCGCGAACTTGGGCACGATCTCTTGCACCGCCACCAGCCGCTCAGGCTGCGGATAGGGCAACGGGTGCAGCAGTATGCCAGTGAAAACAGTGAAGATCGCGGTGTTCGCTCCGATTCCTAGGGCGAGCGTCAGAATCGCGACGGCGGCGAATCCGGGGTTCCGCGCAAGCGTGCGGAACGCGTAGCGGATATCGAAGAGCATACTCCTTATACGTTTTACCGCCGAAACAGTCGCTGATTCTTGGCTATCAGCCGTCAGTTGACGCTGCCGCGAGACTGGCTCACTGCGCCCTCTGCCACCTCTGCGCTCTCAAAACCCGGAGAAGACGCTGCCGCGTTCACCCTCGAGGCGGCCTTGTTACCTACTGCTAACCGCCGGAATCTTCGCGGGCCGCAACGATTCTCGCGAACCGAGGCCGCTGAGACGCCGATACCCGAGGCATAGGCGTTAAAAGGCTGTTTGCCAAATGACCTCACCTGTGCGCGATCCAACGTCGGCTTGCGGGTGGCAACTTCCCAGCTCGCCGTCTCGGGCCAATGTTGGGGAATCCGATGGATCGTGAACGCCATTCCGGGATGAAGCCGAACACGATTCCGGGATGATTCCGAACGGAGTTCCGGGCTGATGGTGAACGCGGTTCCGGCGCGATGCCGAACACTTTTCGCG
>Ga0326727_10003544_pt1 | contig 49609 bp, 52 predicted proteins | sample MB2enrmetagenome_FD_207643 | JGI IMG/M metagenome (GOLD analysis project Ga0326727, IMG submission 207643) | Lab enriched peat soil microbial communities from McLean, Ithaca, NY, United States - MB29MY | ecosystem: Environmental > Terrestrial > Soil > Wetlands > Peat | place: USA: New York... | reverse complement strand
CAGTCTGGAACTTGGCTTCGCGGACGGCAAATTGCAAATCCTCAAGGAAGGCCGCACGAAAAAGTTCGTGCATGAAGTGGAACATCGAACCTTCAGCGGCAAATACGCCAGCCAGCGCGGACAGCCGGTGCTTTATGTCACCGAGCGCTGCGTCTTCCGCCTCATGCCGGATGGCCTGGAACTGATTGAGGTGGCCCCGGGAATCGATATCGAAAAGGACATTCTGGCGCACATGGATTTTAAGCCCATCGTGAACCAGCCCAGGCTTATGGACGCGCGCTTGTTCCTGCCCAAGCCCATGGGCTTGCGCAGCGATCTGCTGGATCTGCCCCTGGAGAGCCGGCTCACCTACGAGCGCAAACAGAATCTGTTTTTCGTCAACTTCGAAGGCTACGCGGTGCGCAGTGTGGAGCAGATCGGACACATCGACCAGGCGGTGCGTGAAATTTTGACGCAGGCGCCAGGAAAGGTATACACCATCGTCAATTACGACAACTTCTCGATCACTCCCGAGCTGTTGGGACCGTATACCGACATGGTGAAGAAGCTGATGGAGGATTGCTACTCGGGCGTCACCCGCTACACCACCAGCGGCTTCGCGCGCATGAAACTCGGAGACGCCCTGGCCGAGCGCAATGTGGCTCCGCACATTTACGAGAATGCCGAGGAGGCCGGCAAGCACCTGCTCGAACTCGAGGGGCAGCAGACGAAATAGCTCGGGCTTATCCGGGCAAAAGGGCAGGTTAGATTCCAGACACGAAATAGAGCCAGTCAGCGTTGGCTAACCGGCTCCATAATCCGCGGCGAAATCCCTAGGACATCAGCAGCCCGCCGTTCACGTTCAACTCCGCTCCGGTGACGTAGTCCGCATCGCGGGCCAGGAAGAGAACCGCCTTGGCGATCTCTTCTGGTTTTGCCAGCCGGCGCAGCGGTATCTTGGCGCAAATCTTTTCCAGAACCTCTGCCGGCATCGCTTCTACCATTTCCGTAGCGGTATACCCAGGGCAAATCACATTGGCGGTGATGTTCTCTTTGGCCAGCTCCAGCGCAAGGCATTTGGTGAACGCAATGATGCCGCCTTTGCTGGCGGCATAATTGGATTGGCCAAAGGATCCCGCCTGGCCGACGATAGAGGCTATGTTGATGATGCGCCCGTATTTTTGCTCAATCATGGACGGCATTACGGCGCTGGTGCAGTAATAGGTCCCATTCAGATTCACTGAGATGACCGCTTCCCAGTCCTCATCGGTCATCTTTTTCATGGTGCGATCGCGCGTAATCCCGGCGTTATTGACCAAGATGTCGATCTTCTTCCATGCCTCCAGGATTTTGCCGGTGACACTGCGCGCGGTCTCTTTTTTAGACACATCGCCCTGCACCAGCAGGCACTCGCCGCCCATGGCGCGAATCTCGGCCAGGACCGCCTCCGCCGCGGCCACATTGCTGACAAAGTTGACGGCCACCGCTGCCCCATGGCGCGCAAGTTCCAGCGAGATAGCCTTTCCGATGCCGCGCGATCCGCCCGTCACCAGGGCAACTCTGCCTTTGAGCGTGTCCGTCGCCGGCCCGCTGTTGCCCGTATTGCCAATTCCGCTACTTTCAGCCATAAGATGACTCCTTGTGTACGAATGCATTTCATGGAGCAAGGTCACCAGAAACCGGCGCGCCGAAGCTCCCATCGGATGCCCAGCGCATTGGCCCCGCCATTCACGTCCACTTTCGCCAGTCCGAGCCCATCTCCCTATTACGGTATCCGGCGAAATCGACACTGATTCGCTGAGTGCCATTAGCATCTATAACGGCATCGGCATTGTCAAGAGGTATGGGAGTGAATATTTGCGAAAGTGGCGCAGGCACGGCGTGGCTGGCGTCAAGGTAGTACGACGCGCCTTCAGGCAGAGAAAACCTCAGCATTTATAAGCACTCTGACTGGGATGAAAAATAAGTGGTGATCCTTACAAGCCATTGATTCTATAAGATTTATGGTAGGCACGACTGGACTCGAACCAGCGACCTCTTCCGTGTCAAGGAAGCGCTCTAACCAACTGAGCTACGCGCCTGCATTGCAACTTAAGGTAGTCTATCAGGAACCGGACGGCGGGAAAAGTTGAGCAGGCAGCGCCCTCCATGCTTTACCATCGTTGTTTGTTGTCTAGAAGCCTTTATGCCAGATGCTGATCACAAACGACTGCACCGGTTCCGCACCGCGCCAAACCTGCTCACGCTGTCGCGCATCTGCCTGGTGCCGTTGCTGGTGGCCGCAGTTCTGGATAACCACTACACGCTTGGTTTTGCTCTCTTCGTAATCGCCGGCCTGACCGATGCGATCGACGGCCTGCTGGCTCGCCTGCTGAAACAGTACACCATGCTGGGACAGTACCTTGACCCGGTGGCCGACAAGCTGCTGCTCAGCACGCTCTTCCTGGTGCTCGCCTACAAGGGGATGATTCCGGCGCGAGTGACGGCGTTGGTTATAGGCAGGGATGTGGGCATCCTGGTGGTGGCGGCGATTTTGTATGCGGCTGCCGGCCGGCGGGAGTTCCGCCCCAGCATCTTAGGCAAAGGCAACACCCTGGCGCAGATCGCCGCGGTAGCTGCCGTGCTGTTTCAAGCCATGTTACTGGAATTTCATCTCACGTTCCGCTTAGTGACTATCTTCGAGCAAGCGGCGCTCTGGGCCACCATGGCGCTCACCATCGCCTCCGGGCTGCATTACTCCTGGGTCTCAGCCCGGCGCCTGGGCGCTCAGGGCGGCAATGGCAACGGAGGCAAAGGGTGAAATTGCGGGACTCATTCAAGCCCATACCGGCAATCACTCTTACGGCGGCTGTGGCGCTGGTGGCGCTCTACGCGGTCAAAATCGTCCATTTCCCGCCGGGGAGCTTTTTCCCGTCGTCGTTTGTGACGCATTCTTTGATGCTGGCTATGTCCGTCGCAGCGATGCTGATCCTCTCCAAGAGACGGCTCGATCTCTATGGATTTACCAGGGGAATGTACACATTCAGCCCCAGCATTCTCTTGTGGGTTCTTCCCACAGCGGTGCTTTCCATCGGGCCAGCGCTTGCGTCACGGGGAGGGCAGGCGACAGGCGGGTCATTTGAATTCACAAAGATTCAGACGATCGTTTTCATCTGGGTCTACGCAAGCATCTGTGAAGAAACACTGGTGCGGGGCCTTCTGCAAACGTTGTTGAGCCGAAGCGCCAAGGCAGGCGCCGCGGCCAGTCGTTGGTTGAACATGCCGGTTGTGGTGAGCGGGCTGTTCTTCGGCGCCATGCACCTGGTGCTCATCAAGCAAATGGGCCTCATGGCGATCCCCGTGATTTTACTGGCCACCTGCCTCGGCTTCGTCGTGGCGCACTACCGTGAAAAAACCGGGAGTCTTCTTCCGGCGATTATCATTCACGCGCTCTTCAATATCGGCGGCACGTTGCCATTATGGGTGGTGCAGTGGCTGCGAGGCGGCTCATAGCGGTTCTACCGCTCATGGAGCGCGCAAGCCTCCGCGAAGCGCCAGATGTGCCTGCGGGCGTAAAACATTCCCCGCCGTCATGAGCCAAATGCCGGTGCTCAGCCTCAGGAGTCTTCCAGGCTGGGTTCTTGATCGGCTGCGGTTTCTTCGATCTCCATGTCGTGAAACTCATCGGAGTCAAAGACCTCGCCACAATCCTGGCACTCGACATATTCTGTGTCATCGAGCCGGGAAACTACGCGTACCTTAGGGTGTTTGCAGGCGGTTGCCATCGTTCGTTGGTTTGGTGGAATAAACTGCTCTTCCGCAAGATTGTATCGGCATTTTCCCCCATTTGAAAACCGTTTTGTTAAATATTTTGGTCCACCGGTGTTTTTTCCTGCCCTGCAGGTCCGTTTCCTACTTCAGATTGCGCTTGATCTCCTCCGCCAAATAGTGCCCGGTAACCCTGGACTTGTTGCCCCAATTGCCACCATTGGTCTGCATCTCCGGGGTGGTGAACTGCTGAATCAGCTTATGGCCGCCGCGGCTCCTCAGCGTAACCTCGACCTGAACATGGCCGCCTGTCATGCCGTTGCTGTGGAATTTGACGATCTTGCACTCCAACACCACCGTGTCGGGATCGGAAGTCGCGCCGCCATCCTCGACCACCGTCCCGAAGAGGCCCGTCTTGGCCAAATCCTCGCGCAGCCGGTCATAAGCTCCGTTCAGGTATTCGCCCGGCAGGTCTATGCCTTCAGCCGTGGTCAGGTGCTTTACTTCAACGGCGTTGTAATTCGCCGGGGTGTTTCCCTTGGCAACGGCCATAATAGAGGCCGTAAACAGCAGGCCAACCAAAATCAACCATGAAAAATATCGTCCCATCGCAATCTCCCAGGGGCTCAAAGTTCTTCTAAAGTACGGTTTATGAGCAGGTTACGAAACGCTATATCTGCAACTTCGGGCTGGCTCAAGCCTGCCTCCAAATCCTCGCTTGGTGGGTCAGCATGGGAACTTTTCACTTCAGAATTCCCGCAATCCTCTTGATGTCAAAGAAGTTTAGTGATGTGGGAGGCCATCCTAAAGTGACATTTGTCACGGCAATTCAAAGCCAAATTCGACAAGGGCTTGCAATACCGACAGAAATGGTCGTATACTAAACACGGACCGAAGAGGTCGGATATTCACACTGAATGCTCAAATTGACCAAAAAAGCGGATTATGGCCTGATGGCGCTCAAGTACCTTGCCGAGCACCCGGAAACCGTTGCGCTCAGCGCTAAGGACGTGGCCGACGCCTACGGGATTCCGGCGCAACTGCTGGCCAAAATCCTGCAGCAACTGACCAAATCCGGCTTGCTGCACTCGACCGCCGGCATGAATGGCGGCTACGCGCTGGCCCGGGAGGCGCGCTCGATTTCGGCTTACGAGGTCATTCTGGCCATCGACGGGCCGTTTTTCATCACCTCCTGCGCCAAGGGCAAAACCGGCTGCGAGTTGGGCTCAAGCTGCACCATCAAGGAGCCGCTGGCGCGGGTGAACGAGACCATTGCCGGAGTCCTGAAGAGCATCAGCATTCAGGACTTGACGGAAAACGAACAGCCCGCGGCGAGAGCGCGCGAGGCGCAGGAGTTGGTTTCATTAACACGGTAAGAAATAGCTTTCCCCCTCCACGCCTGTGATGAGCAGAGCGTGGAAGAGCAATGAATAAGGATGGAGACACAGATGAGTACATTTACCAGCCAGGTAGAAGTTCCGAAGGGCGTACACCTGCCAATCTATATGGATAACCACGCCACCACGCCGCTCGACCCACGCGTGCTGGAGGCGATGATGCCCTACTTCACCACCAAGTTCGGCAACGCGGCCAGCCGCAACCACTCCTTTGGATGGGAAGCGGAAGCAGCCGTGGAGACGGCGCGCGAGCAGATTGCCACGCTGATTGGCGCTTCAGCCAAGGAGATCATCTTCACCAGCGGCGCCACCGAGAGCGACAATCTGGCCATCAAGGGCATCGCCGAAATGTATCGTGATCGCGGTAATCACATCATTACCCAGGTGACCGAGCACAAGGCCGTGCTGGACACCTGCAAGCGGCTGGAGAAACAGGGTTACCGCATCACCTATCTTCCGGTGAAGGCCGACGGGCTGATCGACCTCGACGACCTCTCGCGCGCCATGGACGACAAAACCATTCTGGTCACCATCATGGCGGCTAACAACGAAATCGGCGTCCTGCAACCCATTGCCGAAATCGGCCGGCTCTGTCATGAGCGCGGCGTGCTCTTCCACACGGATGCGGTGCAGGCGGTAGGCAAGGTGCCCCTGGACGTGCTCGCCGATTACATTGACGTGCTCTCCATCTCCGCGCACAAGTTATACGGGCCCAAGGGCGTGGGCGCTCTCTATGTGCGGCGGCGCAACCCGCGCGTGCAGATTGCCGCGCAGATTGACGGCGGAGGCCACGAGCGCGGAATGAGGTCCGGCACGTTGAATGTGCCCGGCATCGTCGGACTGGGCAAGGCATGCGAGTTATCCCAGGATGAAATGCATGAGGAGGGCCGCCGTCTGCAAGACCTGCGCGACCGGCTCAAGGATAAGCTCGAAGCAAACCTCGACTACGTCCACGTCAACGGCTCATGGGAGCATCGCCTGCCCGGCAATCTGAACATGAGCTTTGTGTACGTCGAGGGCGAGTCGCTGCTGATGGGCATCAACGACGTTGCGGTTTCCAGCGGCTCGGCCTGCACCTCGGCCACATTGGAGCCGTCGTATGTTCTGAAGGCGCTTGGGCTGGGTGACGACGTGGCGCATAGTTCCATCAGATTTGGCCTCGGCCGCTTCAACACCCAGGCCGAAGTGGATTATGTTGCCGACAAGGTCATTGAGGTTGTCCGGCATCTGCGTAAACTTTCACCGCTCTATGAAATGGTGCAGGACGGCATTGACCTGACCAAGATTCAGTGGGCAGCGCATTGAGAAGCACTTTCAGCCAAATGCCGAAACGGGCGCCAACAAGCTGAAAGCTAAACAGAGACTTCCCCCCGCAAAGGAGCAACACATGGCATACAGCGACAAGGTGATCGACCACTACAACAATCCGCGCAATGTGGGCCAACTGGACAAGGCATCGACGGAGGTCGGCACCGGCCTGGTGGGCGCGCCGGAGTGCGGAGACGTGATGCGCCTGCAGATTCGCGTCAATCCCGCGACGCAGGTCATCGAAGAGGCCAAGTTCAAGACCTTTGGCTGCGGCTCGGCGATTGCCAGTTCCTCTCTGGCCACGGAATGGATCAAGGGCCGCACCGTGGATGATGCGCTGGCCATCAAAAACACCGACATCGTGAAGGAGCTCTCGCTGCCGCCGGTCAAAATTCACTGTTCGGTGCTGGCCGAGGATGCGATTCGCGCGGCTATCGGCGATTGGAAGAAAAAGAACGGCAACGCGGCTGAGACGGCCGAGAACGCGACCGCCGCGATGGCACAGTAACGAAGAGGCAAGTATGTCGAACGTCGTGACAATTGGAGCTTCACCTTCGCAGGAGCCACAAGCGACGCAGCCGCAAACTGCCGCGCCGCAGGCGCCCGCGCAAGGATTGCAAATTACCGACAAGGCCATCAAGCGCATCCGCGTGGCCATGGCCAAGGAAGGCATATCTCCCACCGAGGGCGGGCTGCGCCTGGGGGTAATGGGCGGCGGATGCTCCGGGCTTTCTTACTCCATCAAGTTCGACACCCAGCCCCGCGAGCGCGACCGCATTTATGAGTTCGATGGCGTGAGAGTATTCGTTGATCCAAAATCGTTTCTTTATTTGCACGGCATGACGCTGGACTACGAAGAAACGCTGATGCGCCAGGGATTCAACTTCATCAACCCCAACTCCACACGCTCCTGCGGCTGCGGCTCATCGTTCTCAGCGTAGAAAATTGATTTTGCAAGGTACGACTATGCTCAAAGTTCTCGATTCCGCGGTTCCCATAGCCTGTTGGTCCTGTTCCATTGGCCACAACGACTCCACGCTCTTTTGCCCGCATTGCAGCAAGATTCAGCCTCCGCCGGGCGGCGATTATTTTTCTGTCTTTGGCCTGGAGCCAAAACTCAATCTCGATCTCTCCGCGCTGGAGCATGAGTTCCATCGCCTCAGCCGCAAGCTGCATCCCGATCGCTTTGCCCGCGCGCTGGAAAACGAAAAGCAGTGGAGCCTGGCCGACACGGCCCTGCTTAACGACGCCTATCGCACCCTAAAAGATCCTCTGCGCCGCACCGAATATCTGCTCAAGTTGCTGGGCGCAAAGCTGGCCGGCGATGACGCGCGCAACGAGGATAAGGGCGCGGGAGCGCCCGACGATCTGCTGGAAGAGGTCTTCGAGTTGAATATGCAGCTCGAAGAGATGCGCGCGGCGCGCGCGACCGGCAAAGCCGATCCGGATCTTCAAGTCAGCCTGGAACAGGCGAAGAGGAAGTTTGACCAGCTTATGGAAGCCGTGGATGAGGATTTGCGCGGCGAGTGGAACCTGTGGGACGAGGGCGATGCCGGGGCGCGCGCATCCGCGCAGCGGCGAATGGTTGCCCTGCTCGACCGCAGGCGCTACCTCAGCAACCTGGTCCGCGACGTGAACGAAGTTTTGGGAGCCTGATACGAATGGCTGAATCGCGCGTAGTCGGAATTGATCTGGGAACCACCAACTCTCTGGTCGCTTACATGGAGGGCGACACGCCGGTGGTGATTCCCGGCGTCGATGGCTCGAATCTCGTGCCCTCAGTGGTGGCTCTAGATCCCATTCCGGCAGATGGCGGCCGTCCTACCGTTACAGTCGGCAACAGCGCGCGCAAAGCTCTCATCCAGACACCCGAGCGGGTAATCTACTCCGTCAAGCGGCTGATGGGCCGCGGCCTCGAAGAGATTCAGGAAGAGTTGAAGCTCTTTCCCTTCCGCCTGGCCGGGGACATGGAAGCCGGCGAGGTGCCCCGCATTCAACTAGGCGAGTTGCGCTTCACGCCTCCGGAGATTTCGGCCTACGTACTCCGTCAGCTCAAGCGCAACGCCGAGCGATTCTTCTCCGCGCCGGTTACGCAGGCGGTCATCACCGTGCCCGCTTACTTCAACGATGCGCAACGCCAGGCCACTAAAGACGCGGGCCGCATGGCCGGCCTCGAAGTGCTGAGGCTGGTCAACGAGCCAACCGCGGCTGCGCTGGCTTATGGACTCGATCGCGCCAAGTCGGGAACGATTGCCGTCTACGATCTGGGCGGCGGCACATTTGATATTTCTATTCTCAAACTGCGCGACGGCATCTTCGAGGTGCAATCCACCAACGGCGACACGCACCTGGGCGGCGACGACATTGACAATCTGCTGCTGGCCATCGCGCTCAACGAAATTCACGCCGAGCATGGCATCGATCTTCGGCAGCATCCGGGAGCGGTGCAAGCCGTGCGCAAAGCCGTCATCGAGGCCAAGGTCAAGCTCTCCACCGAGCCGATGGCGCACTTCGACATCGAGCTGCCCAACGGCGACCGCTATCAGCGGGAGATTCCGCGCGCAGCCTTCGAAATGTTGATTGAGCCGGTGCTCAAGCGCACCGTCGGACCCTGCAAGCAGGCGCTGGCCGACGCCGGCATTACCCCCGAGCAGATCGACGAAGTCGTGCTTGTGGGCGGCTCCACGCGCATCCCCGCGGTGCGCCAACTGGTCGATGAAATCTTTCACCTCACCTCTCGCGGCAAACGCCCGCACACGGAACTTAATCCTGACGAGGTTGTCGCGCTGGGCGCGGCGGTGCAGGCCGGCATTCTGGCGGGCTCATCCAAATCCACTGAGGAGATGCTGCTGCTAGACGTGACGCCGCTCTCGCTGGGCATCGAGGCGTTGGGCGGGACTGTTGCGCGGATTATTCAGCGCAACTCGACAATTCCCGCCTCGGCCACCGAGCACTTCACTACCGGCGTCGATGGTCAGACCAACGTCGCCATTCACGTCGTCCAGGGCGAGCGCGAACTCGCCGCGGATTGCCGGTCGCTCGCGCGCTTTGACCTCAAAGGCATTCCACCGATGAGCGCCGGGCTGCCGCGCATTGAGGTGAAATTTCTCATCGACGCCGACGGCATTCTGCACGTTTCCGCGCGCGAGCAGCGCAGCGGAATGGCCGCGCAGATTGAAGTAAAACCGACTTATGGTCTCACGGACGAACAGGTCGAGAGCATGATTCTCGATTCCTTCGACAACGCTGAGGCGGACTTTGCCAAGCGCTTGCTGATCGAAGCGCGCAACGAGGCGGAGACTATTCTGACGGCAGTCGAGCGCGCGCCGCAGATTCCGGCGTGGGCGCAATTAACAACCGACGAGCAGACCGCCATCAAGCTGGCCAGCGACTACTTGAATAAAGTGAAACTGAGTGAGAACGCAGCCGCCATCCGCGAAGCAACGTTGATCCTCGACCACGCCACGCGGCGCTTTGCGGAGTTGATGATGGAGTCCGCCGTTTCCAGCGCCCTGCGCGGCAAGACCATGAACGCCGCCGGCGAGGAGCTGGCTGAAGCCGTCACCGCGCCGCACGCAATGGCCCCGGCAGAGTTCAAGTAGAACGGCCCAGCACGAGGAGTTTGAACCTATGAGCGAGCCAAACCCAAAAAACATTCCCGCTGACAAACTTGTGCGCGTCACCTTTTTGCCCGAGGGCCGCACGGTGGAGTTCGAGTACGGCACAATGCCCTATGAGCATCACGGCAAGCCGATGTCCTTTCTCGACGTGGCGGAAAATCACGGCGTCTTTCTCGATCATGCCTGCGGAGGCGTCTGCGCCTGCACCACCTGCCATCTTTGGATCAAAGATCAAACCGGTATCAGCGAGGCCGACGATGATGAGCTGGACCGGCTCGATATGGCCGCCGATCAACAGTTGAATTCGCGGCTGGGTTGCCAGGCAGTGATCACCCGCCCCGGTGACTATGTGGTTGAAATTCCCAAATGGAACCGCAACTACGTTTCCGAAGGCAAGCCGTTGACCCTGGCGGAAGAGAAGTAAGGAGACCCATAATGCCGCGCGAGATTCACTGGACCGATGCCGAGGAGATCGGCATTCAATTGCAAGAGAAATTCCCTTCCTTAGACCCTCTGACGGTCCGCTTCACCGACCTGCATCGCTTTGTGACGGAACTGGAGGGCTTCGCCGACGATCCGGCAAAATCCAACGAGGCGCGGCTGGAGTCTATTCAGATGGCCTGGCACGAAGAGTTTGAAGACGCAAAGGGATAGACGCTGCGGATTCGCAGCCACGCGTTTCTTGAGACCAAATGCCTAATACCTCTCGTAATCTCTCCGCTCATTCCAGCCAAACGCATTTTCAAAATGCTGATATTCCTTCTTTTCTCCGGGCACAAGATAAACGCTGAGCACGTCGAAGCGGACCGGCGGCGCGGTCTCCTGGGGCAACTGGCGCACGTACTGGCGGGCCAGACGGCGCAGCGTAGTTCGTTTGTGGGAGTCCACGGTGATCTCCGCCGGATTGGTGTCGCGTGCGGTGCGGGTCTTCACTTCGACAAAACACAGCATCGGCCCCTGCCATGCGATCAGGTCCACATCGCCGGGCAGGTCACCCGACGACCAGCGCCGCGCCACCACGGTGTAACCCTTGCGGCGCAGGTAGAAAAAGGCTGCGTTCTCGCCTTCGATGCCGGTAGCCAGATGGGCAGGCAGTTCTTCCGCATGGCTGCGCCGCCGCGCTACCCATTCCAGGCCGGCTAGCGCGCGTTCCTCGCAGCCGATCCGCATCTGCTTGAACCACTCCATGGCAATCTATTCTCTCGCCGCTTGGGCGAAAGGCGCAAATCCGGCCATCCTTAGGCCGGATTTGCCACGGCGCTTTCCTACTCCTTTTCCGCCAGCGTGATCGCCTCTTCCAGAATGTCCAGCGCCACCGTTGCTTCCTGCTCGCTGATGATGAGCGGCGGGCATAGCCGTAGCGTAGTCTCGCCGCAGCCCAGCACCATCAGCCCGCGCTCAAAGGCCAGTTCCTCCACGCGATTGCGCACGGCGGTGGCCGGCTCGCGGGTAGTCTTGTCCTTCACCAGTTCGATGCCGATCATCAGGCCGCGACCGCGCACATCGCCCACCATCGGGTGAGTCTGCTTCCAGCCGTTGAGCCGCTTCAGCATCAACCCTCCCACACGGGCGGCATTGGCCATCGCTTCGCGTTCGATGATGTTCAGCGTAGCCATGGCAGCGGCAATTGAAACCGGGTTGCCGCCGAAGGTGGAGGCGTGCGAGCCGGGAACCCAGTCCATGATCTCCGCCCGGCTCATGCAAACGCCCAGAGGCATGCCGCTGGCGATGCCCTTGGCCATGCAGACAATGTCCGGCTCCACGCCCGAGTGCTCGATGGCCCACCACTTGCCGGTGCGCCCGGCGCCCGATTGCACTTCATCCACCACCAGCAGAATGCCGTGCCGGTCGCAAATCTTGCGAAGCTCGCGCAGAAAGTTGTCCGGCGCCACCACATAGCCGCCTTCGCCCTGGATCGGCTCAATGAAGATGGCGGCCACCTCCTCGGGCGGAAGAATGGTCTTGAAGAGTTTCTCCTCGATGTAGCGCGCGCAGCCCATGCTAAAGGCTTCTTCCTCTTGCGCACCGCCCGAGCAGCCGCGATAAGCGTATGGATAGCGGATATGAGTCACGCCGGGAACCAGCGGCGAAAAGCGGCGCTTCTGCTGCGGCTTGGATGCGGTCAGCGACAACGCGCCCATGGTGCGCCCGTGAAATGCGCCCAGGAAGGCGATAATCTGCTGCCGGCCGGTGTGATAGCGGGCCAGCTTGAGCGCGCACTCGATGGCCTCCGCGCCGGAGTTGCCGTAGAAAAATTTATGCGGCCCGGGCATGGGCGCGATGGCAGAAAGCCGGTCAGCCAGATCCGTCATCGGCTCGCAGTAGAAGTCGGTACCGGAGATGTGCAGCAGCTCGGCGGCCTGCTTTTGAATCGCGGCGACCACTTCCGGATGGCAGTGGCCGGTGGAGGCCGTGGCGATGCCCGCCGCAAAGTCGAGAAACTCGTTGCCGTCCGCGTCTTCCACGCGGATGCCGCGCCCCCGCTTGGCCACCAGCGGATACGACCGTGTGTAGCTGGGCGAAATCAGCCGGTCATCGGCCTTCACTGCGGCCTTGGCCTTGGGGCCGGGCAGAGGACAAACGAGTTTGGGTCCGTATTTTGCGTGCATTTCTTGCTTGGTCATTTTCTTGCTCTCCTCATAAGATTCTGTTGTGCGGCTCGGCGGCAACTGCTCGATGCCCGGCCGCGGATCCCAAAGGGGTGGGATGGTCCACTTCCGCTCGCCTTATGGACGAGATAGAGTTGGGGAGAATCTTCGGCGGGACTGACCTAATCGCCGCCGAAGAGGCTAGGTCGCGTGAGAGGCGGGAGTATGCGCAGGTAGCGCCGTGGGCAGAGGCCAAGCGCGCGCGACCGCGACCAGCGCCTGGTGGCCGGTGCTAGCAGTCGTTTTGTGGCGCGCTCGTGCATGAAATCCCCGCTTGTTTGAGAATAGTACATTTCCACTGGTTCTGTACAGCAAATCCGCCGCGCCCGAGCACGCGGCGTAAATTGTGGGGCAGTTTACAAATGGAGAAAATAGACGGGAGCCATTGCCGCGAGAACGGCTCCAGCTTGCAACGCAAGGATAGACAGCGTCTGTTTTGGCGCCCGCGGCAACCACTTGATCGCGAAGAACGCCACCAGTGGTATCTGTCCAGCCATAAGAATCTGCCAGAGATGGGCAGCGGCGCCCTCATCGGCCTCGCGGGCGGCGCCGTAAATGGCAATGTGACCAAGCACAATCCCCAGAGCAGTGAGCGACATGGCCAGGGGAAGATAGGCGCTTGGCTGCTTCATCGTTGGGATATTCATTGGATAACCTCCGGCACGGGTTTCGCGCCATACCTGTGCTGTTCAGTCTATCAAAAAGCTGTAGCATGGAATCATCCCATGACGAACTCCTCTGCACACACGGCTAAGAAAGCGGCCTCCACGGCCTCCATCGTTCTCTCCTTTGCTTGCGTCTACTTTTTCTGGGGTTCCACGTATACGGCCATCCGCATCGGAGCGGCCCAGATGCCGGCGCTGCTGCTCTCCGGCACGCGGTTTTTCATCGCCGGGGCAATTCTGCTTGCCTGGTGCCGCTGGCGCGGCTTGCGTCTCCTGTGGCCGCCGCGGACCATGCTGATCCTTGGCCTGGTCGGGCTCTTTCTGCTCTGCGGAAGCAATGTAACCCTGGTCTACGCCGAGGAGACCGTCCCCAGCGGCTTGGCCTCGCTGGTGCTGGCCGTGACTCCGCTCTTCATCGCGCTGGCGGAGATGCTGATGCCGGGCGGCGAATTGCTTTCAGTGCGCGGCTGGCTGGGCATGGCGCTGGGTTTTGCCGGACTGGCCGCTCTGGTCTGGCCCTCGCTGCTCACCGGTTTCGCCGGAGACCAAACCCGCCTCGTGGCCATTGGGGCGCTGTTGGCAGGTTCTCTAGCCTGGACATTGGGCAGTATCCTCTCGCGCCACGCTCGTCTGCCGGTCAACAGCTTTGTGGCCGCGGCTTGGCAAATGCTGATCGCCGGCGCCTTCTGCACTCTGCTGGGCACCGTGCTGGGCCAGTGGCCCGGCTTTCACGTGAACGCGGCCTCCATAGGCTCGCAGGCCTGGCTCATCACCGGCGGCTCGCTGGTGGGCTACTCCGCATTCGTCTACCTGCTGGAGCACGTGCCCGTGGCCAAGGTCGCCTCCTATTGCTATGTGAACCCGGTCATCGCGGTTCTGCTGGGAATCGTCCTGCTCGGCGAACGTCCCGAGCGCACCGAGTTTGCCGGTATGGCGGCCATCGTCGTTGCTGTCTTCGTCATGACCACCGCCAAGGTCAAAACCAAAGGCGCATCGGAAATCAGCAACTCACAACTTGCCGAGGAATTCGAGCCTCCCCTTGCCGAGTAATTGTGCAGAGTGATTGTTTTGAAAGGGCACGGCTTTAGCCGTGCCGCAAATGCAAGAATATAAAATTGGGCTTTAGCCCCGGAAAACGTTGATTCAAACTGCTACCCTGTAAACGATAAGGAGAACCTCTGCCATGCTCAGACTTCTGGTTCAATGGCTCTTGAGCGCCTTTGCCCTGCTGGTTGTTTCCAACCTCGTGTCCGGTTTCTACGTTCAGGGACTCGGCTCGGCGCTGACCGCTGCCCTCATCATCGGCCTGCTCAACGCCACGGTCGGCTTCCTCCTCAAGGTCATCACCTTCCCCATCAGCATCCTCACACTCGGCCTCTTCCTGCTGGTCATCAACGGCCTGATGATTATGCTCGCGTCGAAGCTGGTGCATGGCTTCCACGTCCGCGGCTTTGTTCCCGCCTTCTGGGGAGCAGTGGTGCTGGCTCTTCTGGGCATGCTCGTCCGCATGGTCACCAAGGGCGCGTAAGCCGCGCTTCGATAAATCGATGTTTAGGGAAGTCGATGCTATGTCAGGGCACGACTTCAGCCGTGTCGCAAATACAAAATAATATCGTTGGGCTAAACTCCTGAGGGATGGTTTTTTCAGAGGGAGGCGGGGGATTGTCGGGGTCCCCAGGTCCCGCTTTTGGGACCTGGGATTCAGTTATTTTGTTGCTGGCGTCGTCTGCGCCACGCTCTTCTTCGCAGCCGTCGGCTTTCTGTGCCGAATTGGCTTCTTTCCAGCAGACTTGCCCTTCTGCGGCGTAGCTGTTGCCGGAGGCGCTACCACAGGCCCGTTGAGTGTCTGCGGCGTGCGCATGGCTCCGGCGCTGGAGAACCCGCCTTGCCCAATCTGTCCAGTTTGTCTGCCACTACGTGGAGGAACCGCGATGGCGCTGGACGGTTGAACCGGCCCGAAGCGCGAGGAGACGCGCGAGGAAATTCCCCAGCCGCCGCCAACCACCACCGCAACAATCGCCGCCGCCGCCGCCACGCGCGCCAGATTCTGCATCCAGGCATTCTCCAACCGCAGAGCCACGGGCCAGCGCAAAACCCGCGCCCTGTCTGAACTCGCCGCCGCGCGCAACCCGGCCTGCACACGCTCCTCCAGCCCCTCGGGCGCAGAAAGACGGGCGATCATACGCAGCGTCTCCTCATAGCTGCCGGAGCCGGAACTTCTGATCTCTGTTCTCTGATCTCTGTTCTCTGTATTCATCGCAAACTCCTCGCAAGACCGAGCAATCCGGCAACTGATTCCTATTCCCTATTCCCTAATTTCTAGTCCCTAGTCCCTGACTTCCAGACCTTGTCCTGAGCCGGGCCGAAGGCGTCTGCCTGGACGGCTAGTCCCCGCTTCCCAAAAAGCCCAATTTTTCGCAAAAAACCCTCTGCGTACAGCTAGAGATTTCTTTGCGCGGTTTTGGGTGCGTTTGTTGCCTCATGAATCAACCCCTGCCCAGATTCCTTGTGTACTCCAGCAACCCGGCCATCAGGTTGCGCGCGCGAAACAATCTTGACCGCACGCTGGACTCGGTAATGCCCAGCACCGAGGCGATCTCCACGCTGGTCAGTTCCTCGAAGGCCGAAAGCATCAGCACCTCGCGCTCTTTTACGGGCAGCTTTTCTACGCAGGCCAGCACGTAAGCGTGGTGTTCGGCGGCGGCGGCGCGCTCCTCGGCGCTCAACCCGGTCGCGGGCAGCACCCGCGCTAGCTCAGCCACGTCGTCCGTCTCCGGACGAGTCTTCATGCGGCGCTTGCGGTCCAACACCACGTTCCACACAATGCGAATCAGCCAGACCCGCTGATCGCGCACCTCCGCCAGCGTGTCGCGATGGCGCAGCACGCGCACAAACGCCTCCTGCACCGCGTCTTCGGCATCGGCTGTGTTGCGCAGAACCGAGTAGGCCACCCGGTAGAGCGTTCCGGCGTACTCGCTCACCAGGCCCGCAACCGCTGCCTCTTCCGCGCGCCGGCGGGCCTCCTCTTTCATTGCGGCAATCTCCATCCATCCTGAGAATACTGCCTGACCGGCGCTCATAGAAACCAGACGCAATCCGGCGGCAAAATGCTCACATCCGCGCCGCTTTATCTCCGCTCCGGGCCATAGACAAAAAGCCCGCGAAGCCTTTGCTCCGCGAGCCATTTTCCGTCGATTTACCTGTTCTTACTGCTTGCCGCCCAGCTTTTGCGTCGCAATCGAGCCGGCCATGCCTTCCTTGTCGGCGTCCTTGATCGTAGCCCACAGCTTGCGCGCCTGGTCCACCTTGCCCTCAGCGGCATACAGGTCGGCCAGGTCAAGCTGCGCCACGGTGGCCGGCACCGTCTCCGACGGCTTCGCGGCCAGCGCGTTGTAGAGGGCAACGGCCTCGGCGTCGCGGTCCATCTGGTGATAAAGGCTGGCCAACGCCAGCTTAGCCAAGTTGGCTAGATTCCGGTCCCACGAGCCGGACGCGGTCTTCAACTCTGCTTCGGCCGCGGTGTTGTTTCCCAGTTCCTCGTAAGTTACGCCGGCAAAATAGTGCGCCTTGGCGCCCTCCGTCAGCCAGCCATACTGCTTTGCCACCGCAAGAAACTGCTGGTTGGCGGCCTTCGCGCGGTCCCCCGCTGTCATGTAAACTCCGCTCCCGGCCGGAGTTCCGGGCGGCGCCAGCGGCATGTTATAGGTGTCCAGAGCCGCGTTCAGAACGCTGTCCGCCTTGGACGTGCTCCAACTCCAATAAAACACGGCAACTACGCCGGCAACCACGACCACAACCGCGGCAATAACCAGGCGTATCACGCTGGAACGATGGACGCTCAGCCAGCTCATGCTGCTGGCGGTAGCCTTTACAAAACGATCTTGTTTCAATGAATGACGGGTTTTTGTATCCACGGCTCTCTTTTTCCTTCTAAAGCAACCCTATCAGTCTATCAGCGCGTGAACCCGAGCGTCCACCGGGTGTGAGCAATGCCTCTAGCGGCCCTTGCTCTTTTGTGCCACAACTTCCGTGCGCAATGCGCGGATGCGCTCGATGGCGCTACTCACCATCGGCCGACCGGTAGCCGCCGCCATGCCTTTGTCAATAAGCGAGTCCACAAATTCCTCGACGGACATCTTGTGATCCTGAGCCGCGCGCACCACCGTATCTGGAACAATAATCGAAATGAGCATTGTGAGAGGCTTCCCCTGACTCGTTTATCGACTGAGCGTGTCAGGAATTAAGGTGGAAACCGCAGTATTTTCAGCAGACTTTCCACAGCTCGTAATCGATTGATTTTGCGGAGAAATACGGTGAAGGCCGTCAGTTTTCTCGGGTTGGGCTTGCCGCCGGATGGGCAAAACGGTACGCTAGGGCTATATGTATGAAGACTTTCGCGTCACCGAGCGCTGGAGCGGCGAGCAGATCGCCTGCCGCTGGAAGGGGACGCTGGTGGCCATCGCCACGCGTCACGTTGATGCAGTTGATGTACGCTTCGATGTGAATGGAAGGGCGATGTGGATTGCTCTGCCGTTGGAGGCTTGGGGACGTCATAAGTCGTTGACAGGCAAGGTAATCACCGACCAGCTCGCCGCCCAGGTTGCGGGCCGCTTTCTGAAGCAATTGATCGAAGAAGGCTACGACTCGCGGCGCGAAATCTACACCATGACCGTGGACGAAGTCCTTGCAAATCTTGAACTTGTAGTCGCCGAAGCCAAAGCGCAGGGCGCCATGCCCACGCTGGTTAAAGGATAAAAAACAGGAAACAGGAGGCGAGCAAGAAGTCTCTGCTTATAGCTAGAGGGTTTTTGCGAAAAAGTGGGCAATTTGGGAAGCGGAAATCATGGCTATATTCCCTTTCTGTTCGCTTTTCCGTGATAATGTCAGGGAACAAAAAACAGGAGACAGGAAATTAAAGATTGCGATGTACGTTGCTCTTGTGTGTGAGCCGGGTTGAGGCAGTCGCTCAATTCAGTGGCAGCTCTGCAGAGCCAGATCGCGGAATTCATCCAGCCTGGAAAAAACTCCCAATGACTCAAGACATATGCGGTCTGTTTCCTTGATTGGAAGCCCTACGGAACCTTGCGGATGAGCTTCCAATTCGTGGGCTAACAGGTTGGCAAGATACACGGTCACTGTGCAATCGAGGCCAGAGTGCGGATCACGCTCCGGATGATGGTGGTTGGCGATGGCTTCAACGGCCAGGTTGGGCAAACCCCACAGGCCGAGCAGATAGGCGCCTATCTCGGCGTGCGAAGTGCCCATCAGTTCCTCCTCCGCCTGGAAAATCGCGCATTCCTTTTTGGCTGCATAGGAGCGCGCAGAGCAGAACTCATCGGGCATTCTGCTGGCCATGATTAAACTGCCAATATCGTGGAGCAGCGCGGAGACAATGGCAATCTCGCGGAAATTCGGTTCGACGGGAAGCACGCCGGTAATAGCAGCCACGCTGTGCGCGTGCTTTTGCATCGACTCGCAAACAGATTGCGGGATGCGCTTGTCAGGCACAAAGGCCCTGAAAGCCTCCGACGCCAGAGCCAGGTTTTTAATTGTATCGATGCCGAGGTATCCGACAGCACCCTGCAAGGAGGTGACTTTCTGCGCCAGCCCGAAGAACGCGCTGTTGACGAGCTGCAAAACTTTGGCCGACATGGCGACGTCCTGCTCAATGATGTGAGCCACCCTCTCCACGGGAGCATCTGGATCATTCACTGTCCTCATAAGTGATGTATAGGTAACTGAGAGGGAAGGCAGTTCGCCAACCTTGCCGACGATTTTGCGAATCTCCGGCGCGCAGAGCAGTTCTTGCAGCGCGCACACCCGCTCGATGGTGGACAGAAGTACGGATGCGCTGCAAGGCTTGGCCAGGAAGCGATGCGCCACGGGAACAGCGCGCGTGGCCAGCTCAATTTCAGAATGTCCTGACAGGATAATGCGCACGCTGTTGGGATAACGATCGCGGATATGTCCCAACAGCGTAGCGCCATCCATGCCCGGCATGCGCATATCGGAGACGACCACGTCGAAGCTGCCCGCCTCACAGGCCTGCAATGCGGCTTGTCCGCCGAGGGCAAATTCCATCTCCCATCGGTCCCGCTCGGTGTAGAGCATACGGCGTATGCCGTCTAGAATCCGGCTTTCATCGTCAACGAACAAGATGCGCTTCATACGGCCACTGTCCTTGCAGTGAGAGGCTTGCCGTTGTGAGGCAGGCGAATGATAAAGGTTGTGCCTTTGCCTTCCTCGGTTTCAAAGTGAATGCTGCCGCCGTGCTTGTCAACGATCACCGATCGCGCGATTGCCAGGCCCTGCCCGGTTCCCTTGCCGATTTCCTTGGTGGTGAAGAAGGGGTCAAAGATACGGGGCTGCACTTTTTTGGGGATGCCCGTGCCGGTATCCTGAATGCGAATTTCAATCCACTCGGAGCAATTCCGCGTTTGCACCTTAATTTTTCCTTTCCCCGAGCCTTCCTTTTTAACAACGTCGGCAATGGCATGAGCGGCATTGACAATCAGATTGAGAATCACCTGGTTGAATTCGCCCGGCAGACAAGAGATTAGAGGCAGCGACGGGTCAAATTCAGTTTCCATGTCGGCCACGTATTTCCACTCGTTTCGCGCCACCGTAATAGTGCTTTTGATGGCGTGATTCAAGTCCAGCGGAATTTTTTCTTTTGTGTCCGGATGGGAGAACTCTTTCATGGCGCTGACAATCGCCGCGACACGGGAGACGCCTTCTAGCGTCTGATCGACGGCTTTGGGTATTTCTTCCAGCAGATAGCCGACGTCCACGCTCTTTACTGCTCTCTTTGCCGCCTCCACCTCCGCCAACTGAATGGTATTGCGGGACAAGGCGTTGTCCTGGGCCGCCAGCAACAAGCGTTCATAGTTCTCTAAAAGACTCCGCAAATCCTGAAAAGCCTCTTTCATAAAGCGCACGTTGTCTCCGATGTACTGAATCGGCGTGTTGATCTCGTGCGCGATTCCGGCGGCAAGCTGGCCCACCGATTCCAGTTTCTGCGCTTGAAGCAACTGTTCCTGCAACTGTTTGCGCTCGGTAATGTCCTGGCACATCCCGTCATAGCGGACCACCACGCCGTTCTGACGCATTGCGCGAACGCTCATGGCGAGCCATATCTTACTGCCGTCTTTGCGAAGGACCTCACATTCAAAGTTCTGCACGGCTCCAAATTTCTCCATGAATAACTTGAATTCCTCGCGACGTTTGGGGTCGACATAAAACTGGTGGGTAATGTCGGTGATACAAACGATCATCTCTTCAGGAGAATCGTAGCCGAAAGTAAAAGCCATGGATGAGTTTACATTCAGGAAGCGACCTTCCGGCGTGCTCTGAAAGATGCCGACAACGGCCTTATCGAAGATTCCTCGATACTTGAGTTCTGCCTCGCGGAGTTGATCTTCCATCTTCTTGCGCTCGGTGATGTCTTCGCACATCCCTTCATAGCGGACTATTACACCATCCTGACAAATTTCGCGTGCGCTCACAGAGAGCCAGATCTTGCCGCCATCCTTGCGATAGGCTTCGAATTCATAGTTCTGCACAGTCCCGGTAATGCTAATTAAGCGTTTGAATTCGTCGCGATCTTTGGGATTGACATAGAACTGCCGGGTAATGTCAATGGCAGCTGCTATGGCCTCTTCCGGGGAACTGTAGCCGATACTGGAGGCAAAGGCCGGATTGACGCTTAGCACGCGGCCGTCCGGAGTGGTCTGAAATATACCGAAAATTGCGTTGTCGAAGATACCGCGATACTTCTGTTCGGCCTTGCTAAGCGCCTCCTCAAATTTTTTTCGATTACTGATGTCACGGCCTATACCCGCAATGCCGATCACGTGGCCTGTGTTGTCGCGTACCGGTACTTTTGTTGTCAGGATGTCGATCTCGTTCCCTGCGCTGTCGGTGCCTTTCTCTTCACGGTTGTACAAAGGTTGCCCTGACCGCATTACGTTCTGCTCGTCTTCATAAAAACTTCTGGCCTGCTCCGGCGGGAAAAAATCGAAATCGGTTTTTCCCAGCAGCTCTTCCGGCGTCTCCACTCCGGTCACGCGAGCCACGTGAGAATTAGCCACCAAGAACCGGCTCTCGAGGTCTTTTACATACATGAAATCCGGGACGTTGTCGATCAGGGCGCGAAGCATACCGTTTGCGATCGTCAACTCCTTGGTGCGCGCCGCAATCAGTTCCTCGAGATGGGCGCGGTGCTGTTCCAACTCCCGTTCCGCGCGCTTGCGCGCCGAGATGTCTTTCACAATTGCCGTCAGATAAACTTCGCCACCCATATCGAGCTGATTCAGCGAAACTTCGGCGTCGAAGGGGGTTTTATCCGCGCGGCAATGCTGCCATTCAAAGCGCACGGGGGTCTTCACGCTCAAGGCGAGATTGATTTTTTCCATCGCCGCTTCCGGCGAGCATCTTCCATCAGGCTGCAGGGGCGGAGAAAATTCAATGGGAGAATGGCCGATGATTTGCTCGCGGGTGCAGCCATACATCTGAAGGGTCATTTCATTGCAGTCGATAAAGGTTCCGTCCCGCACCAGGAAAATGGCGTCTCCAGCACTCTCGAACAGAATTCGATGGAGACGTTCACTGACTCTCAACGCCACTTCTGCCCGCTTGCGCTCGCTGATGTCGGTAATCATGCCAAGCACGCCGCAGAACATGTTATTCGCGTCCATGACTGGCGTCGCCGAAACCATGGTCCAAACCGGATGACCATCCTTATGGCGCCAGCGGCATTCGTACTGCTCGGCTACACCTTTTCGCCGGGCCTCCAATTTCTCGGCTTGCTCCTTCAGCTCATCTTCATACAGGAAATACTCCTCGGAGCGCCCCAACATTTCGGACATTTCGTAGCCGAGCATGGAAGCCATGCGAGCATTGACATTGATGGTGCGGCGATCCTTATCGATCTGCCAGATTCCCTCATTGGAAGCATTAACAATCTGCCGATGCCTTTGATCGCTTTCTTGCAGCGCGTCTTCCGCGCGTTTGCGCTCCGTGATGTCGGCGCAGAGGCCGATGTGGCCCAGGTACTTGCCGCTCGAGGAGTACATTGGCTCGGCGAAAACTCCCAGTAGCCGCCACTCGCCATCGGCTCGCCGGAATCTGGCTTCCATCCTGAAGGTTGCGCGGTCGCCGACAGCACGGTCGAATGCCGCATAGAACCCGGGCGCATCGTCGGGGTGAACCAGCGGCGGCCGTTTGGGGGCTTGCAGCTCGCCGTGCGTCATCCCGAAGAACTGACAGCATGCCTTGTTGGTGAAATTGAAAACGCCCTCAGCGTTGGTCGCCCATATCATCGAGGGGCAACTGTCCGCAATCATCCGGTAGCGCTCTTCACTGTCGCGCAGGGTATCCTTCGCCTGTTTGCGTTTCCTCTCCAGGCGCTTCGGACTTTCGCCGCGTGCCAGGCTCGGGACAATTCCTTTCATTGGAATAACCTCATACGAATGGGCGCGAATACGTTACCGGAGATATATCGGCAAAAAATGCGTTTTCTGTAGATTACCGGACAGTTCGCGCCAGATATTTATGGTGAATGATCTTCAGCGCCTAATTTATTGGGGAGAGTATGCCGATGAAATGATCATGCCTCGACGCTGTTACCCTGTCTAAGCCGTGTGCAGGCGAAATACTCAGGTAAGGAGTATGCCGTATGGCTAACAAGATCCTGTTCGTGGACGATGAACCCGCGGTCCTGGATGGCTACACACGCATGCTGCACCGGGAGTTCAAGGTGGACACGGCGGTAGGCGGGGATCAGGGCCTGATGTTGATTGACTGTAGCGGCCCTTACTCCGTCGTCATATCCGATATGCGGATGCCGGGCATGAATGGCGCGGAATTTCTGTCTCAAGTACGGCAGAAATCACCTGAGACCGTGAGAATGTTGCTCACCGGCTATACGGATATAAACGCCGCCATTCAAGCCGTGAATGAGGGCAACATATTCCGCTATTTGTCTAAGCCTTGCAGTAAGGAGGCGCTTGTAGAGGCTATAAAAATCGGCCTGGATCTATACGATTCTGTCATGGCCGAAAAGAAACTCGCCAAGAAGGGCCAGATCATCGAAGAGTCCAGGAGCGAACCCGCTGATATCTGCCAATGGGACAATAATGAAGGTCCTACCGGTCTGCCGGGACCTACGCAGGCCAGAAAACACCTCGCCCCACTCGTGGGGGTTGACACCCTCAGCTATGTCGTATTGTTTAAGATTTCTATGCTGCAAACCGTGGAGCAGCGTTATGGGGAAGAGACAGCCGGTGACTACCTGAACTCTGCCGCCCAATTCCTGGTGCAGGCATTGCGGCCGGACGATAAGCTCTTCCACTGGGGCAGGGATGTGCTGATGGCCGTAATCCGGCGAACAATCTCTCCCGGCGCCTTGCGCATGGAGATCGATCGCCTGACATTGACCAGTAGCGGACAAATGATGAATATAAATGGAAAAAGTATCATGCTCGCCTGCCCGATAGCCTTCGATCTGCTGACGGTATCGAAGTATTCATCATTGAACGATATGCTGCTGGCCTTCGATGCCAAGCCGATCGGGATGATCTGAGGCCAGGGAGACGGCCTCAACTGCGGGCAGGATATCTTTCTACCCCAGAGCACTGACCGGGCCGAGTCGTGTTTTCCGGTCCCTAGTCCGTGATAGCTGACAGCTATCAGCTAACAATTTTCAGTGGTTACAATCCACGGAATGTTCCACGTGGAACATATTCATTCTATTGGACTTGTTACCATGTTTACTACATAATTATCTGCAAGGTTTTGAAAATATATATAGGGGACCGCCGGGGCCTTTGTGACTCATGGGATCCGAGCCACCCGCTGCTACCCGCCGGTTGAGTCCCATACTTTAGTTTCGCCCTTTGTTTACCCATGCTGGCCGGTTATGTTGTTGATCCCAGGAGATTTTCCTCCGTTTTTATCGAGCATCACCCGGCCCATCCGGCGAGAATTCCCGCACCTGGGTTTCGCCTTTTGTATGACCTTTGTTCGCCCTTTCGGATTGGTTATAATGTTGATATCATGATGGTTATCTGATTTTGGTTTTTGACCATAAAGGCGAAAATGGGGGATACTTTTGTTGCATATTATCGCCTGCGGAGAAGTTAACCCACGGTTTTTGAGTGGGTTGTGGAAGCAGCTGAGGCGAAAAGATACGGTTTTCAGTTGCATTGAACAATGGACAATGGTTAGTGGTCAATGACGAGCCGCAAATTTGGTCGTGATTCATACATTGATTGTGCGCCGATCCGTAGTAATTATCTGCAAGGACTAGCCGTCCAGGCGGGCGAAGGTGGAGAGGCGGCAAATCGGTGCGGACCCGGGCCTGAAGGCCGCGCGCAAATTTGCATTTTTTCAGGCGCCTAAAGGCGCCTGCTCCCTCAGGGGCTAAAGCCCGCTTTAAATCGTTGCCATTACGGCACGACTGAAGTCGTGCCCTTTCAAAGGCTAGTTTTCATCGCGACTTCGTCGCGTGGATTGATTTCTAAAAACGGGTGGATGGGGTAATGTACGGGCTAAAGCCCGTACCCTTCACCGAATATCCGAAGATATTTCCTTATCGCATGGAGAGCCACCAATCGCGGCCGGCGCACCAGCAACTGTCGTCAGGCTGGTTGTTGCGGTGAAGATGCCGGACCTGGCTGCCGCTTCTTTTCCATAACGCATCGGAAAGGGCGCGGGCGGCCTGGGCGTTTTGGGCTCCGGCGCAGGCGACAAACTGCACGCCGCAGAGAAAGCGGGCGGGCCAGGAGCCATCGGGATTGCGGGTGACGAGCAGCATCTTGCCGTCCTGATTATCCGGCTCGAGGGGAAAGAGCAAGCGGCCATGGGGGCGCAGAGCATCGAGCCACAGGGCCAGGGGCTCGACGGCGGCGGCGTTTACATAGAGCAGATCGCAGGCCGGCAGAGGCGCTTCGGCTCCGGAGCGCGAGTGCACCGCGACCTGGGGAAAACCGGCGAGAAGCGCGGCGGCGCGGCGAGCCAGCTCCGGCTCGATCTCATAGGCGTCTACATGGCCGGAGGAACCCACCAGCATGGCCAGAATGGCGGTGTAATAACCTGTGCCCGCGCCTACATGGACGGCGCACTCGCCTTTTTGGGGAGCGAGCGCGTTGAGGCAGAGGGCGTGGAGACTGGGCTGGCCATTGTTGAGGCCATGGGCAGCGCCCAGCGGGACCAGGACGTCTTGATAAAGGATGGCGGGATCGCCGGAAGTGGCCGGGATGTGCGTGCCGGGCGTGATCGTCTTCCAGGGCGGCGGACAAACAAAGTCCTCACGCGGAATGGATGCGAAGGCGGCGGCGATCTCGCTGCCGAGGCCGACGCCGGGAGCGAGGCCGGCCAGGGCAAGGATGCGCTGGGCGTAGGCGCTGCGGATGGATTGAAGGCGCGCGGCATGCATGGGATCGGGCGGGAGGGGATCGGGAGGGCTGGGTTCGGTTTGAACTGGATGAGCCTGGTCGCGCTCCATTGCCGCTCCTCCTCAGGCTGCCCGCGCCGGCCTTCGCCGAGCGAACGGTGCGCCTTATTCATTATCGGAAGCTCCGGCGCGCGCGGCAAGAATTGCGCGCTGGTACAATCAAAAAAAGCTGAAAAATGGATACTTCTGACTGTTTTTGAAGGCGAATGAGCAGGAAGCGAGAGCGATGACGCTGCGGCTATTCAATACGCTGACGGGAGAGATGGACCCGGTGACGCCGGCGGAGGGCGAGACGCTGCGGATGTACGCCTGCGGGCCGACGGTCTACGACTACGGGCACATCGGCAACTTCAGGACGTTTTTGCAGGTGGACGTGCTGCGGCGGTTTCTGAAGCTGACGGGGATGAAGCTGCGCCACGTGATGAACATAACCGACGTGGACGACCGGATTCTGAACAACGCGGCGGCGGCGGGGATTTCGATTGGCGAATACTCGGGGCGGTATGAGCGGGCGTTTTTTGAGGATATGGATGCGCTCAGAGTGGAGCGTCCGGAGGTGATGGCGCGGGCCACGGAGCACATTCCGAGAATGGTGGAGCTGGTGGAGCGGCTGGCCAAGGCGGGCGCGGCTTACCAGGCGGAGGATGGAAGCTGGTACTTCCGGCTGGCGGCGTTTCCGGAGTATGGAAAATTAAGCAAGAAAGATTTGAGCGGAATGGAAGACGGGGCGCGGGTGGACCTGGACGAGTACGAGAAGGACTCGGCGCGGGACTTTGCGCTGTGGAAGGCGGCGAAGCCGGGCGAAAGCTCGTGGGATACGGCGATTGGGCGGGGAAGGCCGGGTTGGCACCTGGAATGCTCGGCGATGGCCATGGAGTACCTGGGAGAGAGCTTCGATCTGCACGCGGGCGGCGAGGATTTGATTTTTCCGCACCACGAGAACGAGATTGCGCAGAGCGAGAGCGTGACGCACAAGGCGTTTGCGCGGATCTGGATGCATGTGCGGTTTCTGCTGGTGGACGGGCGGAAGATGTCCAAGAGCGAGGGAAATTTTTATACGCTGCGGGACCTGCTGCTGAAGGGGTACAAGGCGTCGGCGATACGGCTGGCGCTGATTTCGGTGCCTTACCGGCATCAGTACAACTTTACGTTTGAGGGGCTGGCGGAAGCGACGAGCGCGGTGGAGCGGCTGCGGACGTTTCATCAGCGGCTCAAAAGCGGAACCTTTACGATTGGTTCAAACCAAGCTATTCAGGGAGCTGCTAAGAAAGCACAGACCGATTATAGGGATGCACTGGCGAACGATTTGAATACGGCCGAGGCGCGAGCGCCGATCTTCGAGCTGCTGCGGGCGGCGAATACGGCGATGGACCAGGGGGAGCTGAAGGCCGGCGACCGGGATGCGATTCTGGCGGTGCTGAAGGATTTTGACGCGGTATTCGATGTGCTGGAGGATCGGGACGCGGAGGCTACGCGGCGGGCGCTGGAGTGGGCAGAGCAAGAGGGGCGGATGAGCGAGGTTGCTCCGGAGCTGGTGGCGCGGCAAGGGCTGACGGATGCGGCGATTGAGGCGCTGGTGGCGGAGCGCGAGTTGGCCAGAAAGCAGAGGAACTTTGCGCGGGCAGACGAGATTCGCAAGGAGCTGGCGGACAAAGGCGTGGTGATTGAGGACGCGAAGGATGGGGTAAGGTGGAAGCGGAAGTAGGGGCAAGCTAAGATAAACTGATGGAGACAGAACGACCGGCCTCACAAGGAGGTGTATGTCATGGATTTCGAGATTGTTTTTGATCGCGAGGATGATGGGCGCTGGATTGCGGAGATTGAAAGCCTTCCCGGCGTATTAGCTTACGGCGCCTCCAAAGCAGAAGCCCAGTCTAAGGTTGAGGCGCTTGCACTTCGTATCGTTGCCGATCGCATTGAGGTCGATCAGAGCACACCGGATCAGGTTCGCTTTGCAGCCGCGTAAGGTCTTTCCATGAGTCAATGGCCCTCTTCAAGCGCGGCTAAAGTATTAAGAGCTTTGCATAGAATAGGCTGGCGCGAAAAACCTCGCATCAGCAAGAGCGGTTCGCACAAGCAGCTAGAACACGTAAACTATCTGTATGAATTTACGTGGGCCTTTCACGATGGGGAGGAGATTGGCCCCAGGATGCTGGCCCGCATTGCGAAACGAACAGGACTGAAACCGGAGGACATATAAACCATGGAAGCGAATGAAGTGCAGGAGTTGCAGGAACACGCGGAGCACGGGGAACATGATCGGATGCTGCGGCCGGTGGCTTTAACCATGACGTTTTTAGCCGTATTGGTGGCAGTGGTTACGGTGCTGGGGCATCGAACACATACCGAGGCGATACTGAAACAGGATCAGGCCACCGATATGTGGGGCGAATACCAGGCGCACAAGATTCGCGCCAACGAGACAAAACTGACTTCTGATCTGCTCGGCGTGGTGGCCATCGCCAATCAGGATCGCGCGCACGAACTGGTCAAAGGCTACGCGGAAGAGAAGGACAGGAAGGCCGAAGAGACCAAGGAAGATATGGAAAAGGCCAAGGCGCTGGAGGAAGCGGTTGAATTGGCCGAGAAGAAGGCCGACCGCTTTGACCTGGGCGAGGCGCTGCTGGAGATTGGGCTGGTGATTACCTCGATCACGCTGCTGACGCACAAACGCGCTTATTGGTACGTCGGGCTGGTGTTCTCGGTTGTGGGGATTGTGGCGGCGACGCTGGGGGTTCTGCTGAAGTAGATGGTGCGTCATTTCCCAGGTTCCCAATTACGAGGGACCTGGGGCACCCGCACCCGCGTATTCTGAATCAAGATAGTGGTAGACTGGTTGCCGTATGAAAAACCTTCTGTTTGCCGCGCTTCTTGTCCTTTGCGCCGCCTCGCTTGCGGCGCAAGCGCCCGCCACCCCTGACGCCGCTCTCGCTCCCATTCCTCCACCGCCTCCTGTGGACGCACAGGCACACACCAGCGATCTCGGCTTCAGCTATAACATTCCGCCAGACTGGGATGTTGTGGACACCAAGCCGATGCTGCCGAGCGTGTTGCAGCAGGCGGCCAGGAACTACGGCAACGAGGCCGCAAAGCTGGCGGCTTGCGTTCAACTGCCGCTGACAGCCCACCACGGCAACCCGTCTTCTGCCATTGCGGTTGTGGGGCTGTCCTTTGACTGCATGGGACACTCGTTCACCGCGCAGGATCTTCCGGGGATTGCCAACGGCGTTACCGAGGGCTTGAAGAAGAATATTCAGATTCTCAATCCGGTCAGTAACAACTACACGCTGGGCACGCACACCGTGTGGATTGAGCGAGCCTCCGGTTCGCTGATCGGCCACCCGGAGATCAAGCGAACCATGGAGACGGTTTGCAGCGTGCTCAAGAAGGGCGTTGTCTGCTGGATGACCATGGCCGCCGACGATGACGCGCTGGCGACATTTGAAAATGGCCTGGTGACGCTGGACGGAGAGGATGCGACGGCGCTGGTTCCGGCGGGTTCGCTGCAAATGAAGCCGTAAGGAGTGCATCGTCAACAACCAGATGTGCGATTCTCGAGCGCTGGAATGTGCTTGGATATTCGGCTTTGGATTCCGTTTTGATCCATGGCGGCAATTTGCTCTCACTTAAAGTGCACATGTGCCGATTTAACCTTAAGAAAGTATTTTTCGGGGATGTGCGGCTCGAAACCGCGTGCAGGCTCAGGAGCGTGGGCCGCCACGAGCACGTAGAACTCTCTCGCCAAGGAGAAGCTGCCCATGCAGATTACGTGGACCGAAAATATGAGCGTCGGCGTCAAGAGCTTTGACGACGACCATAAGAATCTGATCCGCCTGATCGATGAGCTTCATGGAGTTCTGCAGGATGATGACGCAGAGGAGGAGATTCTGTCGGAGAAAAATGAGCTCGCACTTCATCGATTAGAGAATTACATTCGTTCCCATTGCAATCGTGAAGAAATAGCCATGGCTAAGACCGACTATGCCGGGCTGGAGGAGCACAAACAGGAGCACGCCAAGCTGGCCGCGATGATCGCGGAGATGTCGTGGCGCTTCCGGGGAAGCACGGATCCCAGGCACATCGCGGAAATAATGGAGTTTATCTATAACTGGTTTACAAATCACATCAATGTAACCGACAAGAAGTATGCTGCGCATTTGAACAGCAGGGGAATTTTCTAAAGCAGCTTCTAGCACTTAGCTGCTAGCTTCTAGCTCAAGCCCCCGCGAGTCAATCGAGGAATCATCGGAGCTAAGAGCCAAAAGTTGAATCCGTGTTGCCTACAAGCCAGGAGACCACAGCACAAACGGCCAGGATTGCTCCGATGACGGCTAAAGAAAGTGTGATGGGCACGCTGATCCAGCGAATGGTGAGCATTTTGAGCGCGACAAAGGCCAGCAACGCGGCCAGGCCGTAGTGGAGATAGCGGAGGCGGTTGAGCAACGCGGCCAGGGCAAAGTAAAGCGAGCGCAGGCCGAGGATGGCGGCGATGTTGGATGTGTAGACCACGAAGGGATTGTGGCTGACGGCGAGAACGGCGGGGATGGAATCGACGGCAAAGAGCAGGTCGGTGAGTTCGACGGCGAGAATGACGGGGAGCAGAGAGCCGATTCCGGGCTGCGCGCGCAGGGCGGGTTGTAGCAATCCACGAATAGCCGCAGGCGCTGCCGGGATTGCCGAGTTGGCCGCGCCGCCACGGATGAGACGCCAGGCGGCGTAGAGCAGAATCAGGCCGAAGATCCAGGTGATCCACTCGAAGCGTCTGATCAATGTAATGCCCGCGGCAATGAAGAGCGCGCGCAGCAGGACGGCTCCGGCGACGCCCCAGAGAAGCGCGGTGTGCTGGCGGCGCGGCGAGATGCGGAAGCCCTGAAAGAGAACCAAAAAAACAACAAGATTGTCGACGCTGAGCGAGGCTTCAATGGCGTAGCCGGCAACGAATTCGAGGGCGGGCTGATGGCCGCGGACGATGGCGATCCAGGCGGCGAAGGCGATGGCGGCGAGAACCAGCAGAGCGGTCCAGAGCCAGGCGAAGGTTTGGGAGCGGCGCGATTCGGAGTGGCGGACGACGAGCAGCCAGTCGGCCAGCAGCAGCGCAGCGATGATGGCATGAAATGCCAGCCACCAAATCCAAGAAGCACCTAAAACCATGGTGGGGCAACCTCAGGAAGCCCGGCCGGTCTTGTTCAATTCGCTATAAAAACCAAGATCAACGTTGTTGAGAGTCTTGACGATGTAGAGAATTTGTCCGTAGTGCATGGCGAAGTGCTCCACCACATGGTAAACAGCTTCGAGACCGCTGACTTTGTAGCCCTGAATTTCGTAGCGAGCGGCCAGATCGGCCGGTGTTAGCCGCGCGAGGACTTCCGATGCCTGCTGGAGGGTTGCGCCCAGTTGATCGAGGAGCACTGAAGCTGAAATCGATTCGCGCTGATTGAATTCCGCAGGACGGTTGCGATTGTCTTCCAGCCGGTTGAAGGAAGCTACCAACCACTCACGCACATTTCCGTTGAGATGCAGAAGGAGATTGCCGATGCTGTTGCAGGCTTCGTTGGGACGCCACCATAGTTGCTCCTCAGTGAGCGGCTCGACGCTGCTTTTGAGCCGGGGCCAGCATTGTTCGATGAGTAAGTGGTGGGATTGCTCAAGAAAAAGCGTGGGAACATCGACAGGCGAGGCGGTCATGGGATACTCCTTTGAGTTACCGCTGATTGATCAGGCGGATGGTTTCCATAAAAACATCGCCGTCGATGGTGAGGCTTTGGGCGCTGATCTTGTCCATGGTGTCTTGCGCGGTGTGGTGATAGCTGTTGTTGGGCCCATAATTCAGGTCGATGATGTCGATGGAAGGGACGCCGCGCTTGACAAAGGGCAGGTGGTCATCCTGCATATCTCCATCCTGCTTGAAGAAATACTTCTCGTAGCCGAATTTTTTTGCGGCCTGGCGGACCAGGGCAACCAACCAGCCGGTTGAGTTGGTGTCGAGTTGAATGTCCAGATCCTTGTCGCCGATCATGTCGGCCACGATGAAGGCTTTGATTTTGGGCAGAGTTCCGTCGCGCGCCCATTTGGCGGCCAGGTGCTTGGTGCCGTATGTCGAATCGGAGTCGGTCCAGCTCTGGATGGCCTCTTCACCATCGTCGAAGAGCAGCCAGACGGAGTAGCCGTCGAGCTTCTTTCCGCCGGCGGTTTGGGCGCGCAACTGATCGGCGATGGCCAGCAGCAGGCCGGTTGTTGAGCCGCCGTCGTTGGCGCCGACGTAGTTGATGTCCTTAAGCCAGTAGTTGGTTTCATAGTGCGTGGCGAGGACGATTGCGCCGTCCTTTTTGCCGGGAAAGCGCACGATGAAGTTGCGCATGTCCACGGGACCGATGGGCGTGTTGGCGGTGAAGGCGTCCTCTTCGAGAGCATCGTGCTTGAAGTGGTCGCGCAGGAAGGCTTCGGCCTTGAGATGATTCTGGCTGGTGGGCCAGCGCGGGCCGATGGAGACAAACTGGCGGGCGTATTCGAGAGCCTTTGCGCCGTTGAAGTGGGTTTGGGCGGGGGAGACGAGGGGGGCGAGAAGGAGCAGGGCGAGGATGAAACCTGTCCAGAGGTGTTGATTCCCAGGTCTCAAAATCGAGACCTGGGGCACCCGAATTTTCGTGGGACGACCAAAACTCACTTTGCGGCCTCCTTGGCTTGCTTGGCTTTGCGGCGGGCGGGATGGACCCACCAGGCGATGCCGATTCCCAGCAGATAGAGCGCCAGCATGGGGAGTGCATAGATGCACATGGTCCATGGGTCGGGGCTGGGGCATATGATGGCCGCTACCAGGAAGACGGCCAGAATGGCGTAGCGAATGTTGCGCCACAGAAAGCGCGGTGTGACGATGCCGAAGAGCGCCAGGAAAAAGATGAGGATGGGCATCTCGAAGCTGATGCCCAGACCGAGGATGATGGAAAGAAAGAAGCTGGAGTACTCCTCGATGGTGACCATGGGAGTGAAGTTCTTTCCGAAGTCCACGATCAGAATTTGCATTGCGCCGGGCAGAACCCAGAAGTAGCCGAAGGCGGCGCCGGCGAGAAACAGTCCCACGGTGGCGGACATGAAGGGAACCACGAAGCGCCGCTCATTCTGGTAGAGGCCGGGGGCGATGAAGAGCCAGACCTGGTAGAGGATGAAGGGCGAGGCCAGAATCAGCCCGCCGATCAGCGAAACCTGAATGTCCAGGTTCAAGGGGTCCATGGGGTGGGTGAAGACCAGCGACTTGCCGATGTGGTTGAGGGGCGCCTGGATGAAAGCGACAAGCTGCTTATAGAAGATACCGGCCACGCAGAAGCCGAGGACCAGGAAGATGAAGGAGCGGATGATGCGCTTGCGCAGCTCGTCGAGATGCTCCATCAGGCTCATGCCGGGCAGTTCCGCGCGCTCGGTGACAACTTCGCGCGCTTTACTGATGGCGTCAGCGGGATCGATCATGCGCGCCTCCCGGTCGTCTTGCTGGTCTTTTTAGTTTTGGCCGGCGTCTTGGTTGCGGCCGGTTTGGCTTTGGTTGTGCGGGTGGTTTTTTTTGCTGCCGGAGGCTTGGCTTGCGAAGGCCGCTTGGCGGGTTTAGCCGCCGGAACCGGCTCGCCGGTGGAGGGAGGGAGAATGCGCGGATAGGGTTCTTCTGAACCGGTTGCGGCAGGGTAAATGACCTGATCGGGATAGGGGCTTTCCGCGGGCGTCGTGGAGGCTGATTCCGGGGCAGGAGAAACCGCGGCAGCCGGTTCGGAGGAGGAGGCAAGCGCGCTCAGGCGCTCGGCTTCCTTCTTGCGGCGTTCGGCCTCCTCGGCGTTGCGCAACTCCTCTTCCATCTGGAACTTGAAGTCGTTGGAGGCCTTGCGGACTTCGTACATGATCTTGCCGATGCGGCGGCCAATCTCCGGCAGGCGGCGGGGACCAAAGACCACCAGCGCCAGCACCATGAGGATGAGCGAATTTTCAAATCCCAGGCTGGCAACTTCAATATTTGGCGGAATCACCATGAAGGTTCATGATAACTGCCCGCGCATGGGGCGAACAAATAGAGATTGTGCGGCTTCATTGGAGACAGCGGAGCAGGCGCTTGCATTGTCTTCATCATTATGCGGAACCAAAGAGCGGGCCGCGGCGTATTAGTTGTCGTAGCGGGAGCAGGAATCTACACCGCTGGGAATGGGGAAGCAATGAAACGGATTTTGATTGCAATACTTTTCGGCCTGGTTGCGGGCGTGATTTGCGCAACCGGATTATTCTATGGAGGCATTATGAAGTTCTCGATCATCGCATTGGTTTGGGTCTTGCTGAACAGGGCGGTGATGGGCTTTGCGATTGGCGTGTCTAGGCTGAAGCTGCATTGGGCCTGGAACGGCATATTCATGGGGCTGGCGGTCGGGTCGATCTTTTCCTATTCCCTTTTCATGAATGGGGGATTGGGAATTCTGCCGCTGATTAATTTCTTTGTCAATGGTCTGTTTGGGTTGATGATCGAGTTTTTCACGACCAAAGTCTTCAAGCAGCCCTCGCTTGCGCGGGCAACCGCATCGGCTTGAGTTTTTACTGATTGGCAGGATCATGACCGGGAAGCGCGTTGCGGTCAGGCCGGACGGAGGAGTGCGCCGGGCGGTATGGGCGAGCTTACTCTTTGTTCTTCAACGATTTAGATTTTCTGTTCACATTTTTGTTACACTAATTGGCAAGTGGAAGCGGCTTTGGCCGGGTGGATTTCTCTTTGGAATCCTTCGGCTGCGGCCCGCGTCTAACTGTTAAAGGCTTGCAACAACCCCGTGGATGGGGGCACTTGAGAAGCGGCCTGGCGCAAGCGCCGGAAGTTCTTCAACAAAGCCAGTGCATCCACTGCAAGCCGTGAATTGCTTTCAACATCCCCGTCCGCTGCTCCCAACGGAGCGAGCGGACTGAAGGCGGAATACGGTGAACCTGGTACTCGATGAAGTGACAGCGGCCTCGCCGGAGGCCGGCAGCGCATGCAGCCTGGAAAACTACCTGGCGCTCCCTGACCATACGATGGACGGTCGCATTGCGCTGGCGCGCGCGCGGCTGGGGACGACTACACTTTTGCTCGGCCACCATTACCAGCGCGACGAAGTGATTCGCTTCGCCGACGCAACGGGTGACAGCTACAAACTTTCCCGCATCGCCGCCGAAACCGACGCGAAGTACATTGTTTTTTGCGGCGTGCACTTTATGGCGGAGAGCGCCGATGTGCTGGGCCGCGAAGGGCAGCAGGTGATTTTGCCCGACCTGAACGCGGGCTGCTCGATGGCCGATATGGCAGAAATCTCGCAGGTTGAGGCCTGCTGGGAAGCGCTGGAGCGGATGGGGCTGGCCGGCGGGATCGTGCCAATCACCTATATCAACTCAACGGCCGCAATTAAAGCCTTCTGCGGCGAGCGGGGCGGGCTGGTCTGTACCTCGTCCAGCGCCCGAGCCGCCTTTGAGTGGGCCTTCAAGCGCGGCAAGCGGATTTTGTTTTTGCCCGACCAGCATTTGGGGCGTAATACAGGATTTGCCATGGGCATTCCGCTGGAGGAGATGGCGGTATGGGATCCATGGACGATTCAGGGCGGGCAGGCGAAAGAAAAGCTGGCGGCCAGCCGCGTGCTGCTGTGGAAGGGGCATTGCGCCGTGCATCAGCGCTTTTTGCCCAGCCACGTGGATGCGGTGCGCGCAAAATATCCCGGCATCCAGGTGATTGTGCATCCGGAGTGCCGCTTTGAGGTTTGCCAAAAGGCCGACGCGCAGGGCTCGACGGAACGGCTGATTGCGCTGGTGGAGCATGCTCCGGCGGGCGCGGTGTTTGCCGTGGGGACGGAGATTCATTTAGTCAACCGCATGGCGCGCAGATTTGCGGAGCAGGGCAAGAAGGTGATCACGCTGGACGATACCGGCTGCCTGTGCACGACAATGTATCGCATCAGCCCGCATCACCTGGCCTGGACGCTGGAGAACCTGGTGGAGGGGCGCGTGGTCAACCGCATCCAGGTGAAGCCGGGCGTGAAGAGATGGGCGAAGGTGGCGCTGGACCGGATGCTGGAAACGACAGCTGTCAGCTAACAGCTGTCAGCTGACAGCGGACGGTCAAGTGCGGACAATGAAAATTGCATATTGTGAACTGAAAGCTGTAAGCTGATCGCAGAGAACTGTCCCTATGAAAACCTTCACGCTCGAAGAAGCGCAATCGTTGTTGCCGGTGCTGGAGTCGCTGCTGAAGCGCGCCATCGAGGGCAAGCAGATGGCCCAGGAGGCGGAGTCTGGCATTGCAGAGCTGGCGCGGCGCATCTACCTCTCCGGCGGCATGAGAGTGGACTCGGAAAAAGTGGTCAAACTGCGCGCTGAGATGGAGGCGCAGGTGCAACGGGTGCGGGAGAGCATCGCCGAAATCGACGCCATTGGCGTGCAAGTGAAGGATCTGGATGCCGGGCTGCTGGATTTTCCATGCCGGCTGGACGACGAGGTGGTGCTGCTGTGCTGGCGGATGGGCGAGCCGGCCATCGAGTACTGGCACCCGATGGACACCGGCTTTAAGGATCGCCAGCCGGTGGATGAACGCTTCCACCGCCGCTCCGCTTCAGGCAACCGGCCGAACTGAATGACTACAAACATAAGAATATAAATAGCTTATTGAATTAATGCCTAAAATGGTAAATATAATGGTAAAATGGTATTTATGAATGCCATTGTCGAGATCGACAAAGCCGGGCGAATCGTGGTTCCCAAGAAACTGCGCGACGAGTTGCATCTGATTGCCGGCACGCGCCTGCGGATCGAACGTAGCGGCGACCGGTTGACGCTGATGCCTAGTTCGATTACGGCGCAACTGGTCATTGAAAATGACGTTCCATTGATCTTTCCCGCAGACTCTTCCAATCCGCCTATTCTCACTACCGAGATGGTCACAGAACTGATCGAGCAAGGCCGCCTGGAGCGGGAGCGGCGAATTTTATCGCTCGACGAGGATTCGAACGGCGGGTCCACATGGTACGAGGGAACGGCGTGATTTTTCTGGACACCTCGGTATTGATCGCTACCGCTCAGGTGAGTCACGTGCATCACAAGCCGAGCCGTTATCTATGGAATCAATGCACCCGGCAAACTACGGCTGTCAGCACTCATACAATTGCCGAGCTCTTCAACACACTCACCGCCATGCCGCCAGCTTTGCGCCTCGCCCCGCGCGATGCAGTGCTCGCCGTTGAAACATTTCTTCAACGCCTCACCGCAGTTGATCTCTCCACCGAGGAGTACATGGAAACGCTGCGCCGCACAGCGAACCTCGGCCACTCCGGCGGCATGATCTATGACGCATTGCATCTGGCCTGCGCGCGGAAAGTTCAGGCGGAGCAGATCTACACCTGGAACGTGAGGCACTTCCAGATGGCGGCGCCGGATCTGGCAGGGCGGATTGTGACACCCTGAGCGATGGAGATAGCCTTCTTCAGATTGCAGTGTTTTCTGTCCTTTATTCCCTAACGGAAATTCCCAGCGCTTTCATCTTGCGGTAGAGGTGGCTGCGCTCCAGGCCGAGCAGCTCGGCGGCGCGGCTCATGTTATTGCGGGATTCCTCGATCTTCTTCATGATGAACTCGCGCTCGTATGCGTCGCGCGCCTGTTGCAGCGTGGAGAATTCTTCCGTCGAGCGCGTGCCGGCTTTGTGGGTGAGCGGCGGCAGGTGCTTGCGCTCGATGCGCAGCGCGCGAGGATTGAGGATCATCACCCGCTCAATGACGTTCTTGAGTTCGCGCACGTTGCCGGGCCAGTGGTATTGCGAAAGCGTTTCCAAGGCTTCCTCGCTGATTTCCATGCGCGGGCGGCCGTACTGGCGGCCGAACTCGGCGAGAAATTCGCGCGCTAAAAGCGGGATGTCCTGCTTGCGCTCGCGCAGCGGCGGAACGAAGAACGGAACGACATTGAGCCGGTAGAAGAGGTCTTCGCGAAAATTTCCCTTGGCGATCTCCTCTTCCAGGTCTTTGTTGGTGGAGGCAATGAGGCGCACGTCCACATGGATGGGCTGCGTACCGCCTACCGGTGTGAACTGCTGGTCGTCGAGCGCGCTGAGCATTTTGGATTGCGTTTTGAGGCTCATGTCGCCGACTTCGTCCAAAAAGAGCGTTCCGCCATTGGCGCGCTCCAGTGTGCCGCGCTGCTCCTGCAATCCGCCAGGCTGCGCGCCGTGCCGGTAGCCGAAAAGCTCCGCCTCGATGTGCGCCTCGGGGATGGCGGCACAATTGAGCTCGACAAAAATCTGGTCGCGGCGCAGGCTCTCGGCGTGGATGGCGCGCGCGATCAGTTCCTTGCCGGTGCCCGACTCCCCGTAGATGAGCACGCGGCCGTTGGTGGGCGCCATGAGGCGAATCTGCTGGCGCAGGGCCTTCAAGGGAACGCTTTCGCCGGTCAGCACCGAGCCCACGTTGAACTGGCGCTTGAACTCCAGGTTTTCCGCGCGCATCCGGCGCGCTTCGACGGCGTTCTTCAGCACGATCAGAGTGCGCTCCAGCGAGAGCGGCTTTTCCAGAAAGTCGTATGCGCCCAGCTTGGTGGCTTTGACGGCGCTTTCGATGGTGCCGTGGCCGCTGATGATGACCACTTCGGGGCGCTGCTCGGCTCCCTGGCGGTGAATGTCGCCCAGCACGTCGAGGCCGTCGCGATCGGGCAGCCAGATGTCCAGCAGGACGACGTCATAGGGCGCGTCCTCCAGCATCACTTTCGCCTCGGCCGCGGTGGCCGCCGAGGCCACGCCGTAACCCTCCTCGCGCAAAATCTCTTCGAGAGAAGAGCGAATCTCGGCCTCGTCGTCCACCACCAGAATGTGATTCATTTGCGCGACCCTCCAGGCGAATCGGTTTGCGTAGTGGCGGGCTCCGCCGTTGCCGGTTCCGGCGCGGGCTCCATCAGCGGCAGGCGCATGATAAAGCGCGCGCCCTTGGGCGAATTGGCCTCGGCGCGCAGCGAGCCGCTATGCTCCTGCACGATTTTGGCCGCGATTGATAATCCCAGCCCTGTGCCGCGCTGCTTGGTTGAATAGTAAGGCAGAAAGAGCCGCTCGCGGATTTCGTCGGTGAGGCCGTGGCCGGTGTCGGAGACCACAACCTCGACGGACGCGCCATCCTCGCTGAGCGAGCTTTCAACGCCGAGGACGCGCAACAAACTGCCCTGCATGGCCTCGGCGGCGTTGTCGATGAGGTTGGCCAGGGCGCGGCGGATGGCCTCGGGATCTGCCAGCACCGGCGGCAGACCCGGCTCCAGCTTGCTTTCGACGGTGATTCCTTCCAGCCGTCCGGCAAAGAGCGCCAGCGCCTCCTCCGCCACTTGATTCAGATCGCAGGCACGCGGTTGCGGCGCGGGAAACTCGGCCAGCGCGGAAAACTGGTCCACCAGCATGCGCAGCGTGCCCACGCAGCCCAGAATCACCTCGCTGCACTTGCGGATGACGGATGGCGAGTCCGGCTGGGAGCGGTCCAGATGCCGGCTGATGCGTTCGGCGGAGAGCGCGATGGGAGTCAACGGGTTTTTGATCTCGTGAGCCACCCGCTGCGCCACTTCCTTCCACGCCAACTGCCGCTGCGCTCGCAAAAGTTCCGTCGTATCCTCCACCACCAGCACCGTGCCCGGCCGCCCCTGGGTCAGATCAAAGCGCGCGCTGGTGATGGCCAGATGGAGAATGCGTCCCCGGCCGTGGAACTCAATTTCTGTAAAGGCAGCGCCCATGCGGTGGCCGCGGCGAATGACGCCAGCCAGGTCCCCGGCGCACTCGGCGGGAAAGAGCGATTCGATCTTCTCGCCGCCCAGGCTGACGTCCACGCGCCGGCCCATCAGCGCGGCAAAGGCGCGATTGGATTGCAGGATTGTGCCCGTGCCGTCCAGCGTGACTACGCCCGAAGGAATCGTCTCGACAATGGTCTCCAACTCGCGCCGGCGCTCTTCGATGGCCTGATTGGCGGCGGTCAGTTGCGCGCTGGAAGTCTCCGCCAATTGCCGGCTGGCGTCCAAATCGGCCGCCATGTGGTTGAAGGCGCGCACCAGTTCGCCCATCTCTCCGGTAGCGCCCTGCGCCACGCGATGGTCGTATTTGCCGGTCGCGATCTCCGCCATGGCCACGGCCAAAGCCTCCACGGGGCGGGTGATCTGGTTGGAAAGAAACCGCGCTCCCCAGACGCTGAAAAAAAACGCCAGCACGGTAATTCCCAGCAAGATGAGAAATAGCGTGGTACGAATCTGATTGCGTTTATGAAAGAGCTTCCAGTAAGAAACCGAGCCGGAGCGGATGCGCGCCGTGGTCTGACTTAGCCCCTGGGGCATGGGCAGCGCCACCACCACAATCCTGCCCGAAGCGGTCGCCGACATGCCCAGCGCATATTCCTGACCTGCCACCTGCATCACCGGCTCATCGCCGCGGCGCGCCGCAAAGAGCAAACTGACCGAGAGCGGCCCGTGAAGCGAAATAGCCTGTCCCTGCTCGCCCTTCTCCAACCAGGGAATCAGGCTTACAGGGCTCGACTCCGCCGGGGCTTGAAAACTTGCCAGCTTCTGCTGATTCTTGTCATACACCACGGCAAAGCCACCGGCCAGGGTAATGCGGCGCGAGCTCAGCTCATCCTTAAGCTTTGCAGGGTCGCGGTCCGACGCGCCGGAAGCGGCAATCGATTCCGCCTCCTCGCGGGCGTTGGCCGTTACATATTGCGCCAACTCCAGCGCCACCCTGGTCGAGTCCTCGCGCAATTCCGTGATGTCTGGCGAGAACCAGCGATCCAGCGAGCGGTTCATGAGAAGAAAGCTGAACAGAAACATGAAGACCGCGGGCGCGAGCGCAATCAACATGGCGCCCAGAACCATGCGCGAGTGAAGCCGCGCGCCCAGACCGCTGCTGCCTTGCCCGGCGTAGACCTTGACGAGGTTACGCAGCAACTGCACCAGAGACAGCAGCAGCACGATAAACGCCAGCACAACCAGGCCGGTGGAGAGGAGTGTTTCGCTGGCGGTATCGGGATCGAGAGAATGAATATTGAAGGCCTGCAGCGCGCCCAGCACAAAGAGGATCAGCAGCACTCCGCCCGCATACAGAGCAACTGTCCACCGCCGTGGCTCTCCACTGGACACCATGCGGCGATTATAGTGCGAGCAGTGGCCAGTAGCGAGGGCAAGAGCTGGCTGGAGTTGTTTATTGTCCTGCTGAGAAGGGCTCGGAAATGGCAAACCTGATAGCGGTTGAGGGTTTGCCAGCCCTCATCGGCTGCTTTCATGAAGTGGAGCTGAATTTGATGCCTGGGCCAAGTACGCCAACAAAAATAGCCAGAATGATAGCCGCCGCCAGAATCCATCCTGTGCTGCGCGTGATTGCTCCCGCCGGAATTGATGAATTGCGCACTCGAACTCCTGAAAAATGATCCAGTCGCGTGAGCCCGAACGCGGCGGCGGCTCCCGGAAGCGCATCTGTAAAGATGACGGTCCATCCCATGGGATTCAACGCCCCGGCAAGGCTCGCAGCCGCGAGAGCAGCGAGAAAGGGAATCAGCGTAATTCGCCGGAGCCGCGTCTGCGCTTGCTGCACATTCGAGCCGTAAAACGGACGCATCTCGACCGCCAGCAGCCGGAGCGAGAGGTAGTAGGAAATCACGCTGAATGCGACCAGCAGAACCCGCCACAGCCATGCCGGAGAAAACCCCGAAATCACCGCGGCCCAGTCGCCAAATGCCGCTAAGCCGGAGTAGGCCGGATAGCCCGCGGCGAAGAGCAGATTGAAGGCGGCGACAAGCACCAGGAAGAAGCGAATGTGAGGTCCCACCGTTCGCAATAGGCGCAATGCCAAAACCGATAGCAAGCCCGCAATCACGTTGGCTATGCCGCCCGCGGCTGGAATCCACTTGCTCAGGCTCCCGCTCGAACTGAAATAGCAGGTTGTCAGCATCACCGGCTTCCCGCCTACCGCCAGAGTTGCCAGCCCATGCCCCAAGCCTTCATGGGTTACGATCGCAATTACGAAGGCGACAATCCCCAACGAGACCAGCGTCAAGGCATCGTCCATTGATTTGTCTGTCCTGGCCAACGATCTCTCATTTGCCTGCATGACTCTTCCTCTTTCCGCTTTCCGCGGGCTTCTGCTGCTTCTTTGCGATCTTGCGCAGTTCCGCCAACGTCTCTTCACCCCAGCGCAGATGCGCCTCCAACTCCAACTGCCCGAAGCGCGCCGTCAGCAACCAGTAGGGCGTATCGGGAAACTGCTGCTGGGCGCTCACCGCCTTGCTGGTCTGGATAAACTTCTGGACCAGCACTCGCTCCCTGTCGACCATGGCTTCCACGTATCCAATCAGGATTTCCGCCGGAACCTGCGCGCCAAAAAAGAGCTTCAGCAGCAATTCGTTGCGCGGAATCTCCGGCTGCGGCGCGACGGCCAGCCATGCCGCCAGACGCTCCCGGCCCTTCTTGGTGATGGTGTAAATGTGCCGGTCCGGCTTGCCTTTTTGCCGCTCCGTCTTCGCTGTCACCAGCCCCTCGGCGGCCAGATTTCTCAGGTTGGGATAGATTTGCCCGTAACTTTCATTCCAAAAGAAGCCGACCGATGTGCGGATGGCCTGTCCCAGGTCGTAGCCGGACATGGGCCCGATGGTCAGCAGGCCGAGAAGCACTTCCATGCTTGAACTTGTGCGTTTTGTCATATGCCTATAAGATATATTACTAGAAGATTGATGTCAACAGGATTTTCGCCATACTCGCCGGCGGAAGGCAAAAACGTTCTTTCCGCCGCCTCAATCAATCTGGTCAACCCGAAAGGAGATTCATTATGAACCGTCGTTCATTCATGGCAGTGGGGGCTGCCGCGGCAGCCTCCTCCTCACTGGCGCAGGCTCCGGCCTCGCCTGCCGAGGCGCAAACGGTCGCACCAACGCCGCCCTTTACCGACCCGGACTTCGGCTTTGCCGCGCTGAATGCCATGGGCCACTCCTACTATCACGCCGGAAACCCCGGAAAACTGCTGGCGATTGTCTCCAAAATCAAGGCCGGAGACTTCGAGTCCGCCTGGACTGCGTATTTTGACGCGGGCGTTGAAGCGCGCACGCTGGCGGAATCTGCCGCGGCCAAGCGGCACACCGTGAGCGCGCGTGAGGCTTATCTGTGGGCCGCAAGCTGCTTCAGCATCGCGCTTCGCTTCGGGGATGGCACGGAGAAGCCCGAGCGCATGCTTCCCTGCTGGCAGCAGTACGCCGACTGCTGGGCAGCCGCCGCCGCGCTATTCGATCCGCCCATCGAGCGGCTGGATATCCCCTATGAAGACGGCAGTCTGACCGGCTGGTTTCTGCGCGTGGACAACGCGCGCCGTCGCAAGCCGCTGGTCATCATCAACAACGGCGCCGACGGCATGGAAGTGAGCAGTTATGTTTTGGGCGCCGCCGGAGCCGTGGCGCGCGGATACAATTGCCTGATCTTCAACGGTCCGGGGCAGGGCGATTCGCTGTGGAAGCGGAAGCTCTATTTCCGCCCGGACTGGGAGAAGGTGATTACTCCGGTGGTTGACGCCATGCTGCTTCGCCGCGAGGTCGATCCCAAGCGCATTGCGCTGGTGGGCATCAGCCAGGGCGGCTATTGGGTGCCGCGCGCGTTGGCCTTCGAGCATCGCATCGCCGCCGGGGTGGCCGATCCGGGCGTGTGGGATGTGTCGGCTCCCTGGCTGGGCCACTTGCCGACAATCGTACGCAACGCGCTGGACGGCAAGGACAAGAACCAGTTTGATCAGTACCTGCAAATGGGAGTGGCCTCAAATGTAAGAAGCAGAATGACGCTGCTTTTTCGCATGCGTCCGTATGGAATGACCTCTTACTATGACGCATTCCGCTCCGTGCAGGAATACAACCTTACCGAGATCGCAAGCCTCATTCGCTCACCCATGCTGATTACCGCACCGGAGGGCGAGCAGTTCTTTTCCGGCCAGGCGCAGAAACTCTACGATGCGTTGAAGTGCCCCAAAGCGATAGTTCACTTCACGCGCGAGCAAGGCGCGGATCAGCACTGCGAAGTGGCCGCTCCCGGCTATCGGGATTTCTGCATCTATAACTGGCTAGACGAGATTCTTACGTAAGATTCGAACCGAATTGCGGGCATCCAGGTCCCGATGCCGGGACCTGGGAAAACCTGCGCGCTGTCGTCGCTGAAACCTACTTCGACTTCACATATGCCCGGTGAAACGCGCTGAGCATTTCCACCACCTGGCGGATTTTCTCCGTGGGCGGCAGGATGGTGGTGCGGAGGTGGGCCGTGCCCTCCACCTGGCCGAAGCCGGTTCCCGGCACCACGCAGATGCCGGTCTCTTCCAGCAGCGCCAAGCAGTAGTCTTCGTCGGATTTGCCCGCCGGCAATGTGATGCGCGGAAAGGCATACATGGCGCCGGCGATCGCATTGCACGTGATTCCATCGATCTGATTCAATCCCTCCACCAAAACGGACGCGCGTGTTTTCATCTCTTCGAGAATGGCCGTTTTCTCGCGATTGTAGAGTTCGTAAGAGGGATCTCCCGGCTGGGGAGGACGAACCATGGCATACGTGGCCACCTGTCCGGCAAGGTTCGAGCAAAGGCTCACCGATTGCAGCTTGAGAATCTGCGCCGCCACCTCCGCGGGGACATTGCGGCACTCGAAGTAACCGCCGCGCACGCCGCACTCGCCTAAAACACCCTTTGAACAGGAGTGGAAACTGAAGAGCGATACGTCTTTGATCTTGCGGGCTTCGAGCACCCGCGCGAAGGAGACGAACTTCAAGCCGGGCAGGTAGATGTCCTCCTGGTAAACCTCGTCGGCCAGCACCGCCAACCCATTCTGGCGCGCGAACTCCAGAATCATGACGATGTTCTTTTCGTCCAGCACGGCCCCGGTGGGATTGCCCGGATTGATAACGCAAATGGCTTTGACCTTCGTTCCCTGGGCGCGAGCGGCGCGCAGCGACTCCTCCAGCATGGAACGATTGAGCTTCCAGTGATTGGCCTCGTCCAGGTAGTAGGGAACGATCCGCCCCTCGTAGAGGGTGATGGTAGCGCTATAGAGCGGGTACTGGGGAATGGGAATCATGATGCCGTCAGCGGGCGAGGCCAACAGCAGATTCAGAATCATCTGCACGCCCTTGCTGGCGCCGTCGGTCAGGAAGATGGCCTCCGGATCGGCGTCTATGCCGTCGCGTTGGCGAATGAAATCGGCCACCGCCTCGCGGATGAAGCGCACACCCTTGCTCTCGCTGTAAGCGCCCAATCCATACTGGCTTCCCGTGAGAATCATCCTTGCAGTCTCGACGGCATCCGCGGGAAAAACACCCGGGGCTGTTTCCATCAGCGCGGGATACTCGCACAGGGCGAGAATCTGGCGCAGCCAGGTAATGGGCCTTTGTCCCAGCGATTGCGGATTGCCGATGTTGCAGTAGATGATCTCCCGGCCCTGCTTCTCCAGCTCCTGCGCCCGGTCGACGATGGGGCCACGGACGGCGTATTCAGTCGCCAGCACCGCGGCGCTAACATCTTTTATCTGTATGCTCATTTTCTATCCTTGATCAATGCAGGGGCCTGGCTCTGAAGAGCCGAAAAATGTATTCCTCTGCTCTCGATTTGAGTCCGGGAAATCCTTGTTTTCTATTTTATCGTGGCGCAGTGGGCCGGCGAGATCACCAGTATTGCCTTCCCAGAACGAACTTGGCCGCCCAGCCAATCAGCAGCGACGCGCACCACAGCCATGCGATGAGAGGGCTGAGCACAAGCCTCTGCCGCCTGATCCACTGGAGAAATAAAAGTACCATCGAATAACAAAAGAGCAATAGATAAACCAGCATCAGCGGGTTATATAAAAAGGACTGGACAAATTCTCCGCGGCAAAGCGCGAGAAAACTCCTATAGCCGCCGGTCGTGGGGCAGGGAATGCCGGTCGCGACTTTCAGGATGGAAGGGGGAATCCTGCCATGGGCGATCCACGCGACATTCCAGACAAGATAGAAGATGAATGCGCCCAGGGCGGCAAAACGGACGATGCGGCGAATCAAGCTCTGCGAACACCGCATTGCGGGCACTTCCACTCCTCTTCTTTGCACCCGTCGATGACGAAGGGCAGCCAGCAAAGCGGAAAACAGACAATCAGCATAGCCGCGAAGAAGATCCACCCGCCGGTCGATAATTTGTTCTTGACCAGAAAGGGCGTTCCCTCGTTGCCACAAACCGGGCATTTCGATGTCACTGGCATTCTCATCCCACCTTTCACATGCGTGCTATGTGTGAAAATTAAATTGAACGCACATTAGCAGAGCAACGCATTGTCAGTCAACCGCATTCTCGGTACTACGGTACATGAGAAGATTGTAGTGCGACTATTTAGCTCTTGAATATGCTTTCAGGTAACGTGAATGCGTAACTCCGAGCTTCGAGCTTGCCAGAACTGATGTCCCAATGCCGTAGGAATAGTTCTTTGCCACCCAACACCTTAGGAGCCTTTTTACCCTTTACCTCGACACCGTACACGATGAACAGTGCTGAATTCTTGTGCTCCCTCGCATGTTTAACTTCATTGGGCGTCAATGAAATACATCGACCATTCTCTTGTGTCCCCTTTACTTCAACATAGAGTTCGGCTCCGCTCGCTGTACATAGGAAGTCATACGGCTTAGTCTTGTGTTTGTCCACGGGCAAAAGTCCTAATTTATTGAGTTGTTTGAACGCCCACTGCATCGCATAATCCTCTATTGCACTGCGAATCCGCGGGTTACTTTGGAATCCTGCAGACCTCTCGATGGTGGTACCGATTAACTCGGAAATCTCGTGGTCGGTTTCGCTAGTTGGATGCTGGGCAGCGTCTTCGTGCTGATATGAGGAGATGTACTCGATAGCTTCTTGGATCCATTCAACCTGTTTTCGCGTACCGTGGCCATCTTCGAACAGGTAGCATATGTTCGCCTGACCAAACCCGCCCTTACCGCTAGATATTCTAAATAAGCGACGATCTACAGGAACGAGTTTCGCATTATCGTTTATTGTTTCCACAAAATAGCCGATCTGACTGCGTTCTTTCGCCAACGAATCCTGCACAAACCGATGCACCGTTGCATTTCGGTACCAGCCGACAATGTATTGTCCACCCAAGATCGGATTCTGAGCGACAAAAACAACCATGACCTTATCCAGTGTATTGCCCTTGAAACCCGGTTCGACCTTTTCAAGATGAATTGAGGATGGATGAGCTTTAAGCCTTTCATGTGGCTGCATTTGAGGCTGGAAATATCCCAAAACCCTTCTGCCGATTGGGAGAAAGTTGTACGCTTCGTTGCCCAAATTTGATTTGGTATACTCCCCACCTCCAATGGGTCTCTCATCATCAGGCCGTGGGCCTTTATACCAGCGCATCCAACCAATACGCGCGAAAAGTAAACGTTGTTCCATATTTCATCCTTTTGTACCGTATTATAAACGGCATATTACTCCGCGTTATCGATCTGCGCCTGTTGCAACTGATCCGAGGAATCGGCTACACCGCCTTCCACGGGATTACGAGTGGAACTCCACTCCCTGCGCCAGGTGAATTTCACCGCCCCAATTGATGGTATTGGTCTGGCGGCGCATGTAGGCCCTCCACGAATCGGAACCGGATTCGCGGCCTCCGCCGGTCTCCTTTTCGCCGCCGAAGGCGCCGCCGATTTCCGCGCCCGAGGTGCCCACATTCACGTTGGCGATGCCGCAGTCTGATCCCTTGTAGCTGAGAAACTGTTCCGCCTCCGCCATGCTGTCCGTGAAGATGCCGGAGGACAGGCCCTGGGGAACCGCATTGTGCAAGGCAATCGCCTCCTCGATGCGCCGGTATTTCATCACGTAAAGAATCGGAGCAAAGGTTTCGGTTTGCACAATTTCGGCGTCGTTGCGGATTTCGACAATGGACGGCAGAACGAATGTCCGCCTGCCAAAGGGCGGCGGATCGAGGACCTTGCCTCCATAGAGAATTTTTCCGCCCTGCCGGCGGGCAGCGGCCAGCGCCTTCTTGTAGTTCAACACGGCCTCTTCATCGATCAGCGGCCCCATCAGGGTTTTCGGATCGAGTGGATCGCCGATTATCACCTTTTCGTAATTGCCAATCAGCTTGTGAATGAAGGAGCCGTAAACGCTCTCCTGAATAATCAGTCTGCGCGTGGAGGTGCAGCGCTGCCCCGCAGTGCCGACAGCGCCGAAAAATGCCGAGGCCAGCGCTCCCATCAAGTCGGCCTTCTCGGAAATGATCAGGGCATTGTTGCCTCCCAACTCGAGAAGGGTGCGGCCCAGGCGCGCGCCGACCACCTGGCCGATGCGCTTTCCCATGCGGGTCGAACCGGTAGCGCTAATTAAAGGGAGCCGGCTGTCAGCCAAAATCCGTTCGCCCACGGCTGAGCCGCGTCCCACTACCACGCAGGAGACACCGTTTGGAACACCGTTGGCCCGGAAGACCTCGCGGAGGATGTTCTGGCAGGCGATGGCGCTGAGCGGTGTCTTGCTCGACGGCTTCCACACCACCGGATCGCCGCAGACAAAAGCCAGCGCGCAGTTCCACGCCCAAACCGCAACCGGAAAATTGAAGGCGGTAATGACGCCGATGGGGCCCAGCGGGTGCCACTGCTCCATCATGCGATGCATCGGCCTCTCGCTCTGGAGAGTAGGGCCGGAAAGCGTCCGGCTGAGGCCGGCCGCATATTCGCAGACGTCGATCATTTCCTGCACTTCACCCAGGCCTTCGGTCAGAATCTTGCCCATTTCCATCGAAACGAGCCGTCCCAGCATCTCCTTTTTCTCGCGCAGCGCGAGCGCAAACTGGCGCACGATGTCGCCTCTTCGGGGAGCGGGCAGAGCGCGCCAAAACTCGAAGGCCTTCATCGCCTGGCTGGCAACGGCATCGTAGTCAGCCTCGCTTGCCTGCTCGACTTTGGCCAGCAATTCCCCGCTCGTTGGGCTATGGACTTCAATCCAGTCACCGCTGCCGGCAAACCACTTGTCCCCGTAACTCGCGCCGGGAAGGGCCGCCCGCAATCCCAACGCGTCGAAAATCCTCTTTTTGTCTCCCATGTCAATCACCTTTCAAAATCCGGGAAAACGCCACATCCGAGCGGTTTGGACAACCGGAAGGCCGCGCCTCCTTCGATCTGCCGCAACCATCCAGCAATCTGCTCCGGCCCGATTCCGCAAACAACTGAGTTTACCGCACCGGTTCCCATGCTGGCACGTTTCACGGTTCTTCGATGCCGGAAGCCATGCGGATTCAGCCTATGCCGTACAATAAGCACTGAGGTTATTCCGGACTCCCCATGTCTAACAGTTATCCATCGCGCAACACGCGGTCGCACGGTTTTCGTTCACTGTTCAGCATGTTTTCCAGCGACCTGGCCATCGATCTTGGCACCGCCAACACCCTGGTCTTTGCGGCCGGCAAGGGCATCGTCGTCAACGAACCTTCCATCGTCGCCATCAACAAGAACACCGGCGAGGTGGAAGCGGTGGGCAACGAGGCCAAAAAGATGCTGGGCCGCACCCCGGGCAGCATCGTGGCCATCAAGCCGATGAAGGATGGCGTCATTGCCGACTTCAAGATCACCGAAAAGATGCTGAATTACTTTATCCAGAAGGCGCACAACCGCAAGATGCTGGTGCATCCGCGCATCGTGATCGGCGTTCCTTCGGAGATTACGCAGGTGGAAAAGCGGGCGGTGGAGGACTCCGCCTACCGCGCCAAGGCCAGCGAAGTGTATCTTGTGGAGCAGGCCATGGTGGCCGCCATCGGCGCCGGACTGCCCATCACCG
>Ga0326727_10003543_pt1 | contig 49610 bp, 38 predicted proteins | sample MB2enrmetagenome_FD_207643 | JGI IMG/M metagenome (GOLD analysis project Ga0326727, IMG submission 207643) | Lab enriched peat soil microbial communities from McLean, Ithaca, NY, United States - MB29MY | ecosystem: Environmental > Terrestrial > Soil > Wetlands > Peat | place: USA: New York... | reverse complement strand
GCCTCGCTCAGCTCCTCGTTGGCCAGGTCCAGGTTCGACTTCGCCGCCTCTACCAGTTTGGCTGCGGATTGGATGTCCAGGATCGAGTCGCGGATGTCGGCATTGATCTGCTGCGTCTGGTCGGAAAGCTTGTCCGTGGCTTGCGCATAAGTCGCGTTGGCCACGTCCTCCTCGCCCCGCGTCTTGGCAATCTGCAGGATCGGCGCGGAAACCGTGCCCGTCGCGGTAAACGTCCCATGCGAGTGGTTCACCGTCTCGCCGATATCGCCAAAGTCGCCGGAGAACTTCGCCGTCGGCAGTTGATCGTCGTATGCGGCGGCCTTCTGCGCCTTCACCGCCTCCACCTGTTCGCTCTGCGCCGCCAGGTCTTTGCGGTTCTTCAGCGCCTGCGCAAACGCCGCCTGCGGGTCCAGATTGTCCAGCGCCGCGTAGGGCTCGCTATCCGTCAGGCGATACGCCTGCTCCAGCGGCAGTCCAATCACCCGCGCCAGCGCCAGCTTGTCCTTCGCCAGTTGGTTGGTCGCCGAGATCAGGCTCTGCTGCTCGTTCTGGTAATCCACCTGCGCACGCAGCACGTCCAGCCGCGGGCTGGTGCCGGCGTCATGCGATGCCGTCGCCTGGTCCAGCGAAACCTTCGCCGTGGCCAGCTCCGCGTGTACCGCATCGATCCGCGCCGCGTCCGCAATGCACAGCAGGTACGCATTCCCCACCGTCAGCACCACCATGTCGCGCGCGTCTTGTGCGGAAAGCTTCGCCGAAGCAAAATTGTGCTTTGCCGCAATGTAGTTCTGCAGCGCCGGCAGGTTCACCAGGTTCTGCGTCAGATACGCGCGGAAGTCAATCACCTGAAACGGCCCGATGATCGGATTCAGCCCTGGAAACTTCAACCCAAACGCCGCCAGGTCGACCTGCTCAACCTCAATCGAGGCGTCGCCGGTGACCGTCGGCAGCAGTGCCTGCAGCTGCTCGTACTGCTGTCCCTTCGCGTTCTGCTGGTTGGTCGTCTGCAGGATCAGCCCCAGATTCTGCCGCAGGCCGCGCGCAATCGCATCGTCCAGCGATAAATCGAGCACCGTGTCCGTCGCTTTGCCTGCGACCAGCGACCCTTGGAAGGTATCCGGCGTTGGCGAGGCCGGGTTCTGTCCGGCAGGCGCCGAGAGCTGCTGCAACCCGCCCTCAACCTGCTGCGCCTGCGCAGGAGTCGTCGCGCCCGGGCCGTTCTGTCCCGCTTGCGCCCGCGCACCGCCCGCCGCGGCCAGCGCAAGCAGAAAACACAGGCCACTGGCCGCCAGGGCGCTCCGCTTGGGCTGCGCTGCTTTCATTTCCGTCATTGTTTCTATGGTACCTGCACTTGGGCTGGTCGCTCTTTTGAATCAGGCCATTGGATGCGAATATCGACGCGGAAAGCGCAAAAAAATGTACCCTTGCACTCGCTTCGCCCCAAGCGGATACACTTTTCCTGCATCAGTTCGGAGGGCTGCAATGTTTCTTGGCATCGATGTTGGCACCGGCGGCACGCGTGCCGTGCTGGTCGACCACCGGGGTCTCGTGGTGGCCTCGGCGGCCCGCGAACACGCCCCCGTCCGCTCCGAGCACATTGGCTGGGCCGAGCAGGATCCCGAGGATTGGTGGCACGCCGCGCGCGAAGCCATCGCCGCCGTGCTGCGCTCCGACGCACTCGATGGCGCTCCCATCCAGGCCATCGGCCTCACCGGCCAGATGCATGGCTGCGTCATGCTCGACGCTGAAGGCGAAGTCCTTCGCCCTGCGCTCATCTGGTGCGATCAGCGCACCCAGCCCGAGTGCGACTGGCTGGAATCCAAGATCGGACGCGCCCGCCTCATCCAGCTCACCTGCAATCCCGCACTGCCCAACTTCACCCTCACCAAGCTGCTCTGGGTACGCACTCACCAACCCGAAATCTTCGCCCGCATCGAACACGTCCTCTGCCCCAAGGACTACGTCCGCTTCCGGCTCACCGGCGAGTACGCCATCGACATGCAGGAGGCCAGCGGCACCCTGCTGCTCGACGTCGCCCATCGCCGCTGGTCCAGTGAAGTCGCCGAAGCCGCCGGAATCCCCATGCGCTGGCTGCCGCGTCTGTTCGAGGGCCCCGAGATCTGCGCCCGCATCAACGACGCTGGCGCCGCCGCCACCGGCCTCGCCCCAGGGGTTCCCGTCGTCGCCGGCGCAGGCGACCAGGGCGCCGGAGCGGTCGGCATGGGCATCGTCGGCCCGGGATCCGTCTCCGCCACCATCGGCACCAGCGGCGTGGTCTTCGCCTCCACCGACCAGCCCACACTCGACCCCCTCGGCCGCCTGCACACCTTCTGCCACGCCGCACCCGGACTGTGGCACGTCATGGGAGTCTCCAACGGCGCAGGCCTCTCCCTGCGCTGGTTCCGCGACACCTTCGCCACCGGCTTTCCCTACGATCTGCTCACCGAAGACGCCGCCAAGGTCCCTCCCGGCAGCGACGGCATGTTGTGGGCGCCCTACCTCTTCGGCGAGCGCACCCCGCACCTCGATCCCCAAGCCCGCGCCGCCTTCGTTGGCGTCACCGCCTCGCACACCCGCGGCCACTTCGTCCGCGCCGTCATGGAGGGCGTCGCCTTCAGCCTTCGCGACACCCTCACCTTGTTCGCCGAACTCGGCATTCCCGTCACCTCCATCCGCCTCGGCGGCGGAGGCGCGCGCAGCCCGCTCTGGCGTCAGATCCAGGCCGATGTCTACGGCCGTCCCGTCGAGTTGCTCGCCGCCGAGGAGGGTGGCGCATTCGGCGTGGCCCTGCTGGCTGGCGTCGGCGTAGCCGCGTGGCCCACCGTCGAAGCAGCCTGCGCCGCAACCGTCCAGGTCGCGGAGACAATTGCCCCAATCCACGCCGCGGAGATGCAGCAGGCATACCCGCGCTTCCGTTCGTTGTATCCTGCCTTGAGGCAGATCTTAAGTACGTAAAGTTTCGTTAAGGGCACGGCTTCAGAGCCTGTCCTGAGCGAAGTCGAAGGATGCCGTAAGCCGCTGCAAGAGCCGCAAGCCGCGCGGCAAGAGGTTTTTCGTTAAGGGCACGGCTTCAGCCGTGCCGTAAGCCGCCGTAAACCAGTGGGGCTTTAGCCCCTGAGACCATCGTTCTTGTAATGTTCGGACGCAGATACTTTTTGGGGGAAGGATTAAAATGGCAGCACGCGAAATCGGAGTCGGCGTCATCGGATATGGGCTGGGCGGCAGGGTCTTCCACGCGCCCTTCGTCAGCGCTGTCCCCGGACTGAAGCTCATCGCCATCATGCAGCGCACCGGCGATGAGGCCGCCAAAGCCTACCCAACCGCCCGCATCGACCGCTCGCTCGAAGCCGTGCTCCACGACAAATCCATCGAACTCGTCGTCGTCTCCACCCCCAACGAGACCCACTTCGTCCTCGCCAAGCACGCGCTCGAGGCCGGCAAGCACGTCGTCATCGACAAGCCCTTCGCCGCCACCAGCGACGAAGCCCTCGAACTCGGCGCGCTCGCCAAGAGCAAAGGCCTGCTCGTCATTCCCTTCCACAACCGCCGCTGGGACGGCGACTTCCTCACCGTCAAAAAGTTGCTCGCCGAGGGCGCCGTCGGTCGCCTCGTCACCTTCGAGTCGCACTTCGACCGCTTCCGCCCCGTTCCCCGCGAGAACACCTGGAAGGAAGCCGAAAACCCCGCCAACGGCATGCTCTTCGACCTGGGCCCCCACCTGGTCGACCAGGTCCTCGCCCTCTTCGGCGCGCCCGGCGCCATCACCGCCAGCGTCCGCGCCGACCGCGACCAGACCGCCATCGAGGACGCCTTCGACATCACCCTCCATTACCCAGGCGCGAACGGAAAGGGCTTGCTCGCGCACTGCCGCACCAGCTACCTCGCCTGCATCAACGCGCCCCGCTTCCTGCTCCACGGCACCCACGGCAGCTTCATCAAATTCGGCCTCGACCCGCAGGAGCCCACCCTGGTCGGTGGCGCTAAAGTCCCCACCCTCGGCTCTCACGAGGTCTGGCTACAGGAGCAGGAGTCCGCCTGGGGCAAGCTCGTCGTCGCCCCCGTCCCCGCCGATCCCGCCATGCTGGTCGAGCGTCAGGTGATGACCGAACTGGGCGACTACCGCGGCTTCTACGCCAACGTCCGCGACGCCATCCTCGGCGCCGCCCCGCTCGCCGTCACCCCCCAGGACGGCTACCGCGTCATCAAGCTGCTCGAGATGGCCCGCACCAGCTCCGCCGAAGCCCGCACCCTCCCCGTCACCTTCTAACCACCGCTGCTCCCGCCGGGTGCCCGTAGTCGGGTGGCCCATCCTTTGCGGCCGCATCGCAAAGGGTGGGTTGCCTCTTTTGCCCACCACCGCGCTCGGGTGCCCCATCCTTCGCGCCGTTTGCGAACGGGGTCCCCGCCAGCTTGCTGGCGGGGCAGGATGGGTGGAACGTAATCCGCTCGCACCGCCCGTTTCGCTGTCATCCTGGGCGCAGCGGAGGAGCCTGCTTCTGTCCGTGATCACCCACCACCCCTCGGGTGGCCCATCCTTTGCGGCCGCATCGCAAAGGGTGGGTTGCCTCTTTTGCCCACCAAACGCTCGGGCGCCCCATCCTTCGCGCCGTTTGCGAACGGGGTCCCCGCCAGCTTGCTGGCGGGGCAGGATGGGTGGAACGTAATCCGCCCGCACCTTTTTCTTTGTCATTCCGTAGCGCAGCGGAGGAACCTGCTTCCCATTTTCGCCCGTCATTCTGGGCCGTTCCTTTGGCCCAGAATCTTCGTAGTTGTCCTTGCCCTTACTGAGAACCGACAACTGAGAACTGCCTCTACGGCCTCGTCCCCAGCATATTGTTCTTCACCCCCACCGAGATCGGCGTCACCACCGGCGCCGCGACTCCGATCACCTCCAACGCGCTAGCGATGGTGGTATCGTCGCTCATCCACACATCACCGGAGCCGTCGATCGCAAGGCCGGTCGAACAGCCTCGGGGGTACGTCTCTCCTACCTGGTAACCGGTGGCTGGGGAAATCGCTCCGCCGGCGTTGGTGAATTCGGAGAGCAAGGGCCAGCTGACAAGGTTGGAGTTGTAGGCTGGGCAGCCGAGATCTTCAACCCAAACATTGCCTGAACCGTCAATTGCAATGTCTCCGGGGTAGTAAAGCCCTCCACCGGCGTACCCAGTTGATGGTGAGATGGGAAAGCCCGAACTGGAAAGCTCCGAAACGTCACCGCTCGGGTAGGCTCCCGCGTAGCCCAAGAAGCTGCTCACAACCCATGCGTCGCCAGAGTGATCGATGGCGATACCAACCAGCAGTCCCACGTAGCCTAGCCCCCCGCCGGTAAAGCCAGATGACGAGGAGATCGCCGACCCTGAATTCGAAAACTCAGACACCGTATACACCGGATATGACGTGGAAATATATGTGGGATTGGTGGTCCAGACGTTCCCGGACGAATCAATGGCGATCGGTCCGGAGCTGGTCTTGCCGCCGCCCGTGTAACCCGCCTGCGGGGAGATCAGCACTCCACTATCGTTGAGTTTCAGCAGATAGCCGACGTTGTTATATGCATTTGAAATCCAAATGTTGTTAAGACCATCCACAGCGATTGCCGTCGGGGGAGCATTCGCAGCGTAGTACGGCGTCGTGGCCTCAAGAATTGCAACGCCCGAATTATTGAATTCGATCACGCCGCCTTGGCCGTTGATCACCCAGACGTTCCCAGCCGTATCGATTGCCAGGCCGCCCGGGTATTGGAGCCCTCCGCCCGTGTAGCCAGAAGGGGGAGAGATCGCAGCGCCATTGCTTGCTAATTCCGCAACAGCAAATATAGTAAGGTTGCTTGTGATCCAAGCGTTGCCCGACCCATCGATGGCGATGCTGTTTGCATCCCCCATCCCGCCACCGGTGAATGCAAGCATGATCGTAAAGTCGTTTGGTACCGTTCTCAGCGTCGGGGTGAACGGCGAGTTTGTCGTCGCCAGCCCGTACAAGCTAGCCACATTCGCTCCCGGATTATGCGCGATGTTGATCGCTGCCGTCGCCGTGTCCGTCGGCTTGGTTCCCGTGGCCGCCCCGTCTGCGGTCGCCGTACCTAACAGCGTGCTGCACGAAGATGCCGCACTCACGCAGCTAGCCAATATATTCGCCAGCGTATTGATCTCCGCCTGCGGCGCCGTCCCATTGCCCGCCGGAGTTGTCGCGAGCGCCGTTCCGGTTGAGAGCGCCGCGAGGTTCGCCGCATTGGCAAACGCATTCTTGATCCCCACCTGCGCTAGCGCAGTCCCCGAACTCGACACATGGGTCGCGTCCGTCGCAAATCCGGCAAACGCATACGCCGCCGCAATCGTCGTTACCTCATTCACCGTCGCGAAGATCGCGGGGCTCCCGATTGCAGGGCAACTTCCAATCGCGGCCATTAACCCCACAGCCGGATTCGTTCCACCCAGCGCATACAGATAAAGCTGCTGGCCGCTGCTGCACGCATAGTCCCCCGTCAGGCTGAACTGGCCGTTCGACCCGGTCACCGCATACGCGCCCACCGCGTCCGAATTTCCCGTCTCATCTTCGGCCACAACGGACACCGACGCATTGCTGTTCGACGCCGCAATCCCCACTCCACCGTATCCCGTTGTGTTCGCCGCCAGCAGATAGACGTGCGCCCCAACAACAGGCTGCGATCCGTTCGAAACGATGCCCGTCAACGCCGCGCCCGGCAGCGGCGCGATCGGCTGGGTCACCGTCGAAACGATAGGACCGCCACCTCCGCAGCCCACCAACCCCAACAAACCGCACACCAGAACAATCAGACCCGCCCGCATAAAGCTCTCCCGGGAATCCGTAAGAAGCCTACCACAGGCGAATGAGCCGCCTTGTATACGCCGTCACCCCGGCGCGCGCTATCCCCGGAAGGTCACGCGTTCTACGCGTGCCAGCACCCGCCTTTCATCGGGTAGGCCGGGACTTCAGTCCCGGCATCCATAACCCGGGTCGAAGACCCGCACCGCTCTGCCGAAGGCCGGAGTGGAGGCTCAGCCGGAACGACAAATCGCCCCAAACCCTGTCAAGCCCCAATCTTCGTCCGAGTCCCCGTAACCCACTTTCCATCAGCTACATCCGCCCAGAAAAGAGTTGGCATACTAGTTTCCCTCCATCCTCTATAATGGTTTTAGTAGATAAGAAAAGAGGCCCAGCCCCCGCTGGGTCCTCGCATTTAACCCCCGCATCCGGCCTTAGGTGATGCCATCCATAAAGTGCAGACCTAACCCCTTTAGAAGAAGGACATCCCTTCTCAAATTTTATACTTATCTCTTTTAGAAGAGGGACTTTCGGACTTGAATCCCCTTTGGAAGAAAAGCAAAAGCTGCCGCCGCCGCCCGGACCTGTCAATGGGTGCCAAGTCTCCTAGAATCTTATTCTTGCAGTAACCCGTTTAGATTCTTATTCTTGCAGCGGGATCAAGCCGGCAAACCGCTGAAACAAAGCCCCTTGCTCCGCCCACCCGGAGGGCCTACTTCGGCCGTCCCGCAAACCGCAGCACGCTCTCCACCAGGATCGCCGCCAACCCGGCAAACAGCACTGACCCATCCCACGCACCCAGCCCCAGACGCGGCAGCACCGCAACCGCCAGCCCGACCCATACCAGGATCGCCCCGGCGTAGCTGCCGTCGTCCACAAACAGCCCCAGCACCTCGCGCCCAACCGACTGCAGCCAACGCATCCTCAACCCTCCACCGCCGCAGCCCGCGCGCGACTTCGGCAAGCTGGAACCATGCACAAAGCAATTGCAAGGTACGCCGCCATCAGGCACGGAATCGCAAGGTCTGGATTGGCAGCTGCGGGCCCGGGCCACGCAAAGCCCGCGCCCTCGCCCACCCAGAACGTGCCAAATCCCGAGAGCAGCACGCCCACCACCAACTTCAGCGTGTTCTCCGGCACCCGCGCCAGCGGCCGGTGCAGCGCAAAGCCCAGCCCGGCGACCGCAATCAGCGCCGCCAGTGCGCCCAGCCCCGCCGGTAGCAGCAGGCCGCTTCCGCCCGCGCCCAGCGCAATCACAATAAACACGACCTCGGTCCCCTCCAGCATGACAATGTTGAACGCCGCCGCAAATGCCAGCTTGTCCCAGCCCCGGCTTCGCTCCGGCCCGGCCTCGCGCATGGCGGCCGCACTCCTAGCGTAAGCCGCCTGCTCGTCATGCAACGGAATCAGCCCTGCCGCACGCAGGATGGCCTTGCGCAGCCAGCGCATGCCAAACAGCAGAATCATGGTGCCCACCGCGAGTTGGACCAGGTGCAGCGGAATCCGCGCCAGCGCCGGCCCCAGCGCGGCCACTAGGCCAGCCAGCACCACCAGCCCAGCCGCCGCTCCAGCCAATGGACTCGACCAGCCGCGCACGCTGCCCACCGCCAGCACCACCGTCAGCGCTTCGACGCACTCCACCAGCGATGCCAGGAACGCCGTGACCAGGGTCGTGCCCACGCGGGCCGTTTCAAGTTGCTCGAAGCCAAACGCCATTCCGCTCCCTTGGTCAGAATCCGCCCGAAGCCATCCCCACTGCAAACTACGGTATCCAAAGCTTACGATGCTTGTGACGGCGCTTTTGACCCGCGGCAATGTCCGCACACGTATGCCTCCTTCACCCAACCCGAACGCCGCACCCGCCTCCACCACACGCCGCGCCTTCTGCTCCGGTGGAGCGGCTGCGCTTCTGCTCGCGCAGCGCAACCTCCTGAGCGCACAGGTCAAGGTTCAGCCCAGTCCGCCCGCAACTCCGACCCGCCCCGACGTCGCCGCCATCGATCACGACCGCATCCTCGCCGCCGCGCGGAAGTACCTCACCCTGCCGCCCACGCCGCTGACCTCGCTGCAATCTGCGCGCAGCCCGGGCAGCGTCCACGACTACTACTCGGAGGCCGAACCCGATCCCGACGCCCCAGCCACGCCCGCGAAGCCTTTTACCGCCCACCGCGATGCTCTGTTCTCGCTGGGATTGGCCGTGCCTGCGCTCGCTGCAGCCTACTTCCTCACCGGCGAAGATCGCTATGCCGCGCACGCCGCCATGCATCTGCGCTCCTGGTTCGTCGATCCCGCGACCCGGATGGCCCCCAGCCTGGACTTCGGCCACGTCCTCGCGCCGCTGCCTCCGAACGGAGAACGCATCACAGTCCAGACCAACTCCAACTTCGGCGCCGCTCCCAACCCGTCTGCGGGCGGCAGCTTCGAAGGCATCCTGGAGACACTTCCTTTGGTGGAGATCGCCCAGGCCATCCCCTTCCTCGCCTCTTCACCCGCGCTCACCGACGCTGATCACAGCGCGCTGAACGCATGGTTCGTCGCCTATCTGCGCTGGCTCGCCGCGCCCCAGGACAGCGGACCAAGGCTGGCTGCGCTGGCGCGAGACCGCAAAGACCACCACGCAACCTCCTGGCTGTTGCAGGTCAGCGCCTACACCACCCTGACCACGCCGCAGGGCACAGAGCCCAAGTCCGAGAGCATCGCCATGGACGAACTGCGTCACCGCTTCCGGACGATCACCCTGCGCGCGCAGATCTCCGCCGAAGGCACATTTCCCCACGAACTTGGCTCGGCGACACCCTACCGCAACTCGCTGTTCAACCTCGACATGCTGGCCGGCGTCTGCCAACTGCTCTCCACCCGCTTCGAGAACATTTGGGACTATCAATTGGAAGACGGCCCCGGCATGCGCTCCGCGATCGCCTATCATTTTCCCTTCATCGCCGATCGCAAACTGTGGCCGTTTCGCGCGGACTCGGATCATTTCGACGAACTCCCCTGCCGGCGCGCAAGCCTGCTCCTCACCGCGCGCCCCTACCAGCGGCCCGAGTACGCCGCACTGTGGAAGACGCTGCCGCCCGACCCGCCAACGCCCAGCATCTTGCGCACCCTGCCCATCCACCAGCCGCTGCTGTGGGTGCGCCAGCCCCCGCGGGCGTAATGCTCTCTAGGCCTGCCTGTGATTGTGACGATGATGGTCCCCATCGCCTGGTTCGGGCACGTGACCCGGGCTAGGACGGTGACCGCGCCGTCGATACAGAAACACCGACCCGCACGCGCCACACTTCCATGGGTAAATCCCAAAATGTCCCAGAACGCTACGCTGCAAAAAGCCGTTCCGGTTGATGCGCATGGCAACGTTGGCATTGCAGGTGGGACATCGGACTTCGTTCGACCGGATCATGGCTTGTCCCTATAGGTCACTTTACCGCATCGCTTCGCGTACGGGCGGCCCGGCATCTTCGGCGGAGGATGTTTGCATCCCCTCTATCCGCGCAGAAAGACCCGTTTGCAATTTGAGCTATGTCTTACTAATGACGAAACAAACACCAAGTTGGATGCGGTGCAGGAAAAAACTATTTACGGACTTCCGCACCGGAGGTTAGGCACGCAGCCCGAGACCTGGATCGGCACCCAATGCCGCCTGGATCGGTTCTAGCCAGCCTTCGCGACCCGCGATTCGCGGAACTTCCGCACGATCGCCAGGTATTGGCGCGCATTCTCCGTGATCGTCTCCGGGTGTCCCTCCGCAATGGCCTTCGGGTTGACCAGATCCGCCCCCACGCCCAGCGCAAACGCTCCCGCCTCCAGAAACTCCGCCGCGGTCGCCAGCGAGACGCCGCCGGTGGGGATCAGTTCGACCTGCGGCAGCGGAGCCTTCACCGACTTCAGATACTTAGCGCCACCTAGAGCACTCGCCGGGAAGACCTTGACCACATCCGCGCCCGCCTCCCACGCGGTGACAATCTCGGTCGGCGTCAGTGCGCCGGGCAGCACCGCCACGCCGTAGCGATGGCACATGTCTATGGTGGAAAGCTTGAGCGCTGGGCTGACAACAAACTCCGCGCCCTCCAGAATGCACATCCGCGCCGTCTCGGCATCCAGCACCGTGCCAGCACCAATCAAAATGTCCGGACGCTCCTTCGCCAGGCGCCCCATCAACCGGATCGCACCCGGGACGGTCATCGTCACCTCGAGCACCGTAACGCCGCCGTCTGCAATCGCCGATGCCAGCGCCAGTGCCTGCTCTTCGCTCTCCGCGCGCAGCACCGGCACCAGCCCAATCTCGCGCAATGACTTTAGAACTTCAGCTTTCTGCATGATGCTCCTTCAAGGGAATTTCCACTTCGGTGTAACTGCCTGGTGTTGCACGATCCACGGCAGCAACAACACGGTCCACGTAGTTGCGCAGAACCGGCCATTGCTGGTTGCCGAGAACAATAAAAGCGATCTTACGGCCTTGGAGGTTTTGCTGGTAGCGCATGTTCTTGTCGGTGGTAAGCAACACGTCGAAGCCAGCCTGCTCCGCGGCTGCGATCAATTCTCCATTGACGAGCCGGTCCCAACCCTTTTCAATCGCCTCGACAACGCGATGTCCGGAAAGTGCATGCCGTAAAGGCGCAGGCGTTCCGTTATCGAACAAGATGAGCATCGATCAGGCGGCCACAGTGCCAGCAGGCGTGTCGAGACTCCGAGCAGCGAATTCAACCACAGACGAAACCTGCTCACGGGAGAGGTGGAACCAATCCATAATCTCCTCGATCGATGCGCCAGCTTCCAGGTTGTCGAATACGACCGATACCGGCGTCCGCGTGTCACGAAACACCCACGCGCCGCTGCGCTTGCCGGGAACGCTTTCGACCGTTGGACAACGGGACCAATCGAGCGACGCCATCCGCACCACCTTTCTCAAATCGTAGCCCACGACTCCGGCTTTAGCCAACCGCCTGACCGCCGCTGGCATTGCCTCGCCCTGGACTCCTGAGCCTCCGGCCCAACCTGAATCCCCATTGTCTCGCTGCTTTATCCTCAGGCACCGGTCTGTCATCCCTCGGCAAAGCAGCCCCGATTGCGTACCCGACGAAAATGGGCAACGCGCTCATCCATTCCTCGCGAGACATTGGCCGGTGCCTGAGGTGCTGAGCGAGAGGAAAGACGCACAGACTGACTGCGAACCCCATCAGCATTCTCTTTACGGATAGCCATTTTTTCTTGCCTTCGACCCCTCAACTTACCGCTGCACCCGCGCGCCGCCGCCCTTCATCAGGCGCTGCACCTCATCGAACGTCGCCATGGTGGTGTCGCCGGGAGTGGTCATCGCCAGAGCGCCATGGGCGCAGCCGCAGTTCACGGCCCAGTCCGCACCTTTTTCATTCAGAAAGCCATAGATCAGCCCGGACGCGAACGAATCGCCGCCGCCCACGCGGTCGAAGATCTCCAGATCGGGCATCGGCCGCCCCTCGTGGAACTCGCCCTCGTAGTAGCACACCGCGCCCCAGTCGTTGACGCTTGCCGTCTTGGCGTGGCGCAGCGTGGTCGCGACCGCCTTGAAGTTGGGAAACGTTGTAACCGCCTTCTCGATCATCCTGCGGAAGTTCGCCGAGTCCAGTTCGCCCAGATCTTCACCTACGCCTTCGATCTGGAAGCCAAGCGCCGCGGTGAAGTCCTCCTCATTGCCGATCATCACATCCACATACCCCGCCAGTTCGCGGTTCACCTCGGTGGCGCGCGCCTTCCCGCCAATCGACTTCCACAGGGAGTCGCGATAGTTCAGGTCGTAGCTGATGATCGTGCCATGCTTGCGCGCCGCCAGCATCGCCTCCTTGCACACCTCGGGAGTGGTCTCGCTGAGCGCGCAGAAGATTCCGCCGGTATGCAGCCAGCGCGCGCCCTCCTTGCCGAAGATCTCGTCCCAGTCGATCTCTTCCGGCTTCAACTGGCTCACCGCCGTATGGCCGCGATCGCTGCACCCCAACGCCGCGCGCACGCCGAAACCGCGCTCAGTAAAGTTCAGCCCGTTGCGCACGGTCCGCCCCACGCCGTCGTACTTCACCCACTTCACATGCGACTGGTCGACGCCGCCCTGCAGCATCAGGTCTTCCACCAGCCTGCCCACGGGATTATCCGCCAACGCAGTCACCACCGCGGTCTTCAGCCCGAAGCAGCGGCGCAGCCCGCGCGCGACGTTGTACTCGCCGCCGCCCTCCCACACCTGGAACTGGCGCGTGGTAGCTACCCGCACATCGCCCGGATCGAGCCGCAGCATCACCTCGCCGAGCGAGACCAGGTCCCACTTGCACTCTTCCTTCTTGCGAATTACCAGGCTATTCTTGCCGTCTGCCATTGATCTCAAACTCCTCGCACTTCCTGGCGCCGGGTACCTGGCGCCAGGCGCCTACTTCAAATCCTTGATCGCCACTGGATCCATGTCCGCATAGTTCTGGTTCTCTCCGCCCATGCCCCAGCAGAAACCGTAGGCCTTGGTGCCCACGCCGGCGTGGATCGACCATCCCGGCGATACCACCACCTGCTTGTCGGCCATGATCAGGTGGCTGGTCGCATCCGGTGGCCCCATCAGGTGCATGACGCGCTGCTCCGGCTCAATGTCGAAGTACATATAAACCTCCGAGCGCCGCATGTGCGTGTGTGCCGGCATGGTATTCCAGTTACTGCCCGGCGCCAGCAGAGTGAATCCCATTACCAACTGACAACTCCGGATCCCCTCCAGATGGATCGCCTTGTAGATGGTCCGCTTATTGCAGGTCTCAGCCGAGCCCAGTTCCAGCCCCTTCAGTTCGGCGAACTTCACCATCCTGGTCGGATATTCCGCATGAGCGAGGTAACTCAGCAGATAAAAGCTCGCCGGCTGCGCGGCCGACTTACTCGAAAAGGTAACTGACTTACTCCCGCGGCCGACATAAAGGCAGTCCAGCTTATCCAAATCGAACGTAACTCCATCGACCGCCACCGAGCCAGGACCGCCCACATTCAACACACCGAGTTCGCGGCGCTCCAGGAAATACTCCGCGCGCAACTCCGGCTGGGTCTCCAGCGTCAGCGCGTCCGCCGTCGGCGCCGCCGACCCAATCACCGTGCGGTCCAGGTCCACATAGGCCAAGTCGATCTGGCCAGGGGTGAACAAGCCGTCCAGCAAAAACGTCTCGCGCAATTCCGCACTCGTCATCCGCGCATAGCGCACGGGGTCTGCCATCTGCAACAGTTTCATGGATCTCCTTCGCTCTCGATCGCGCCTGCGTCGGTCGCAGCGCCATCCCGAAGCCGACCACCATTGTAGCGGACGGGTTCGGTGTGCGGACGCGAGCGGTCGAACACCGCACAGCGACGCGCCCGTTTGCCCCACCCGCCGGCCCCGGCGTAGAGTGATCTCATCATGTCAAACATCCTCGACTCCTTCCGTCTCGACAACAAGATTGCGCTCGTCACCGGTTCGGCCGGCGGCATGGGCCAGGCCATCGCCGTCGCTCTCGCCCAGGCCGGCGCCAGCATCGCCACCCACGACCTGCGCCCGCCCACCAATACCGTCGAAATCATCGAGGCCGCCGGGGGCAAGGCCGCCGCGTTCGCCGCCGACCTCTCCGACACCGCCGCGCCCGAGGCACTCTTCAAGGAGGTCCTGGACAAGTTCGGCCGGGTCGACATCCTGGTCAACAATGCCGGCATCATTCTTCGCGAAGACGCCGTCAATGTCCCCCTCGCCGACTGGCAAAAGGTCATCCAGATCAACGAAACCGCCGTCTTTCAGCTCTCCCAGCTTGCCGGCCGCGACATGATGTCGCGAAACGCGCCGGGCAAGATCATCAGCATCGCCTCGCTGCTCAGCTTCCAGGGTGGCATCCGCGTGCCCTCTTACGCCGCGGCCAAAGGTGCGGTCGCCCAGATCACCAAGGCCCTGGCCAACGAGTGGGCCGTCAAAGGCATCCAGGTCAACGCCATCGCACCCGGCTATATCGCCACCAACAACACCGCACAGCTTCGCGCCGACCCCATCCGCAGCCAGCAGATCCTGGACCGCATCCCCGCAGGACGATGGGGCGAGGCTACCGACGTCGCCGGTACTGCGGTGTTCCTGGCCTCCGCCGCAGCCGACTACATTACCGGCCATGTGCTGGTCGTCGACGGCGGATGGATGGCGCGCTAGTCGCGCACTTTCGGACGGGGCATCGGCATCTAACCACACAACAGGAGATTCCGATGCCCCAAAGCCTTCACGACCGGGCGGCAGAACTGCACATGCTCGCCGCCCATGCCCACACCGCAGCCGCAGCCTCGCATGGCCAGGGCAGCCTTACCGCCCATGAGCTCTCCCGCCAGGCGCACGAGCACTCCACTCGAGCCTTCGAGGCGTCGCGCAAAGCCGCCGAAGAGCACGGCACGCCCCAGCCGGCTGACAAATAGCACGGCCCGGTCTTCATCATCCGGCCCCAGACCCTGCCGAAGGGGAAGCGTCCCTGCGCGTCGCGCGCCGCGAAAAGCCTGTCCGGCGCAGCACTTCCAGAATCCTCAGGCCAACCCGGACTGATGCCGTAAAGTTACCGGAGACCTTCGACGTCCCGCCAATTCTCCGCCGGTAGTCCACCGGGACCTCCTCGATCCGCAGCCCATGCTGGCAAGCCTTCACCTGCATCTCCAGGTTCCAGCCATACGTCATCTCGGACATCTGCAACTGCTCCAGGCACGTTCTTCGGATCGCCCGGAACGGCCCCATATCGGTGTAGCGCGCGCCATGCGTCATCCACAGCAGTTTTCCCACCGCCCACCCGGCAAAGACCTGGCTGGGCAGCATGCTCCCCGGCTCCCGCGTGCCGCGCATCCGCGAGCCGATCACGAAGTCCGCCTCATTCCTCTCAATCGGCCCCACCAGCCCATCGAGGCCGGCGATCACATCCGACCCGTCGCCATCCATAAACACCAGAATGTCGCTCGAGGCCAACGCCGCCTCCGCTCCCGCCTTGCACGCCGCACCGTACCCGCGCGGCGATCCGATCACCCGCGCCCCCTCCGCCTCCGCAACCTGCCCGGTCCCATCGGTGCTGCCGTTGTCCACCACAATGCACTCGGCGATGCGCCCCCACGGCATCTGCGCAACCACCCGCCCAATCGACTCCGCCTCGTTCAGCGCCGGAATAATGACAGAGATTCGTTTCATGAGAGTTTCGATGGTATCGGGGGCTGTTGTGTATTCTTGCGAAAAGATCGCTAGAGTCCGCGAAGAATCTCGGAGCGACTTGCGCGCTTATGCTCGCTCACCATACGCAGAATAGCTGTCAGCGTTCCAATTCTCATTGGCTTATGAGCGGGAATCGGCAGGGTCTGGGCCGAAGGCAACTCGGTACGAAGCACAATGTGGCTGCCAGTCTGATGGGTCTCTCGATAATCCCACCGGCGAATCAGATGGTCGGCGAGTTCCCTGCCGTAAAGATCGCGGGGCACCTTCATGCAACGGCGAGAACCTGCTCGACGTGATGGTAAAGGCGGATGGTCTCTGGCGGTTCGGAGTCGTAAAAGTAGCCTTTTGTGGCATCCAAAACCATGTAGCAGAGTTCCTCCCACGTGTCGCCCTGAGTGACGATGGTTTCCCCGACGGCTACAGCAACATACCCGCCGTCGGACTCCTGGGTGACGTTGAAGACCAGCTCTCTCATGAGGAGAGACTACGCTTTGCCCATGCACACATCAAGCACCATATGATCACCCGATCGCGCCCCGGCATGGGGTCTAGCGAAAGGCTTCGACACTCTGCTCCAGCAGCGCCCGCAGCGCCCGCCCGCGATGGCTCACTGCGAGCCGGGTCCCCGGGTCGACCTCGGCCATGGTCTGGCCATACTCGACCAGCAGAAACAGCGGGTCGTAGCCGAACCCGCCCGCACCCCGCACTGCTGTCAAGATGCGACCCTCCACCATTCCTTCGGCGGTGGTCAGCACCTCCCCACTGCGCGCCAGTGCCAGCACGCACCGATAACGCGCCTGGCGGCAGGCCTCCGGAATCCCATCCAGCGCGCGCAGCAGCGCCGCATTGTTGCGCTCATCCAGCGTGGAAGCAGGTTCCAGCGGAAAGTTCTGCGCCTGCGCCTGGTCCTCCGCATAGCGGGCGCTGCGCACCCCGGGAGCGTTGCCCAGGCACGCAACCTCCAATCCCGAGTCGTCGGCCAGCACCAGCACGCCCCGCGCGCGGCGCGAGTAGTAGATCGCCTTGGCCCGCGCATTGTCCTCAAACGTGAGTTCGTCTTCGGGCGGGGCAGGAATGGCGGCAGCGCCGGGCAGCGGTTCGATGCAGGCCTTCGTGCCATTCAGCAGATGGCCTTCGGCGGCGTAGGCCAGATCGCGCAGTTTGCCGGGATTGGTGGTGGCGATGTACAGATGCATGGTGATTCGATGACGGAACCGCGACCCGCGGAGGCCTGCGCCCTCTGCAAGCAATCCGGGCCAGCCCGCAAATTCAAGCGCTTCTTTATTTTAGCGTCGGCTGGCGGGCCCGCGCCCAATCCCAATCCGTTGAAGGGCCCCTAGGAAACCAAGGTTCGTCTCCGATCCGTCCCGCAGAGCCCAGTTGTGCCGTTTCGGGCGACCCTCCGGCAAGCCCTGTGATCGCAATCACTCGACAGCGCCTAACCCGGATGGTACGCTTCCGGTGGCTATTTCCCAGTGTTCTGAATGGTTCCGACCGCTGGGGTCGTCTTGTGCGACTACTACTAAATTTGTGTTCCGGGAGGACGTGTGATTGTTGTTCAGGGTTGGGTCTATCTCTTTCTGACGGTGAGCGTTCTATTGCTCGGCGTGGCAGCGTTGTTCGCCTCCGAGGTTTTTGGTTCGGATCATGGAACTCCGGCATTGCGGCAGATCGTCGCCGCCATCAGGCAGGGCGCCGCGGCATTCCTCAAGCGTAAGTACAAGGCTCTCGCGACGCTCATGTGCGTGCTGCTTCCGACTTTTGCCTACGCGCAGCCGGAACAATCGGGCGGAGGCGAAGCCAACCTCACACTGCCGGATCTGACGACCGTGCACTTCGCCAACTTCGGCGGCCTGGACGGACACGCCCTGCTGTCGATCGGACTGCTCTTCTGCGCCGGCGGCCTGTTGTTCGGCCTGGCGATCTATGTGCAGTTGAAGAACCTGGCGGTCCATCGCACCATGCTTGAAATCTCCGACCTGATCTACGAGACCTGCAAAACCTACCTGGTGACGCAGGGCAAATTCATCCTTCTGCTCTGGGCCTTCATCGCGGTCATCATCTCGCTGTACTTTGGCATTCTGGCGCCGGTGCAGGGTCACCCCATTGCGGTTACGCTGCCGATCATCCTGGGATTCAGTCTTGTCGGCATCGCGGGCAGCTACGGAGTGGCGTGGTTCGGAATTCGCGTCAACACCTTTGCCAACTCGCGCACGGCATTCGCGTCATTGCGCGGCAAACCCTACCCACTGTTTGCGATTCCATTGAAGGCCGGCATGAGCATCGGCATGTTGCTGATCTCGGTCGAGCTGCTGATCATGCTGTTCATCCTTCTGTTCGTCCCGCGCGATTATGCGGGCGCCTGCTTCATTGGCTTCGCCATTGGCGAATCCCTGGGCGCAGCGGCCCTGCGAATTGCCGGTGGCATCTTCACCAAGATCGCCGACATTGGCGCCGACCTGATGAAGATCGTATTCAAGATCAAGGAAGACGATGCGCGCAACCCGGGCGTCATCGCGGACTGCACCGGAGACAACGCGGGCGACTCGGTCGGCCCCAGCGCCGACGGCTTCGAGACCTACGGCGTCACCGGCGTGGCCTTGATCACCTTCATCCTGCTGGCCGTCAAGGACCCCGCCGTCCAGGTGCAGCTGCTGGTCTGGATCTTCGTCATGCGCGTGGCTATGCTGCTCTCCAGCTCGGGGGCGTACTTCCTCAATGGCGCCATCGCCCATGCGAAATACGCGAACTCCGACGAGATGGACTTTGAGGCGCCGTTGACCTCGCTGGTGTGGATCACGTCCATCGTTTCCATCGTCCTGACCTACATCGTCTCGTACCTGATGATCCCCACCCTCGGCGACCAAACGCTCTGGTGGAAGTTGGCTTCCATCATCTCGTGCGGGACTCTGGCAGGCGCGCTCATCCCCGAGTTGGTCAAGGTCTTCACTTCCACCAAATCGGCCCACGTGAAAGAAATCGTAAAATCGGCGCAGGAAGGCGGGGCCTCCCTGGGCATCTTGTCGGGATTCGTGGACGGGAATTTTTCGGCCTACTGGTTGGGCCTCAGCATGGTCGCGCTTATGGGACTGGGCTACTTCTTCAGTCTGGGAATACCGGAGTATTCACAGGCTAATCCGGCGGGAATGATGCTCGCTCCAGCCGTCTTCGCATTTGGCCTGGTCGCGTTCGGCTTCCTGGGCATGGGGCCGGTCACGATTGCCGTCGATTCCTATGGGCCGGTGACCGACAATGCTCAATCGGTCTACGAATTGTCACTGATCGAAGAAGTTCCCGGCATCGAAGCTGAGTTGCAGAAGGACTACGGATTCGAGCCCAGGTTTGAGCGCGCAAAACACCTGCTGGAAGCCAATGACGGAGCCGGCAATACCTTCAAGGCCACGGCCAAACCGGTGCTGATCGGCACCGCCGTCGTCGGCGCCACCACCATGACCTTCTCCATCATCATGGCCCTGACCCACGGACTGACGGATAACGTGGATAAACTCTCTCTGCTGCACGCGCCCTTCATGCTTGGATTGATCTGCGGCGGGGCCGTTATCTTCTGGTTCGCAGGCGCTTCCACGCAAGCGGTTTCCACCGGCGCCTACCGCGCGGTCGAGTTTATCAAGGCCAACATCCACCTCGAAGGCGCGGAGAAGGCATCGGTCAGCGACAGTAAGAAGGTGGTGGAAATCTGCACCAAATACGCGCAGAAGGGAATGTTCAACATCTTTCTCGCCGTCTTTTTCTCGACCCTTGCATTCGCATTCATGGAGCCGTTCTTGTTCATCGGCTATCTCTTCTCGATTGCGATCTTCGGCCTGTATGAAGCCATCTTCATGGCCAATGCCGGCGGCGCATGGGACAACGCGAAGAAGATCGTAGAGGTCGACATGAAACAGAAAGGCACGCCGCTGCACGACGCAACCGTCATCGGAGACACCGTCGGCGATCCATTCAAAGACACCTCGTCGGTGGCCATGAACCCGATCATCAAGTTCACCACCTTGTTCGGATTGCTTGCGGTCGAGCTTGCCGTGACGCTCACTTCCAACAACCCGATGCTCACCCACATACTGGCAGTCGCATTCTTCCTGGTGTCGGCGTTTTTCGTGTGGAAATCGTTCTACGGCATGAGGATTGAGTCCAAGGAAGCCGCCTGATTGCGGTCTTGTAAATCGGAGAAAGCGTCGTCTGAACAGGCGCCGTTGCTCCTTCAACCCTTCACCCTTGGCCATCCCTGGACTGGCGGAGATGGCCTGGAACACCCTTCAAGGAGACTCGGGCATGGCCCCGGGTCTCCCTGAAGGCGGAGTCCGCGGAAACGCTGCTATCGCCCCGCTCCTGTTGTCGCTCTGCCCGCATCCCCACCCTGCCGCGCCCGCCACAGCGCCCCGTTCAGCGGATCGACAGCCGGCTCCCGCACCCGCGCCGCCGGCAGTGACACCTCCAACCGCGCGACCATCGCCGCTCGCACCGCGGCAATCTCGGAGAGCACGCTGCCCGTAAACGCCACGCCGATCTCGGCTCCCGTTCCGCCGGCATCCGCCGTCATCTTGTGGAAGACCAGCGCGACCAGCCCAGCCAGCTCTTCGCCTGCCCGTTCCAGGACGCCTGCTGCCAGTGAGTCGCCCTGCTCCGCGCAGCGCGCCACCACCGGTGCCAGTGTCGCGAAGTCCGGCGCCGGGCCTCCGCCATCGCCGCGACGGTTGGCCAGAGCCACCAGCTCGCTAAGCGACCCCACCTCCCAGTGCCGCTCAATCTCGCGTAACAGACAGGTCGAAACACCGCCCAGGCCGATGCGGTCCTGCGCCCGCAACGCCGCGCGGATCGCCTCCAGCCCAATCCAAGTGCCGGAGCCCTCGTCGCCCAGCACCGGCCCCCCCCCCCCCGCGCCGAACAGATCTCCGCTCACCGAGCGTCCAATGGCGTTGGATCCTGTACCCGCGACCACCAGAATGCCCGGACCTCGGGCGAACGCCGCCTCCAGCGCAATTTCTTCATCGCCGCACACGATCAGCTCGCCGCCGGCAATCTGGCCCATCGCCTTCGCCGCCCACGCGCGCACCGCCGCGCTGCTGACCCCAGCCAGGCCGAAACAACTCCGACTCACCTCGCCCAGCGAGACGCCCGCAGTGGCCGCAACCCCTTCCAGCATCCCGCACAAGCGCGCGGTCGCCTCTTCTTCAGAAACCCGCATCAGCTTCACCGTACCCGTAGCCGCGCGCGCCAGCACCCGCGTCTCGTCGGCCAACACGCATTCGGTCTTGCTGCCGCCCGCATCAATGCCAAGATAGAAACCCATGGGGGATTATCATATTGCAAACGCATTCAATCCCCGGCCGCGCGATGACCGGAAAGTGAGTTTGCGCATTTGAGACCACGGAAGACTCTGCTCGCATTCATCGCGCTCACCTTCGCCTATCTCGCCGCAACCGGCCTCAACTCCGCCCAGACGCCCGCCGCGGACCCCGTGCCGCGCATGCAGCAATTGATCCAGTCCTACGCGAAGTCGAAGATACCCGCCGATCAGTTCATGGGTTCCGTGCTGGTTGCCCAGGGCGATAAGGTCCTCATCGACCAGGGCTACGGCTCGGCCAATCTGGATTGGAGCATCCCCAATGCGCCCGACACCCGCTTCCGCCTGGGATCGCTGACCAAGCAGTTCACCGCCGCCAGCATTCTGCTGCTGGAGCAGCGGGGCAAGCTCAGCACCAGCGACCTGGTCAAAAAGTACGTTCCGGAGGCGCCACCCTCCTGGGACCGCATGACCCTCTACGAGGTACTCACCCATACCGCCGGCATTCCTGACTTCACCAGCTTCCCCGATTATCGCGCGACCGAATGGAGAGCCACCACTCCACCCGAGTTGGTCTCCCGATTCATCCGCCGGCCGCTCGAATTCGAGCCGGGCACCCAATACCGCTACAGCAACTCCGGATATGTTCTGCTGGGTTACATCCTGGAGAAGGTCGCCGGCATGCCCTACGCGGATTTCCTGCAGCAGAACATTTTCACGCCTCTGGGCTTGGCCGATACCGGCGTCGACCGCAATCAGGTGGTCATGCCGCATCGCGCCCAAGGATACGACGCGCATGAGCAAGGGCCAACCATCGCGCGATACGTCGATATGACCGTTCCCTTTTCGGCTGGCGACCTCTACTCAACCACTGGCGATCTCCGGAAGTGGGAGAAGGCGCTCTTTGGCGGCAAAGTGCTCTCGCCCGCGTCGCTCGCCAAGATGACCACGCCCAACCAGAACACTTACGCGCTGGGCATCGAGGTGCAGCAGATCGCCGGCCACAAGGTCTACGTCCATGGCGGAGCGATCGAAGGCTTCAAGACCTCGCTGGCTTACTTCCCCGACGAAAAGAACGGGCCCGTAACCATCGTAGTGCTCAGCAATCTGGGCGCTGCGGTCGAGAAGATGACGGACGGACTTGCCGCGATTCTCTTTGGAATACCAGTGGAATTCGCGCCCAAAACCGCGGCGATGCCCTCCGAGGTGACTCTGTCCCCCAAGCTGCTGCAGGATTACGTAGGTGCGTATCGCTTCTCCCCCGCGCTGACCGTCGTCATCACGCTCAGCGGTGATCAGCTGATCTCCAGGCCAATGGCCAGTCCAGAGTCCCGCTCTATGCCGAATCGGAGACAAAGTTCTTCACCGGCATCTCCCCAGGCGAATTTGAATTCAATCGCGATGCCGCCGGCAAGGTAGTCTCCATGACCCTTTATCGCAACGGAACCGGGACGGTCGGCGCAAAGGACTGATCTATTGTCAGTCCGCAAAACAGAGTCTCGCCTTTATGCCAGTTCTATACTCAGGCAATGCCTGCAAGGTTGCACGCCGTCGATCTCGGAGTGGTGGCCCTCTACCTTGTAGCCATCACTCTCTTCGGTCTGCGCTTCAGCAGACGCAACCGAAAAGACGGCGCAGCTCCAGACCGCTCCCTGCGCGGATACTTCCTCGCCAACAAGACCATCCCCTGGTGGGCCATCGCGCTCTCCATCGTCTCCGCCGAAACCTCCACCCTCACCATCATCGGCACGCCTGGCCTGGCCTTCGCCGGCGACTTCGGCTTCCTCCAGATCGTCTTCGGTTATATGATCGGCCGCGTCGTGGTGGCCCTCCTCTTCCTGCCTCGCTACTTCCAGGGCGAGATGCTCACCGCCTACCAGCTCATCGATCGCCGCTTCGGCCGCACCCTGTATAAGGTCACCGCCGGCCTCTTTCTGCTCACTCGCGCCGCTGCTGAAGGTGTCCGCGTCTTCGCCGTCTCTATTGTCGTCGCCATCGCCATCGGCACCGGCAGCATCCTCTCCATCGCCCTCATCTCCGCGCTCACCCTGCTCTACACCTTCGAGGGTGGAATGGCCGCCGTCATCTGGACCGACGTCGTCCAGATGGCCATCTACATCGGCGGGACCCTGGTCGCCATCTGGTCGCTCGGCCAGCACGTCCCCGGAGGCTGGCCGCACATCCACGCCGTCGCCGCGGCTGCGGGCAAGTTCCACCTGCTCAACTTCGCCTTCAACCTGACGACGACCTACACCTTCTGGGCCGGCGTGCTGGGCGGGACATTCCTCACCATGGCCTCGCACGGGACGGACCAGCTGATGGTCCAGCGCATGTTGGCCGCCCGCAACCTGCGCGAATCGCGGCTCGCGCTGCTCTCCAGCGGCGTCGTCATCTTCATCCAGTTCGCGCTCTTCCTGCTCATCGGCGCTGGTCTCTTCGTCTTCTATGGCGGTGGCATAAATTCGGGTGCCCCACATCTCGCCTCTGAGATGGGGGCTGGCAACACCAACCGCATCTTTCCCGCATTCATCGTGCAGCAGATGCCCATCGGCATCGCCGGCCTGCTGGTCGCCGCCATCCTGGCCGCCGCCATGTCGAACCTCAGTGCCGCGCTCAACTCGCTCTCGTCCACGACGGTCGTCGACTTTTACATGGGCTTTCGTCCTCAGGCCTCCGACCGCGCCCGCATGATCGTCTCCCGCACCTCCACCGTCTTCTGGGCGCTCGTCCTCTTCGCCGTCGCCGTCTACGCGGTCCACACCGGCGGCACGGGCAACGTCGTCGAGATCGGCCTCTCCATCGCCTCGGTCGCGTACGGCTGCCTGCTCGGCGTCTTCCTGCTCGGCACGCTCACGCGCTACGCTACTCAATGGGGGGCGATCGTGGGCATGATCACCGGCTTCGCACTCAATCTCGCGCTGTGGCTCGCGCCGGGCAAGGTGCTGTGGACTGGCGACCTGATGTATGACTGCGGTTCTGGGAATAAAGGCTCCGGCATGTTCTTCTACTCGGAAATGGGTTGCAAGGTTCCATGGCTCGCCATCCCCCATATCGCCTGGACTTGGTACGTCATCATCGGCGCGCTGGTCACCTTCGCCGTCGGCTCGCTGGCCAGCCTCGTACTCCGCAAACGCACCGCCAGACCCACAATCGCAATCGCCGCGCTGCTAGCACTATCGCTGTCCTCGCCTTTCTGGTTGTCATCCCGTAGCGTAGCGGAGGGACCTGCTTCACCCGCACAGGCGGCTCCAACCGCCAAGCCAGCAGCAACCGCTCCGTCGACTTCTCCGGTCTTGCTTAAGGGCACGGCTTCAGCCGTGCCGCAAAGCGCACCCCCGAAGAGTCCGGCTTTAGCCGCTGGGGTCAAGTCTTCACAACCGTCGGTCTATGACTTCTCCGCCGCCTCGACCGCCATCAACGTAGCCATCGCGCAGAAGAAACTGCCCGGCGCGGTCGTGGTCGTCGGCCACGGCGGCAAGGTCGTCTTCGAACAGGCCTACGGCGTGCGCAAGCTCGCCGGCGAGCCCGGCCTCGACGGCAAACCATCCCCTGCTGAGCCGATGACCCTCGACACCATCTTCGACATGGCCTCCATGACCAAGGTGCTGGTCACCGCGACCGCGATCATGCAACTCGTCGAGCAGGGCAAGATCGACGTCGACGCCCCCGTAGTAAAGTACCTGCCCGAGTTCGCCACCTCACCCAACTCAAACTCTGTTCCGGTCCCCGATGCACATTCGGGCGCCGCCCCCAACACAAACTCCGCACCCTCCGCAAACGCGAATCCTGCCACATCCCTGAGCGCCAACGGCGCGACGATATACCAGCCTGGGGCGCAGCCCCAGGTACAGGCCCAAAATAAAGTGCAGAGGGCTGAAGGCCCGACATATAACAAAGCCGCCGTAACCATCCGCGAACTCCTCACCCACTACTCCGGCCTGCCGCCCGATGTGAACCTGAAAGATGCATGGGGGCTGGCACAGCCGAATGATAAGGCGGAGGGAATTAAGCGGGCGATGGAGTCCGCGCTCACAAGCGTCCCGGGTACGCACTTCGAGTACTCCGACATCAACTACATCGCTCTGGGCGCACTGGTAGAGATGGTGAGTGGAGAGACGCTGAACGCCTACGCGAGCAACCATATCTTCGTCCCGCTCGGGATGACAGAGACGGCCTACCACCCGCTTTATGGCTACTGCAGCCTCGTCAGTCAGGCCCCGCCACCCTATGGTCATGTCGCTCCCCAGCGAGCCCCCCTCATGTGTAGCGCAAGCGCGGATTCTCAAGGAATCATGTGGATGATTAGTCATAATCATCGCGTCGCGCCGACACAGCATGACGACCAAGGGACAAAGGAAACTAATCCACATTTCGACGTGCTCCTTCGCGGCACCGTCCACGACCCCACCACCCGCCGCATGGGCGGAGTAGCCGGCCAAGCAGGCGTCTTCTCCACCGCTGAAGATGTCTCGAAGTTCGCGCAGGCGCTGCTGGACAAGCTGCTCTACGACAAAGGCCCGTTCCCGCTGAAGCAGTCGACGCTGAAGCTGATGACCACGCCCCAGCAGCCCGCAACTGCGCTGCCCGGCGCGACCACCTTTACTCCAGACGGCAACACCACCACCGGCGTAGCCGTCCGCGGCTTCGGCTGGGACATCAACTCGGCCTACTCCCGCCCGCGCGGTGAGGTCTTCCCCATCGGCTCCTTCGGCCACACCGGCTACACCGGAACCAGCCTCTGGATCGATCCCGCCTCCGACACTTACGTCATCCTGCTCGCCAACTCCGTCCATCCCCGCGGCAACCCCTCCATCTCGCCCCTGCGCGGCGAAGTCGCCACCGACGTTGCGCGCGCTCTCGATGTGGGTACGGAGCAAATTGACTGCAGAACGAAGCCCTGTTCGATCTCCGAAGTCGACTTACGGGGTACCCCATCAACTGCCGCCTCGCTTAAGGGCACGGCTTCAGCTGTGCCCTTACCGCGTCCTCTTGAGAGAGCGGCTTTAGCCGCTGAGGTCACCGCTCATCAAGCTCGCACCCTCGAACCGCGAACCTCGAACCTGGAACCTCGAGTCTTAACCGGCATCGACGTTCTCGAATCCACCCACTTCGCCTCCCTAAAAGACCTCGCCGCAGAACACAACGGCCACCTCCGCATCGGTCTCCTCACCAACCAGACCGGCCTCGACGCCCAGGGTCGCCGCACCATTGACGTTCTGCGCGGCATTGGCGGCGGGATTGAACTGACTACGCTCTTCTCGCCCGAGCACGGCCTCTTCGGCGCCAAGGACTCGACCAACATCGGCCAGGAGGTTGATCCCGCCTCCGGCCTCAAGGTCATCAGCTTGTACGGCCCAACCGACGCCGACCGCCGCCCCAAGCCCGAAGACCTGAAAGACCTCGCCGCCGTCGTCATCGACCTGCAGGACGCCGGCGTCCGCTTCTACACCTACGAAACCGTGGTCGGCTACTTCCTCGAAGCGTCTGCCTGCCAACAGTTCAAAGCTGGAAACGAGTTGGAGGTTCTCGTTCTCGATAGGCCTAACCCAATCGACGGGATCGCAGTGGGCGGGCCAGTCTCGAATAGGCCCTGGTCGTATATCAATTACACATATCTGCCGCTTCGGCACGGCATGACTCTAGGCGAGTTGGCGAGGTACTTCAACGACGGGCAGGAAACATGCGTTGGGCGGAGTTCAGATGGCGGGGAAGCCGTTGGCCTGGACAAGACCGGCTGGCTAACTGTCGTGCCGATGCAGGGCTGGCATCGCTCGGACTTCTTCGACCAGACCGGCGTGCAGTGGGTCAATCCATCGCCCAACCTGCGCAGCGTCACCGAGGCCACGCTCTATCCCGGCCTGGGCATGCTGGACGCCACCAACGTCTCCGTTGGCCGCGGCACCGCGTCGCCTTTTGAGGTCTTCGGAGCCGGCGCGACACCCGCCACCAAGGACTCACCCGCAATCCCCGCATGGTTCGATGGCAAGGCCGTCGCCGCCTACCTGACTGCGCGCCACATCCCCGGCGTGGCGTTTGCTCCGGCCAAATTCGCAGTTGCTGAAGACGCGAACCACTACCCCTACCACGGCCAGACCATCGAAGGCGTGCGCCTCGCCGTCACCGACCGCGTCGCGCTCGATTCGCCCGAACTCGGCATCGAAATCCTCTCCGCGCTCCACCACCTCTATCCTGCCCAGTTCAAGCTGGACAAAGCCGCGCCGCTGGTGGCGAATACTGAGACCATGGCAGCACTCGCACGCGGCGACGATCCCCGAGCCATCGCCGCAAGCTGGGCCGCTGACTTGGCTGCCTTCAAGGCCCGCCGCGCCAAGTACCTGCTCTACCCCTAATTAAAGAGAAAGCAGTTTTGCTCGCTTTGTTTTACGTCGAGTAGTCCGCGTTGATGCGCACGTATTCGGCCGTCATATCGCAGGTCACGAAGCGGGAACTCCCGTCGCCCTCGCCCAGGTCGATGGTGATGGTGTATTCGGGCTGCATCATCACCGCGTGCGCCGCAACCTCAGCGAACTCCGCCGCGCGCAGCCCGTACTCGAAGACCGGTTCCGCGCCAATCCAGACCCGCGTCCGCTCCGGCTGAAACACCGCGCCGCTGTATCCCGCCGCGGCCAGCAGCCGTCCCCAGTTCGGGTCGCCGCTCGACCACGCCGTCTTGCACAGCGGGCTATGCGCAATCGCCCTAGCTACCAGCGCCGCATCGGCCGAGCTCGCCGCGCCACGAATGTCCAGCGTCACGACGTGGGTTACGCCTTCGCCGTCGGCAACGATCTGCCGCGCCAGCGATCCACACACCTCGCCCAGCGTCGCGGCAAGCGGCGGAACCAACTCCCGGTCCAGCCGCACGCCGCTAGCACCGCTCGCGAGCAGCAGCACCGTGTCGTTGGTTGAAGTGTCGCCATCAATCGAGATCGAGTTCAAGCTTGGCCCAACCGCGTTCGCAAGCGCCGCCCGCAGGTCCGCAGCCTCGGCCGCAATGTCGGTGAATAGATAGACCAGCATGGTCGCGTGGGGCGCCGCGCCCTCGCCCACCGGCGCGCCCAGCCGCGGATAGATCATTCCCGCACCCTTGGCCGCGCCCCAGATCCGGACCACCTCACTTGCCTCGCCGTCACCTGCCCGGATCGCCGCCTCCGCCGTCTTCATCCGCGTGTCGGTCGTCATAATCGCGCGGGCAAACGCCTCGGCATGCTCTCTGGTGCTGCCCACCGAGGCCTTCAGCGCCGGCATCGCCGAGACAACTTTCCCAGCCGGGAAGGGCACGCCGATGATCCCCGTGGACGACGGAATCACCTCATCGAAGATGCAGCCAAAGCTCTCCGCCGCGGCCACGCAGGTGGCTACGCAGCCATCCAGCCCCGGCAGGCCGGTCGCGCAGTTCGCGTTGCCGGAGTTCACCAGCACCGCGCCGACCCGTCCCCCGGTTGCCAGCAGATGCCGCCGCCCCACCGTCACCGGCGCAGCAACTACCCGGTTCGAGGTGTACATCGCCGCGCCCACCGCACCGCCTTGCGCCACCGCGACGGCCACGTCCGGGTTGCCGCTGGCTTTGATTCCCGCGCGCGCCGCGCCCCACAGAAATCCGCCCGGCAATCCAGCCGCCGTCAAATCATCGTCCGTCATCCCTTTACTTTACCAAGCGCCCCTCTTCCACCAGACTGCGCGCCGGCGCCCTCGTCGCATCCGGCTGCACAACCGCGCACGGCAAAATATTTGCAGAAATGCCTTGCAGTTCGCTTTTTATTCGCTACAATCGGCGCATGGCCATTACGCGGCGGCAAAAAGAAGTGATCGACTTCCTCTCCAGCTTCACCCAGAAGAACGGCTACTCTCCCTCCTACGAGGAGATCGCCCACGGCCTCGGCCTCACCTCGCTGGCAACCGTGCACAAGCACGTCACCAACCTGCAGAACAAGGGCCTGTTGCAGCGCGCGCACAACCGCAGCCGTTCCATCGACGTCCTGCCTCCGCGCTCCAGCAAGAAAGGCTTCGACCGCCTGCCGCTGCTCGGGCGCATCGCCGCCGGCAAGCCGCTGGAGGCCATCGAGACCGCCGAGAGCATCTCGCTCGCCGACATCATCGGCAACCGCGAGGTCTTCGCTCTCGAGGTGCGCGGAGACTCCATGCGCGACGAGCACATCGTCAGTGGAGATTATGTGTTGGTCGAGCGCACCCGCACCGCGCGCGAGGGAGAGATCATCGTTGCCCTGGTCGACGGCTATGACGCGACGCTTAAGCGGTTTTATCGCGAAGGCAGCATGATCCGGCTGCAGCCCTCAAACCAGGAGATGGCGCCCATCTATGCTCCCGCCGCCAATGTCAGCATTCAAGGTAAGGTACTCGGCGTGCTGCGCCGCTACGCCTGAACTGTATCTGCCTTAGAGTTTCGCTCACTCTAGAGGACGTAACTGACGCAGCCGTTCTCGCCTTTTTTGAGGATGCGCTCATACGGGCCATTCACGATTCCGTAGCACTCGCACGCCTTGGCGGTCAGTCCTGCTCGGTCGATAATATGGATGCGCCCGCGGGAGTAGCCGATCAGCCCGTTGCGCTGTAGCTCGCCCGCCGCCACCGTCACCGTCGACCGCTGCACCCCCAGCATCTGCGACAGAAATTCCTGGGTCAGATGCAGGAACTCCGACTCCATCCGGTCCGCAGAGGTCAGCAGCCAGCGGGCCAGCCGCGCTTCCACCTCGTGCATCCGATTGCACAGCACCGACTGGGTGATCTGCACCAGTTGCAGATACGCGAAGGCATGCACCAGCTTCTGCAACATCCCGCCCTTCAGGAACTCTGCCCGGACCACCGCCGAACGGATGCGGAATCCCTCGCCGGAGCCCTGGATGATCACCGAATGCGACATCTGGGGCTGGTCCAAAAGTGCGGGGAGTCCGGAAAAGCCCTCCCGGCCAATCACCCCAACTTCTACCTGTTCGCCCTTAAGGGTCACCACATCGGTCGAGATCAGGCCGGTATTCAAGAAGTAGATGAACTCAATCGGCAGATTCGGCTCCGAGAGCCGCTTATCCAGCGGCAACTCTACCGGGACGAGATGCTTCGCCAGCGCCGCGTACTCATCGGCGGGAAGCTGAGACAGAATAATGTTGCGCGGTCTCGTCGAATTCAAGGTCGTAGAAGGATTCGGAATCAAAGGTAGGGCCGTAGGCAAGAGTTTTTCCTTTGCGCGAGGAGTACCTCCTCTGGCCGCAAGGACGGTTGCCCACTCCATGTGGGGCGATGGCTGCGATTATCCTCAACCGTACGGCAAATCGGGGTTCGATGTCTGTGTGGTACAGCACACAAGACGTTTGAAATCTGAATTTTCCGCACCCCGCCTGTAACTGGCTCGCAGCCGATCGCCACAAAGGATTTGCCCCCTCGGCGTCCTCGGCCTAACCCTGGCCCAGCCGCCCACGGTTTAGAATGGAGTTTGGCCCTTCATGCCCACGCTCCCGTCCAACCACACGGAGTCGGCGGCAGGGTCCACCAGGCAGTCTCAGCCGGAAAGTGTCCTTACCCACTCATGCATCGTTGGTCTCAGCTCTTCATCCCCACCCTGCGCGAGGCACCCGCCGACGCCGAGGTCGCAAGCCATAAACTCCTGCTCCGCGCCGGATATGTCCGCCAGCTTGGCGCCGGCATCTACTCCTACCTCTTCCTGGGCAACCGCGCGATCAACAACATCGTGGCCATCGTGCGCGAAGAGATGGATACCATCGGCCAGGAGTTCCACCTGCCCGCGCTCAACCCCGCCGAGGTATGGCAGGAGTCCGGCCGCTGGACCGGCATGGGCGCAAACATGTTCCGGCTGAAGGACCGCAAGGGCGCCGAGCTCTGCCTGGCCATGACTCACGAAGAAGTAATGACCGCCATCGCGCGCTCCGAACTGCGCAGCTACAAGCAGCTGCCCCAGATCTGGTACCAGATCCAGACCAAGTTCCGCGACGAGCCGCGCCCCAAATCCGGCCTGCTGCGCGTCCGCCAGTTCCTGATGAAGGACGCCTACTCCTTCGACATCGACGAGGCTGGCCTCGACGCCAGCTACGCCAAGCATGATGCCGTCTACCGCCGCATCTTCACCCGCTGTGGCCTGGAGTTTGTCGCCGTCGACGCCGACTCCGGTTCCATGGGCGGCTCCCAGTCGCAGGAGTTCATGGTCTACACCGACGCCGGCGAAGACCTGATCGCCAGCTCCTCCTCCGGTTACGCCGCCAACGTCGAGAAGGCAACCTCGAAGCTGCCTGCCGTCCAAGACCTTGCGCCCACCGGAGACGGCACGCCTGAACTCGTGCATACGCCGGGGCAGAGGACGATCGAGGAGGTCAGCGCGTTTCTGGGCGTGGCTCCCGTCCACCAGATCAAGACCATGGCGTACATCGTCGAGCATCCCGGCTCGGACGACAAGCAGGTCAAGACCGTCGGCAAGACCCGCGCTGTGGTGGTCTTCCTGCGTGGCGACCACCAGATCAACGAGACCAAGCTCACAGCCATCGCAGGCGGCGAGCTCCGCCCCATGCAGGCGGAGGAGATCGTTGCCACATTCAACGCGCCTGCAGGCTACCTCGGGCCCATCGGACTTGCCCCAGCGCCGCACCCAAGGAAGCCTGGGATCCTGGTCATTCTCGACGCTGCCCTCGAAGGCCGCACCAACCTCATCGCCGGCGCTAACAAGGAGGAGTACCACCTGCGCAACGTCACGCCCATGCGCGACTTCAAACCGACCCTCATCGCCGACGTCCGCAGCGTCAACGAGGGCGAGCCCGACCCCACCGCCGGCGAGCCCCTGCGCATCGGCAAGGCGGTCGAGATCGGCCACATCTTCAAGCTCGGCCGCAAGTACACCACCTCCATGGGTGCCTCCGTCCTCAACCGCGATGGCAAGGAGACCACCCCCATCATGGGCTCGTACGGCATCGGCATCGAGCGCATCCTGACCGCAGCAATCGAATCCTCGGCCGCCAGGTTCGCCGCGCAAAATCAGCCCGACACCTACGCCCTGCCGCCCTCCATCGCGCCCTTTCAAGTCGTCGTTACCATCACCAATGTCCGCGAACCGGCCCTCCTGGCCGCCGGAGAGTCCATCGCCGAGCACCTCACCGCCGCAGGATTCGACGTCCTGCTGGACGACCGCGACGAGCGCGCCGGCGTCAAATTCAAAGACGCCGACCTGATCGGCGTGCCCTTTCGCGTCGCCATCGGCAAGAAACTGGCCGAAGGCAAAGTCGAGTTCCTCAACCGGCTCACCAACCAGACCGACGACATCCCCACCGGCGACACCGTCCAACACCTGCGCGCCGCGCTGACCGGCGCATCTCTCGGACATCGCACCTAGTACCTCGAACCGTCCCTCGTGCCCATCAAACTTAAACTCGGCGACAACGGCAACCCCCAAGGTCACCGTACCAGCGGCCGCCATCGACTGCTGCGCGGCCTGCTGCTGTTCGTCCTTGCCGTCCTCGTCATCGGCGCTGCCGTATTCGGCTTCATGTACTTCAAGTACCAGAAGATTGTGGACGACCGCCTGGCCGCCGGTCCCATCTTCGCCAATGTCTCGCAGGTTTACGCAGCGCCGCGCGAGGTGCGCGTGGGCCAGCACCTCACCGTCTCGTTCATCGCGCAGGACCTGCGCCGCGCGGGCTACAACTCCAACCCGCAACTGGGAACCTACACCGTCACCGGCAACAGCATCGCCATCAAGCCGGGCCCGCAGAGCTACCACTCCACCGACGGCGCCACCATCGCCATCGGCCAAACCGTAGCTCAGGATCCCGACGCGACCCTGGCCGGGGAGCCTGCCGCCAATTCAGATTCGGGCTATACTGTCCAGTCCATCACCGCCGAGAACGGCGCTTCGCTCGCGGCCTATCAACTGGAGCCGCAACTCATCACCGCGCTCTCCGAGGACAAGAACCGCACCAAACGCCGCATCGTCACCTACCAGGAGATTCCGCCGCAGATGGTGCAGGCCGTCACCGCGATCGAGGACCGGCGCTTCTTTGAGCATGGCGGCGTCAACTACGTCCGCATGACCGAGTGCGTCGTGCGCGACATCCTGGCCGGTCGCAGGGAATGCGGCGGCTCCACGTTGACCCAGCAGTTGGCCAAGAACTTTTTCCTCACGCCCGACAAGACCATCTCGCGCAAGATCGCCGAGCTGATGATCACCTATCAACTGGAAGCCCGGTTCTCGAAGCAGGAAATATTCGCGATGTATGCGAACGAGATGAATCTCGTCCATCGCGGCAGCTACGAGATCAACGGCGTCGCCGAGGCTTCGCAAGTCTTGTTCGGCAAGGACCTGCGCCAGCTTGATCTCGCCCAGACCGCCACCATCGCCGCGCTCTTCCAGAACCCGAGTTTCCGAAATCCTTACCGGCATCCTGACCGCACCATCGAGCGCCGCAACCTGGTGCTCGATTCGATGGTGGAGACAGGAGCCATCACGGCTGCGCAGGCAGACAAGGCCAAGGCGGAGCCGCTGGGCGTCGCTCAGTCCAACGTCAACATTGACGCGGGTGAGGCGCCTTATTTCGTCGACCTGGTCCACGACCAGCTTGCGCAACGCATCCCCGATCAGGAGATCGCCCACTCCAGCCTGCGCATCTACACCTCGCTCGACCCTGACCTGCAGCGCGCCGCGACCGAGGCGGTCGACACCGGCATGAAAAACGTGGATGAGCTGGTCCGCAAGAAACATAAGAAGGGCGACACCAACATCACCTACCCGCAGGTCGCGCTGGTGGCATTGAATCCCCACACCGGCCAGATCCTGGCGCTGGTGGGCGGTCGCAACTACGGCGTTTCACAGCTCAACCACGCCACCGCGGAGCGCCCCACCGGCTCGATCTTCAAACCCTTTGTCTACGCAGCCGCCTATAACACTTCGCTCGAAGGCATGGCGCTGGGCGAAGATGGCGTCTTCACCGCGCTCACCCGCCTTGACGACGATCCGCAGGACTTCGGTGAAAACGGAAAGTCTTACATTCCCGGTAACTTCGAGAAAAACGAATACCCTGGGATGGTTACGGCGGCGCAAGCGATCGCACACTCGCTGAACATCGCCACCATCGCTTTGGCGCAAAAGGTCGGCTTCGAGAACGTGGCCGCTCTCGCCCGCACCGCCGGCATCGTCAGCGCTCGCGGCACCCCATCGGTGGCGATAGGCACCTATGACGCGACCCCGATCGATATGGCGGGCGCCTACACCGTCTTCGCCAACAACGGCGTCCACCTTAAGCCGTGGATGCTGGCCAGCGTGCGCAACGCCAACGGCGACATCGTGGCCGACTTCGCTCCTGAAGCCAAACAGGTGCTGGATCCTCGCGTCGCTTTCCTCACCCAGTCGCTGATGGAAGGGGCAATGACCTTCGGCACCGCATCGGCGGTGCGCGGCCACGGCTTCACCGCCCCCGCCGCAGGCAAAACCGGTACCGATAACGACGCCTGGTTCGCCGGCTATACAACCAATCTGCTCTGCATCATCTGGATTGGCAACGACGACTACACCGACATCAAGCTTCAGGGCGCCTTCGCCGCCGCTCCCATCTGGGCCGAATTTATGAACCGCGCCGGCAAGCTGCCCCAGTACACCGATATGAAATCCTTCACGGCGCCCTCCGGGGTCGAGATCATCCGCGTCGACAAGAATACGTGGCTGCCGGCCGACGATACCTGCCCGGAAGACTACTCCTTCGCATTCCTCGAGGGCACGGTTCCCGGCAGCACATGCAGCCACATGGGCGCATCGCCGCAGACCGTGATGCAGGGCCTGTTCTCTAACGGATCCGCCAGTCCAAACCCCGCGGCACCGGTCCCGTCTAACCCGCAATCGCCCGACACTACGCAGCCCCCTCCACCCAAGAAGAAGAACATCTTCGAGAAGATCTTCGGCGGCGGCGACAAACCGGCCCAGCCAGCGCCTCCCCCAGCACCTCCTCAGTAGTTTTCAAGGGAACGCACTAAGCTGCCCTGCGCAACAAACTCCAGCCCAGGCCCGCCGCCGTGACCAGGGCGCAGAAATACGCGAACAAATCGCCGTGCGCCGCATAAAAAGTGACGTCGTGCTCATAGTCGAAGCCAACCCGAAGACTCGTCCTGATGTGTCGCGGAGCGGAGACAACCACGCGTCCGTAGGGATCGATGGCAGCGGTCACGCCGGTATTGGTCGCGCGGAGCACCCAGCGATGGTTCTCAATCGCCCGCATCCGCGCCATATTCAGATGCTCCCATGCGGCGCTGGTGTCGCCATACCATCCGTCGTCCGAGACATTCACCAGCACATCGGCGCCTAGATTTTCGAACTGGCGCACCTCGTCGGCAAAGATCGACTCATAACAGATAAATGTCCCATAGCTATGCCCACCCGTGTTGAAGACTACTCTGCGGGTCCCGGGCTCAAACAAGCCGACGTCCTGCAGCAGGCTCCCCGCGAAGAAGAATAGGCGTTTATAGGGCACATATTCGCCGAACGGAACCAGATGCATCTTGTCGTAACGGCCTGCCAAACTGCCGTCCGCTGCAATGAAATCGACCGAGTTATAGTCAATCCGGGTTGGACCCGATACTTCATCGATTCCGATATTTGCGGAAATAATCGGCGCGTCCGCGGAGCGGGCGAGCCGGAACATCGCCATGCGAAATGCCGGATCGGATTCAAAAAAATCGTTCGGCGCCTCCGGCCATACAATCAAATTCGTCGGCTGAATAAAATGCATGTCGGCTGAATCTCCCTGCTGCCGCGACGAATCGGGGGTGGAACACCGGGTGGACCGCAGTTCGGTCAGCCCGTAGCAGACGTTGTCGGCCGGCGGAAACAGACTCAGTTGAGAAAAAGTCGCTAACATCTGGTCCTTGGTAAGAGCGGGACCCGCTGCGGCCGCCGCCGCGCCAACTCCCAGGTTCTCCTGCACCAGAGTCGCAGCCGCCGAGGTCCCTTCTCGAACCGGAGTCCGAACCTGCCGTAGAAACACGATATACAGTAGGACGATGGCAACGCCCGCGGCGGTCAGCGCCGTTTTGGTATAGCGCCGGTCGCGGACCGTGATGCGCATAAGCCACAATGCATTTACGCCTGCGATCACGAAGGAAAGCCCATAGGCGCCGGTAAATGGAGCAAGCCGCGTCAGCAGCAGATTATCCACCTGGGTAATCCCCAACAAGTCCCAGGGAAAACTCGTAATTCTCGCCCGCGCCAGCTCTACCGCGACCCAAGCGAACGGACTTAGTAGAAGCGCCCCCTGGGCGTCCGACCCGGTTCTGCGGAAGCCAGCAACCAGCGCTCCGAAAAGAGCGTGATAGAGACCTAAATAGAGACAGAATAGGATGAGTATTCCAGCCGAGACGGGAGGAGAAATCCCGCCGTAAAGATGCATGGTCGCATAAATCCAATAGCAATTACCCAGATACCAGATAAACCCCGAGCAATACCCCAGCGCCGCGCCTTGCAGTTTGCCGATTGGCCTTCCCCTTAAATCATTTCCTGTAAGTGCCTTCAGCAAAGGAGCCAGCGCGACCCAGCACAACGCGGTCCGCCAAAGCGGCACCGGTCCCGCAATTGGAAACGGGAGCACCTGAAGCAGCCCTGACAAAGCCGCCATCGCCCATAGCCGCATCGGAATCAATCGCATTGATAGGCAGTCTAACACCGCATTGTGAAGGCCATTTGATTGGGCCAGATCGTCGGCAGCGTGCTGCAGCCGGATCCGCGTGCTCAAGATCGCAACAACACCGCAATACTTCGGGAATCCATCTTGAATTCCACCCGCGGCGCGCTGCACACTCTAATATTTGCAAGATCGCATCTACTTCTGTATCCTTGCGCAAATGCAGTTAGCGGCAAACCTGAATTTGGCTAACTGATCGCATCCGTTCTTAGACTTTTAGCTGGCACACTGCAGCAAGGCGATCGCGAAGGCAATCTCTCGATCGCTAACTGAGGAGGCAACGTGGAAGTAAGCCGTATTCTTGCGGAAATTGATGCCCAGATTTCGAAACTTCAACAGGCTCGCGAACTACTCTCCGGCACCACCGTCAAAGTGCGAAAAGGTCCCGGCCGCCCCAAGGGGAGCAAGAACGCCAAAGCTGCCGTTCACGCCTCCGCACCTGCGAAACGCAAGCTCAGCCCCGAGGGCCGCAAGCGCATTGCGGAAGCCATGAAGCGTCGCTGGGCAGAACGCAGAAAGCTGGCCGCAAAAGCTCCGGCGCCTGCAAAGTAACCCCCGGAGATCGACACCGTTGACTGCCACGCTGGGGCCAGGATGTCTCCACATTCTTCCAGAGATATGGGGAACTTGTAAGTCGAAGCATTGGCATTAGATTGCGGAAGCAGGATTTAGCGCGTTACCACAACTTCGCGCACGTTATCCTTGCCGAGAAAGAAGTGGAAACCCTTGAAGGACTCCAGCAGCCTTTCGATCTGGCGGTTGGTGTAGCTGTTCAGCGGCGGATATTCCCCAACTCGCTGCACATCTACTTTGTTAGTATCGGTCAGGTGGTACCGGCAGAAATCCTCTTTCTCCCCCGGCCTGGATCGGGCCGCCGCCTGATGGAATAATGCGAGCATCTGTCCTCCAGGCGCCATCACTTCATGGATCCGCGTCAGCACCGGCACCAGCAACTCCTCGGGGAGATAGTCTGCGGTGTCCCAGAACAACACCAGGTCGAAGCCGCGCCCGGAAAAACTCAAGTGCGCTGCCAGAAATCGTTCCACGTCAAACCGACCGCTCCCGTCTTCCTGGGCAACAATCCATTCGCGCTTGGCGGCGTCTTCCACCAAATTTGCCAGATAGATGCTATGGCCCAGGCCGGTAACAAAGTTGATGTTGGTCGACGATGTCGGTCCTATATCCAGAACCCGCAGCGACTCCTCGCCACGCATCCGATCCAGCAACTGGCCCCATCCACTGGAATGCCGCGACACGCGCTCATTGGTCGCCGCGCCCCCGCCGGCCTTGTCCTTCCCGCCAAAAAGGTTGAGCATTCCGGATCTCCTGCTCAGGCCAGGCTCGCGGCGGTTGCGCTCTCGCCCACGCCGGACCGCCCTCCTGCACCGGCGCCAGCCGCGACCTCCGACAGCTCCACCTTGCCCTTTATGGTCGCGTTCTCTTCAATCGACAACCTCTCCGCGACGATGTCTCCGTTCACCACCGCGGACTCGCGCAGTTCAACCCGTCCTGCGGCCCGGATATTGCCCTCCACAAGCCCATAGATCACCACGTCTCGCGCGTCCAAATCCGCCATCACGCGTGCATTCGGTCCCACGGTCAGCCGACCCTCGGGCAGTGCAATCGTCCCTTCGACGGTGCCGTCCATGTATAGGTCCTCTTTGCCGGACAGCTCTCCTCGAATTGTGACCGACCTTCCAATAAAGGTCGAACCCTCTGCTGGCTTCATGTGGTTGTCGCTCTCCCTGTCTGCGATGATGGTGCTTGCCGAACTATACCCAGCGCTGCGCTCGGAGGCAAACCCGTCCACAGCATTCGTTTTGACCGTGCCCTGGCCTGTGCATGACCAAGCGATCTCGCGTTACAAAATAGAAATCAACCAAGTTCTTTGGTTTATGGTAAACCCTCGGTGAAGCGGTCCGCGGCCGCAGGACGTGCCCTCGACCTCAGGCTGGGAAAACGTTGTGCCCGCCGGCCACGTCAAAACCAACGATCGTACGATGATCCAGCTCACTTGATGAAAGCCTTGCCATTGGCCGGTCAAACCGCAATCAATATCCAAGCAGGAAGCTCGCGATGGCCTCCGAAGCGCTCGCGCGCTCCGCTCCGGGCGTGTGCCGTCTTGCTTGCAGCCATCCCCATCCTTAGCCCGCATGCGCTCGCGCAGAACCCTCAAGTCTCGTCCAATCTCGCATCACCTGCCCAAGACTGGGCAAGCGATTGTGCGGCCAACGAAGTTTCCGTGATCCTGCATCCTGGCTCTTTCCTGCGCTATCACCTGCACGTCGTCGACGAGAAAGGCGATCAACTTCGCGACCAGATCGAGACTCCGCAAGGCACGGTCGCACGGCTCATTCAGCGCGACGGCCAAGCGCTCACGGCGGCAGAGGACTCCGCCGAGCGCAATCGCCTCAACAGCCTGGCCGCATCCCCCGAAGCCTTCGCCAGACGCGCCCAGCGGGATCAGGGCAACCGGAAGATGGGAGTCGATCTGCTAAAGCTGATGCCCGACGCCATGCTCTGGAGCTACGCGCCGGGCCAGCCCCAGCCCCCCGACCAGCCGGCAACCGGTACCCCACTGGTGGTTCTCGACTTCAAGCCCAAACCCGGATGGTCGCCTCCCAACCTGGAGTCGGAGCTGTTTACCGGCCTCGAAGGCCGGGTGTGGATCGACCCGCGCACCCGCCACATGGTCCAGCTCGAAGCTGACGTCTTCCGCGCAGTCAATATTGGATGGGGTATGCTCGCCCATATCTATCCCGGCGGCACGGTCATCCTTCAGCAGACCAACGCCGGCGGCGAACGCTGGGTAGTCGACCGCATCGTCGAGCGACTCACCCTCCGCGAACTCATGGTCAGGAACATCGAGCAGCGCCTCCTCTTCGACGCCGCCAACTTCCAGCCCATTCCGCCGGTCAGCTACCAGCAAGCCATCAAAATGTTGCTTGATACACCAATCGCCTTGCGCTGATCCAGCACGCGGAGGCGATCCGGCATTACAGAGGTTCCGCAGCAGGAGGAGCCGCTGCGAGTTCGACGTAGGAGAGCGTGGGGACAAGTTCCGGCTCACTGGTCTCGCTGATTACTCGGTAGCCTGGCACGGTGTCCTTCGCCAGTGAGCGTGCCTTCAGGCGTTGCTTTACCGCGCGCAGGCCCACTACCACCAGAATCGCAATCTGAGGCTCGATCGGCTGACGATAGTCCATCAGCGGATGCGAGATGTAGTAGGCGATGGGGAAGATGGCGATGGGCAGCAGATAAGCCATAGCGGCTAATCGGTCGCGGCGCCACCAGTCACGCGCCCCAAAGAGCATCAGCAGCGTGAGTGAGCTGCAGAAGAAAACGTTGGGGATCTGCGTCGGTTCCTGCTGCATGTAGGAAGGATCCAGACTCCAGAAGCCGGTCCAGTAGTTGATCGCGCGGCGAACCGTCAGCTTGGCGAAGAAGCCTGGGTGGTGGGCGAGAAAATCGGCGACCAGAATGTGCTTTTGCGCAATGTAGGCCGTCTCACCATGGGACAGGTAAAGATCCAGTTCAGCCGGATTGCTGGCTGGGTGGGTCCATTCCAGGGTCGGATTCGAGGGGTCGCCGTTGTTGGCTGACCAGAGCTCGTACCAGAAAGAGTCGCGGACCGGACAAATGACATGCAGCGCGCGGTAGTTGCGGACGGTCCACGGAGTTAGGACGAGCAACAGACCCATCACGGCGAGCAGACCGCTACGCAACGAATATCCGAGGGTACGGCGCAGCTTCCACATTGGCAGCAGGATCAGGACGGGAACCAAAGCAAGCACGGCCGGGTTGGAGAGGCTGGCCAGACCGAACAGTGCCCCGAAGCCCAGCCACTGCGCCGCAGACGCCATTGGACTGGCGGACCGGGGCTGCAGCGGAAGCCGGAGCGCAAGCCAGAAGCAGGTGGCGATCAGCAGCGAGGTGAGTGAGAACTCCCAGACGCGGGCGGCGGAGAAGTAGATCGCGAAGGGATAGATCGCCCAGGCCCACGCAGCAACCCATGCGGCGCGGGCGTCGATCGACAGCCGCGCGGCGAAGTAGATCGGAATGCAAGTGAGCGCGGAGAAGAGGCTGTTGAGGGTCAGGATCGCGAGCGCGGACTTAACCGAGTAGACGCCGAAAACTTTGAAGATGCCGGCCAGCAGATACGTGTAGAGCGGCGGGATCAGAGCGGTAGGGCCCGTGAAGGGGTAAAAGGGCGAGGAGAATCCATGGCCCAGCGCAATGGCGCGGGCGACCCAGCCCACCTCGGCGCCGAATTGCTCAAAGTGGCCCGCCGGATCCGCAAAATCGCGAAACAGGATAGCAACTACGGCCATCCGGATCGCGAACGCAACGCCGACCACAAGCAGCAGTCGCCTGCTGGTTGGGGAACTCCCCAGGACGCCACGAAGAGGTCCGCCGGACCGGTGGGTTGCTTCGACAGGAGGTACCCCAATTGTTGCTGTGGCCATGGAGTCAGAAAGTTCCTTTTCGGTGAATTATGGGTGGATCGCCGGCGCATACTCGCCTGCGCGCAATCGCCGGTTGCTCGAACAAGCGGATCCAACCACCGGGGTCAGACGGGGAACGGGGGGTGAGGTTGAGTCCATGAGCTGCGAATCGGAGGAATGGATCGAGAGATCTGAAAATAAGGTGGGGCCCGCGCTGACACGCACCGGCAGCGCAGCGGGCACGGGTTGGGAGGTGCGATCCCACTCGATGGCAAGGATGGTGCAAGGGCCGGGTCTCGCTGTATGGATGAAATCGAAGATTGCGGTATACCCTATAGTAAAACCTTTTGACTATATCAAAAGTCTACCAGACGACAAAAGAATCTTTTTATCGGTGGCTGCATCCCGTCGAGCCGAATCCCTATTCGATGCTCACAAGTTACCCCGCCTGGTTTTACTTGCAGCAGAGACTGGGCTAAGGTTCACTCTTTCCCACGTCTCGACGGGCCTTCAACCGTCGCCCCAATGTGGGGCACGATCGCATGGCGCGCTTGCTCACCGGGTCCGCTCCTGCATTCTGCGGTCCCGAAGCATATCCTCTTAAATGAAGTTATTGGAGGCTAAGAAAAGCCAAATGGCGCGCATCATTCGATGTTCCTTGATTCAGGCAAAAAATGAAGTCACCCCGGGGTTGGACAGCAGCGGCCCGTTGCTGGCCGAGATGAAGCAGGCGATGGTCGACAAACACGTGGCGATGATCCGCACGGCAGCAGCTGACGGCGCGCAGATCGTGTGCCTGCAGGAGATCTTCTATGGTCCCTACTTCTGCGCCGAACAGACCACCCGCTGGTACGACTCAACCGAACGCGTTCCCAATGGGCCAACCGTGCAGCACATGATGAAGCTGGCAAAGGAGCTGGGCGTGGCCCTGATCGTTCCCATCTACGAGGTGGAGGAGGAGGGAATCTTTTACAACACTGCCGCGGTCATCGGGCGCGATGGGACGTTTCTCGGCAAGTATCGCAAGACCCATATTCCCCATGTAGCGCCAGGCTTCTGGGAGAAGTTTTACTTTCGCCCCGGCAATCTGGGCTTCCCGGTCTTCGACCTGGGCTTCTGCAAGATCGGCGTCTACATCTGCTACGACCGTCATTTTCCCGAGGGCGCACGCGCGCTCGGCCTGCATGGCGCGGAGATCGTCTTCAATCCTTCCGCGACCGTAGCTGGGCTCAGCGAGTACCTGTGGAAGCTGGAGCAACCGGCCCACGCAGTGGCCAATGGATACTTTATCGCCGCCATCAATCGCGTAGGCACCGAGGCACCCTGGAACATCGGCGAGTTCTTCGGCCAGAGCTACTTCTGCAATCCGCGCGGCAGGATTGTGGCGGAAGGCTCGCGCGACCGGGATGAGATTGTGACCGCAGACCTTAATCTCGACATGATCGCCGAAGTCCGCCGCACCTGGCAGTTCTTCCGCGACCGCAGGCCGGAGACGTACGGCGATCTGGTAAAGCCTTAGAGTGAGGTAGGCCCCATGCTCACCACTCACAACTCACCACTCGCAGCCAATCTTGAGGCTCGGTTTCCCGACCTGCATCCGGCGTTCGACGCGCGCGCCGCGATGGTGGAGGCGAACCGCTGTCTCAACTGCTTCGATGCGCCTTGCATGGGCGCATGTCCCACTCACATCGACGTGCCTGGCTTCATCAAGAGGATCGCTTCGGGCAACGTCACCGGCTCGGCCCGGACCATCCTGGAGGCGAATGTGCTGGGCGCAAGTTGCGCGCGCGCCTGTCCCGTGCAGGTGCTCTGCGAAGGCGCCTGCGTGATGCACATGAAGCATGAGAAGCCGATTGAGATTGGCCGGCTGCAGCGCTTCGCGATGGAAACCTACTACGACGCGGGCGGCAGACTGCCGCTGCGCAAACGAGAGGAGCGTTCTGAACGTGTCGTCTGCATCGGGGCCGGCCCTGCGAGCCTGGCCTGTGCGGCCGAGCTGCGCCAGCTTGGCTTCCAGGTGACCGTGCTCGACCGGCGTCCGCTGCCCGGCGGACTGAACACCTACGGCGTGGCGGAGTACAAGCTGCGTGCGATGGACAGCCTGCGTGAGGTCGAGATGGTTCGCGGTTTGGGCGTCAAGTTCGAAAATCGCGATGTCGATGCTCCTGCGTTGGCCGAACTCGAACGCGAATTCGACGCGGTTTTTCTCGGCGTCGGCCTGGGTGCGATGTCCCAGCTCGCCGTCGAAGGAGGCACTTCGGAAGGAGTGATCGATGCCCTCCAGTTCATTGCCGGCTATAAGACCGGCGCCCAGGTCAGCGTGGGGCGGCGCGTGGTGGTCATCGGCGCCGGCAACACTGCCATCGACGCGGCCTGCGCTGCCAAGCGGCTGGGTGCGGAGTCGGTCACTATCCTCTACCGACGTCACCGTGAGAACATCTCCGCCTTCGACTTCGAGTATCAGCACGCGCTGCACGAAGGAATCAAGTTCCGCTGGGCCGCATCGCCGGTGGCGCTGCGCGTGCACGCGGCTGGAATTACCCTGACCTGCGTCGCCGTCGCGCGCGATGAGTCGGGCCTGCTGGTGCCCGTGGAAGGGTCGGAGTTCACCATGGAGTGCGATGCTGTGATCCCGGCCATCGGCCAGTCGCCGCTGATCGATTTGCTCTCGCGGGCGCGCGGGGTAGCGTTCGAGCATGGCCGCGTCGTGGTCGACCGCGCCACCGGGCAGACCACCAATCCCCGCTACTTCGCCGGCGGAGATTGTGCCAACGGCGGCCGCGAGGTGGTGGACGCAGTCGCGGATGGAAAACGAGCTGCCCTGGGCATAGCAGCCTGGCTGGACACGCGGACGGAGGCACCTCTTGGCTGACTTGACCACAAACTTCGCGGGCATCCGCTCTCCCAACCCCTTCTGGCTGGCCAGCGCGCCGCCCACCAACTCCGACGAGCAGATCATGCGTGCCTTCGACGCGGGCTGGGGCGGTGCGGTGTGGAAGACCATCGGCGAGCCCATCGTCAACGTCAGCTCACGCTACTCCTCCATCGACTGGAACGCGCAGCGCATGATGGGCCTCAACAACATCGAGCTCATCAGCGACCGGCCCATCGAGGTCAACCTGCGCGAGCTCGCCGAGGTCAAGCGCCTCTATCCAGGCCACGCCGTCATCGCGTCGCTCATGGTGGAGTCGAAGCGTGAGGCCTGGCACGAGATGGTGAAGCGGGCGGAAGGCGCGGGCGCCGATGGCCTGGAGCTGAACTTCGGCTGCCCGCATGGCATGAGCGAGCGTGGCATGGGCTCGGCCGTCGGCCAGGTTCCGGAGTACGCCCAGATGATTACCGAGTGGGTGAAGGAGGCCGCGCGCACACCCGTGCTGGTCAAGCTCACGCCCAACATCACCGACATCCGCACCGTGGCGCGGGCTGCCAAGCGCGCGGGCGCGAACGGCCTCAGTGCCATCAACACCATCAACTCGATCACCGGCATCGATCTCGACACCTTGGCCCCGCGGCCCAATGTCGACGGCAAGAGCTCGCACGGCGGCTACTGCGGCCCCGCCGTCAAACCCATCGCGCTCAATATGATTCAGCAGGTCAACTCCGACTATGTCGACGGCGCTCCGCTCCCCATGTCCGGCATCGGCGGCATCGGCAACTGGCGCGACGCGGCCGAATTTATCCTGCTAGGCTGCGGCTCGGTGCAGGTCTGCACCGCCGTGATGCACTTCGGTTACAGAATCGTGGAGGACATGATCGACGGCCTCTCCAACTGGATGGACAGCAAAGGATTTGTAACCATCGAGGATTTTCGCGGCAAGAGCCTGCCCAAAGTGACGGATTGGCAGCACCTGAATCTCAACTACAAGATCGTCGCCCGCATCGACGAGTCGCTGTGCATCGGGTGCCAGCTCTGCCACATCGCGTGTTGGGACGGCGCGCATCAGTGCATTCATCTGGATCGCGTCAGCGGCGTTACCGACGGCCATGTCGAGGTCCATGCCAAACCGCACGAGTACGGCCGGGAGACGATTGCGGCCACGCCGATCCCCCGCCTCGATCCGCCCGGGTCTCACCTCGGCCCTTACCCAACCCCACTCGACCGCATCCCACGCGTGGACGAGACCGAGTGCGTCGGCTGCAACCTCTGCTCGCTGGTCTGCCCCGTTGACGGATGCATCACCATGGTCGAGCGCGATGCCGGATTGCCGAGCCAGACCTGGGCGGAACGAACAGGTGCGGTTGAAAGCTGTGAGCCCATGCCGGTCAGGAGTAAGTAGATGGGAACATTAATCAAGCACGGCACCGTAGTTGATTCATCCGCCTCCACTCAATCCGATGTCCTCATCGAGGGCGAGACCATCGCGCAAGTCGGCCCGAACATCGACCCCACCGGGCATACCGTCGTCGACGCATCAGGAATGCTCGTTCTACCCGGCGGCATCGACGTCCACACCCATCTCGACATGCCCTTCGGCGGGACGGTGAGCGCAGACGATTATGAATGGGGCACGCGCGCCGCGGCCATCGGCGGCACCACCACCGTGATCGACTTTGCGTTGCAATCCATGGGCAAGCCAATGACCGAGGCATTCAATACCTGGCGCGCCAAGTCCGAGGGCAAGGCCTGCATCGACTACGCCCTGCACATGGCCGTCACCGACCTCGGGCCGAACGACGCGTGGCTGGACGAAGTCGACGCCATGGTCACCGAGGGCATCACCAGCTTCAAGATCTTTATGGCGTATCCCAATGTGCTGATGGTGAACGACGCCACCATCTTCAAGCTGATGCAGCGCACCGCCAAGCTGGGCGCGCTGGTCTGCGTCCACGCGGAGAACGGCACGGTCATCGACGTGATCGTGCAGCAGGCGCTGGCCGCGGGTCATACCGGGCCGCTCTATCACGCGCTCACCCGTCCCGTCGAAGCTGAAGCGGAGGCCGTCCATCGCGTGGCCACGCTCGCGGAACTCGCCGGCAACGCGCCCACCTACATTGTCCATGTCTCCTGCGAGGAGTCCATGCGCGAGGTTGCGGCTGCGCGCCGGCGCAGTCTGCCGGTGATGGGCGAGACCTGCACCCAGTACCTCGAGCTGTCGCTCGAAGACGACATGGGCAAGCCCGGGTTTGAGGATGCGAAGTACGTCTTTACGCCGCCGCTGCGCAAGAAGAAGAACCAGGCGCCGCTGTGGCAGGCGCTCAGGGACGACGTGCTCCAGGTCATTTCCACCGACCACTGCCCGTTCCGGTTTGCGGATCAGAAGACGCTTGGTTTGAATAACTTCACCAAGATTCCCAACGGCGGCCCGGGCATCGAGAACCGCATGCAGCTCGCCTATCACCACGGCGTGAACGCGGGCCGAATCTCGCTCCAGCGTTTCGTCGAGCTGACCGCCGAGGCGCCCGCAAAGATCTTCGGCATGTATCCCAAAAAGGGTGTATTGGCCGCTGGTTCCGATGCGGATATTGTGATCTGGGACCCCGAAGCAGCGTATACGATTACCGCAGCGACCCAGAATATGCACACCGACTACTCCATCTTCGAGGGCTTTCAGGTCAAGGGCAACGCGCGCCAGGTGTTCTCGCGCGGCGAGCTGGTGGTCCAGGGCGGACACTTCGTGGGAGCGGTCGGACGCGGCAGGTATCTGCATCGCGAGGTCACCGGCAGATGAGCTTTCACGGCCACTACCCCGAAGGGCCGACGACCTTGACCGACGCCTACGGGCTGCGCGCCGATCCCCACCTCTACAATTCCGACCTCGCCCCCACCACGCCGGAGCAGCGGACCTGGGGCACCTACAACTACATCGCGCTCTGGTTTTCCATGTCGATGGAGGTCACCACCTACATGCTCGCCTCGTCACTGATCGCGGGCGGCATGAACTGGAAGCAGGCGCTGGGCACCATCCTGCTGGGCAATCTCATCGTGCTTGTGCCCATGCTCCTGAACGCCCACGCTGGCGCGAAGTACGGCATTCCCTTCCCCGTCTTTGTGCGCGCTCCATTCGGCGTTCTCGGCGCGCAGGTGCCGGCGATGCTGCGCGCGCTGGTTGCGTGCGGCTGGTTCGGCATCCAGTCGTGGATCGGCGGCCAGGCGATCTACGCAATGCTCAACGTACTATGGCCGGCTTCGGCATCGATGCCCTTCGTACTGTGGGCCTGCTTCCTCGGCTTCTGGCTGCTCAATATGATCGTCGTCTGGCGCGGCGTGGAATCCATCCGCCATCTGCAAAGCTTTTCCGCACCCTTCCTGCTCGTCATGTCGCTTGGCCTGCTCTTCTGGATGGTGCATAAAGCCGGCGGCCTGGGCCCCATGCTGGCCGCGCCCAGCCAGTTCCACACCACCCAAAGCTTCCTGCATTTCTTCTTTCCCTCGCTCACCGCGATGGTAGGCTACTGGGCAACGCTCTCCCTGAATATTCCCGACTTCACGCGCTATGCAAAGTCGCAAGGCTCGCAGATTGTAGGCCAGGCGTTCGGCCTTCCGGTCGCGATGACGCTCTACTCCTTCATCGGCATCGCTTGCACCTCCGCGTCCACCGTGGTCTTCGGCGAGCCCATCTGGAACCCGATCGTTTTGCTGGGGCGCTTTCATCAACCGTTCGTGGCGTTTCTGGCCCTGGTCAGCATCCTCATCGCTACCTTGAACGTGAACATTGGGGCCAACGTGGTCTCGCCCTCCAACGATTTCTCCAACCTCGCGCCGCGCCTCATCAGCTTCCGCACCGGCGGCATGATCACCGGCTTGATCGGCCTTGCGCTGATGCCCTGGAAGCTGATGGCAACCTTCGGCAGTTACATCTTCGGCTGGCTGGTGGGCTACTCCGGACTGCTCGGGCCGGTGGCGGGCATCATGATCGCCGACTACTTCTTCATTCGCGGCACACGCCTGGACACCGAATCGCTCTACCGCCGCGATGGTCCCTACGAGTATCGCAAAGGCATCAATCCGCGGGCGATGGTCGCGCTGGTGGCCGGCGTCTTCGTCGCGCTCATCGGGCTGCGCGTGCCCGACCTGCGCTTCCTCTATGACTACGCATGGTTCGTGGGCTTCGCCGTCTCCGCGCTGCTCTACCTGGCGCTAATGGGCAGCGCACCCAGGGTGGGCGGCGCCACCCCGCTGGCGCAGCGCATTGCGGTCAAGGGGCTAGACCCGGCGCTGGGCAACCGCGCAGGAGCCAAGGCCCGCGCAGTCGCCGCAGCCAAATGTCAGGGCTGACGCCACCCCGTTGCGCACAAACCTGTTGCGCACAAACCCGCGCGTTTCGCTCAGGATCTGCGTATGCTTGGGGTGCGGGCGCAACCGGGACAGCGCGTGTTTCGGGCGCTCGCTGGAGAACGCGATGAGGAAAATTGTTCAGCTGGCCACGTTGTTGCTGTCGCCGGCGGCGGTGCTTGCAGCGCAGACCGCCGACGCGCCCAGCATGACCGGCCTGTGGAAGACGGATAGCGCCGTCATGGGCCAGCCGGTGAGGATGATGTGCGCGCTCACCGAGACCAAAAACAATTTGAGCGGCGTCTGTTCGGGCGCGCAGGACGGCTACGCCGTACACAAGATCGCGGGCACCGTAAAGGGGCAGAAGGTCCAGTTCTATTTCCAGGCTGTCTGGGGCGGCAACTCGCTCACCACCATCGTCAGCGGAACGCTCAACCAGGACCGCACCAGAATCGACGGCGATATGAACGTGCAACCAATGGGCGGCGGCATGGATGCGGGACCAACGGACATGAGCGGCGCATTGACGGCAGTACGAGAGCTGGAACACGATACGGCGGCGGTACAGGCCGTCGCAGCGGCGGCTCCAACCGACGCGGCCGCTGCGCAGGCCTGGGCTGCAGAGGCGCGGGCTGAGATGGCCGGAGGAACCGTCGCAGTGGCCAAGGCAGATGCGGCAGATGCCGGTGCAATCGCGGCCCAAGCAGGGGGCGAGGCAGCGCCTTCGCCAACCCTCCAGCCCGTCGTGGCCGGGACGTGGAAGATCGATGGCGATGTGCAGGGCACGCCGGTGAAGATGACCTGCCTGCTCACCCAGGCGGAGCATCGGCTGACCGGGACCTGCACTGGCGCGGGCGACGACACTACGCCGCGTGCGCTGGCCGGCATGACCATGGAAAGAGGATTGGGCTGGCGTTTCGATTCGGAGTACCAGGGCCAGCCGATCGCCATTACGATGCGGGCGACGCTGACCGCCGATGGCAAGATGAATGGAACGATGACGGTG
>Ga0326727_10003542_pt1 | contig 49613 bp, 31 predicted proteins | sample MB2enrmetagenome_FD_207643 | JGI IMG/M metagenome (GOLD analysis project Ga0326727, IMG submission 207643) | Lab enriched peat soil microbial communities from McLean, Ithaca, NY, United States - MB29MY | ecosystem: Environmental > Terrestrial > Soil > Wetlands > Peat | place: USA: New York... | reverse complement strand
CCGGGCGGCTGGGGCCCTCCGCGTTGTTCCAACCCGCCCAGACTGGATGGTCGTCGGCAAAGGTGAACTCCGTGAGGTCGCGCGTGACGACAAAGGAATCCATCCCGGGCTGTCGCGGAATAACCAGTCGGAAGGCGACGCCGTCGTCATACGCCCGGGCGGCCACGCCAAAGGCGCGATCGCCTTCCTTCAGCGTCAGGTCCATTTCATTGTAATGATCCCGCACGTCGCGGTTCTTGCCGAAAGGGTTTTCCCAATGAGTATCGGACGATTTCCGCTCATCGCCCTGCACCACCGGTTGCTCGCCCAGCCTTACGTTGTCAGCCAGTTCCAGCCCAAGCCGGGAGCGCGCCAACACCGGTCTGCCATCCACCGTGATGCTGTAGCCCAGGGGGGCGTCGGTGTGGATGGCGAGAGCGAGCTTCCCGTCAGGCGACCGGACTTCACGAGCCGTCCCGGCCTCCGCGCCCGCGCCTGACGAGCAGGAGAGCACAATTGTCGAAACGAGAACAGCAAGATTCCAACCAAGGTAACGGATATTCATGATTTGTATTTGGATGAGGTTCTCTGTCATGGGTTTGTTTTCTCGGGTTGAAAGGAGCTTGGAGCCTTCCGGTTCAGAGCGACTCAGACCTTGTAGTCCCACTCTTTTCGGCAGGGCATGTCGACGAAGCCGTTAGCCACCTCGTCGTTGGTGAATCTCATGGCCTTCGAGTCCCAGAGGAGGACCTTGGAGCTTCGGTAATAAACTTCTCCCGTGCGGACACCCGCCGTGGGGCGCGCGTTGGGGACATGCACGTGGCCGTCGCCTGAGGCTGGAATCCACACAACCGCGGAATCGGACCTGCCAGACCCACCCCAACCGGTTCCGGGGCCCGCTCCCGGGGGAGGGGCGCTGTACCTGCGCAGCGTTGCGGTCCCAAGCAAGGCAAATTCGGTGAGATCGCAGGCGAACTCGAGGGGCGTGATCGATTTCTTGCCGGCTTTGCACATCCGTATCCACTCGGCGTAGTGATCCGATCTCTCGCACCGCGGCAAGTAGGGTTCGGGCTGCTTGAAGTCCTTGAAACGGCTCTCGGGCAGTAGCCAGCCGCCGGGTAGTCCTTGAAAACGCTGGCCTGGGCGGGGTTGGGTATGGTCGGGCAGCGACGGACTGCCGCCATAGAAGGCCGAGACCTGAACGCCGTTCTCGCCGACGAACATCATGCCTCTGCCCGGCATCCCCATCGAGGCGGGCATGCACAACGGCCGGGGCGGCTGCAGGCCGCCATCGTAATAGTACGCCATCAGTTCCGGGTGTTTGCCGCGGGCTGGAAAGTGCCACTGAACGTAGTTGGCAATGCTGGCGCACTCGCTGTTTGCGACGGTGCCGGCCAGCGAGAAGGACTGGCAAGCGTTAGCCGCGACCCAGTCCGGCGCCCCCATCTCGAGTTCGTCGTGGAAGACGTGAAGCGCGTGGCAGGCGACGTCGCCCAGGTTGCCGGTGCCGAAGTCCCACCAGGGGCGCCAGTTGCCGTAATGGTAGATCTTATGGTACGGCCGAAGCGGAGATGGGCCGCACCACTGGTCCCAGTTCATCCCTTCGGGAGGGGGCTGAACCTCCTTGGGTCTTCCCAACCCGCTCGGGCTGTGAGTGCCGGTCCAGAAATGGACTTCACGTATCGGGCCGATGGCCCCGCTCAACAGCAACTCCGTGGTGGCCCGGGCCGGAGAGGAACGCGAATCCTGAATGCTGGCCTTGGTGGTGACCTTGGAGGAAAGGACCGCTGCCTTGACCTTCCTGGCCTCGGCGATCGTGCGGGTGATGGGCTTGGCGCAGTAGATGTGCTTGTTCATCGCCAGACCCGCCAGTACCAGGTGCGAATGCCAATGGTCCGGCGTGGCGATGATGAGGGCATCGAAGTTCTTCTCCTCCTTGTCGAACATCTGCCGGAAATCTTTGTATATCCTGGCTTTGGGATAGAGCGCGAACGCCGGCGCGCAGTACTCGTGATCGAGGTCGCAAAGCGCGACAATCTCCTCGTCCTGGCAACCAGCCAAATAGTCCTGGCCCACGCCGCCGACGCCCACGCAGGCGATCCTGAGTTTGTTGCTGGGAGCCCCAATGCCTCCCAACACATGGCGCGGCACCACGAGCGCCGCCAGACCGGCGGCAATCGCGGTACGCCGGGATATTCTTAATGCGCCAACTGGCGGGGCTGCCTCCTTTTTGCCATTTGGTTTCGAAGCCTCCTGCCGTTCCGTATTGCGTGTTGCGTGTTGTGTGCTCTCGGCCATCGTGTTAGGGTCCACAGATTTCATGATGCGTTGTGTTCTGTTTGGCTTGTCTGCCTCAGCGATAGCGGTACAGCGTGAAGCGCTGGATGCCCACATAGCCGTCGCCCGGAATTCGATCCACCGGGTGGCAGCGCAAGGAGAGATTGTCCCCCTGCCCGGTTTCATCGCCCGCGAGCTGGCGGCTGGGGAGCCAGCAGCCATTCACGAACGTGCCTTCCTCCACCGTGCCAATTCCGACATGCTCGGGTCCCGGCGTGTTTGGTAAAAAGGTGACACTCACGTTATCGCCCACGGCATAGTATTCGTCCGGCCCCACCGCAATGAAGAGCGCCGCCGAGAAGCCCGTCCGCAATGGCGCCGAAGGCCGGGGCCTCATGCGCGTGACCTGCACTGTGTAATTGCCCACCCGGACCTGTTGTGGTGGATCGTTGGTGCCCAGCATGACGGCGGACATCGTGCCGTCGCCCTGGTGTTTCGCGATCAGGGGCGCCAATTGCGTGATCATCTCGCAACCGGTGACGAGTTGATCGTCTGGAATCGCTGCCCTTTCGACCCCCATAAGCGTAAGGCCGATCGCGTCATGGCGTCCAAAGACATATAGCAGTTTTGAATCCATGTCATATCTCGTCTCGGGTATGAACAGTGGGTTGCCGGATTGGGTGTACTTTGCGCAAAACGCGGCGAAGTCCGCCTGGCTGTAAATGTCAGGCGAGAGGAAATCGATTTGCGGCCCCCCAGCTCTCCAGACATCCATCACGAGGTCCCAAGGGCGGCCGCCGCTGGGTGCAAACTGCGGTCCCCTCCCAACTCCATAAAGCGCCGCGTTCACGTACATCGGCAGCGGGTATTCCGCTTTGCCGGCCTCGGTCACCCGGCCAATATAGCGCGCATAGTGCCAGGCCATGAAGATACCATCCGTCCCGGGTCCCTTGCCGAACACCTCTTCCCAGGTCCCGGAGGTTCTGAAGCCGGCCGCTTCCCATACGGCGCGAAACTCCGGGATCAGGGTGTCCTTGTGCCGCTGGAGGTAGTCCATCAACTCCTTGGGCACCGGCCCGGCAAGAGCCTGATCGGCCGTGGGCGAGTGGTCGCGGGAGACCGTGTGCATTCCCACTTCGTTCTCGACCTGGATCATGATGACCGTGTGCTGCTGGCCATCCACCTCCTTGACATGCCGCATCAGGGCCGCGAAGGCGCGAGCATCGGCGTCCCGGTTCGCGTCGCTGAAGATGCTGAGCTCTTCGATGCTCTTGCCCGGCTCGATCTGGGCGCGCGGGAACCGCTCGAAATCTCTCTTCATCCAGTCGGGGGCGTAACTGGACAAGCTGTTCTTCCAGCTTCCGAACCATAGTAGCACAAGGCGCAGGTTGTGTCTCCGCGCGCCCTGGATAACGCCGTCCAGGATGCTGAAATCGAATCTGCCTTCCGTTGGTTCGATCTGGTTCCAGGAAACGCCCGGCAGGACGGTGTTGAGCCTCGTCTGCGCGATGAGCCTGGGCCATACGCGCTCCATGTAATCGAGGCCGGTCGCGGTGCTGTTGCTCAATTCTCCGGCCAAAACCAGGAAGGGCTTGCCATCCACGATCAGTTGCATGGCCGTCCCCTGCTTCCTCAAGTGAGGAATGTCCGAAGCGGAATCGGTCGAGGACACGGCGCCTTGCGCCCGGCCCGCAAGGCAGGCCAGAGAGCACACAAGAGCGGAGCACAACAAAACTTGAACTTTCATGATTCTACCTATTACTTTTACACAGGTTATTGGCTCTTATTCCCAGCGGTACAACTTGACGCGCAGGATGCTGTGCTCGCTGTGCGCGTCAATGCGATGGAAGGCGGCGGGCAACAGCAAGGGGGCGTCGTTGTTACTGGTGCGGTGATCCACGTAGCTGCGACCCAGCACCCAGCGGCCATCCACAAAACTGCCCTCTTCCACCATGCTCACTCCAACCAGCTTGGGACCCGGCGTGTTCGGAGTGAACGTCACGGCGATCTCGATGTCGTTGCTCGCGATGACATAAAGATCCTCAGGCGAAGTCATAAGGAAGAGCGCTCCCCCGCGCCACACAGCGGGCGCGCGCGCGGCGCCGCCGGGGCGGCGATCGTGGCCGAAGCCGACGCTCATCGTGTAGTCGCCCAACGGGACGTTCTCAACCTGGCTTTTTTCCTGCAACAGCACGCCCGCCATTGTGTTCCTGCCCTGGTGCTCCCCAATCAGAGGCATGAGTTGCCCGATGGCCCTATATATTCGGCCAAGTTCATTGGCGGGATCATTGCGCATCAGGTTGAACTCGATCCCGTACACGGACGAGCCGATGGCGCTGCGTCCGACGGCATAAAGCACGTTGGCGGCGCCTCCCGCCCCGCCGCTCGCCTCGGCTATGAACAGCGGGTTCCCGGATCGGTCGTAGTTTCGGCACGACGACACGATGTTGTTGTAACAGTCGGGCGAGAGCATATCGATTGCCGGCGCCCCGACCCTCCAGATATCAATCATGTCGTCCATCGGGCCGCCGAAGGCGAATCCTCCCCCTGTTCTTTCCTTCCCAACCGCGTCCGCAATGGTGGAGGATCTGTGCAGCGCCGCGTTGACGTACATCGGTATCGAGTATTCGGCTTTGCCGGCCTGGGCCACCCGGCCAACGAAGCGCGAATAATGCCATGCCTCGAAGATTTCATCCGTCGCCAGGTTCGCGCCGAACACCTCTTCCCAGGTCCCGGATGTCTTGAAGCCGCCCAACTCCCACACCCGGCGGAACTCCGGAATGAGCGTGTCCTTATTCTGCTGAAGATAGTCCATCAACTCCTTCGGCACCGGTCCCGCAAAGGCTTTGTCCGCCGCGGGCGAATGGTCGCGGGAGTCACCCGCCATTCCCACTTCGTTCTCCACCTGAACCATGATGACCGAGTGCTGCTGGCCGTCCACCTCCTTGATGTGCCGCATCAGAGCGGCAAAGGCGCGCGCATCGGCGTCCCGTGTCGCACCGCTGTAGCCCTCGATGGAGGAGAACATCTGCAAGCCCGTGCCGTCCCTGAGCCGTGCCCGCGGAAATCGCTTATAGTCCTTCATCACCCAGTGGGGAGCATAGATGGACAAACCGTTCTTCCAGCTTGCGAACCACACCAAACCAATGCGCAGTTGGTTGCGCCGGGCTTCCTGTATAATGCCGTCCACCAGGGCGAAGTCGAACTTGCCCTCTTCAGGCTCGAGCAGGCCCCAATAGACGACGGGAAGCACGGTATTCAGGTTCATCTGTACCAGCGTGGGCCAGACCGAACGCAGGTTGTCAAGGCTCGTGGATGTTTCTTCCTCGAGTTCTCCCGCCAGCAGGAGGAATGGCGTGCCGTCAACGACTAACTGGGTGGCGGTTCCCTGTTTCCGCAAATGCGGGATGCCGGGGTCCGATTGGGCGTTGGACTGGGCGGCCAACAAACCGAGCCAGCACAGAAAAATGAAGCATGGCTGACGGGCGAACCTGCACCCGCAGCTCGGCTTCACGAGGCTCAACCGGTTTACATTAAGCATTATCCATTATCCCGCATGAGCCTCGAAATCCTGACATGAAATGATGAATATGCGGCCGAAAGTCGCCCGTTAGGGACCTTCTATGCCGCTGCCTGTGGAAAAGCAGCCCGGGTTCGCAAGGAGATTCTCAAGGCTTATGACGCGAAAGGCGAACCGTGGTTCTATAGCTCAATTAGAAGGGCATCATGACACATCATGACCTGGTCAATGCCAAAGGGAGTTCGAGGATAAAGGTGGCGCCGCAGCCAAGGCCGCCGCTGTGCGCTGTCAATGATCCGCCCAATGGATCATGTTTTTACCAGCGCAGAGTGAGTGTCTGTTTGCCCGTCGCGGGAAGCGTGGCCAAGAGACGGCCGCTCGCAGCTTCGTGTTTGAAGGTCACGGGTTTGCCCTCGCACTCGACCGCCTGCGGAGGGGCTTCGGCCCAGGCGACGAACTCACCACCGTCCCGAAGCGCGACGGAGTAGCTGCCGTCCTTGTTCCACTTTTTGGTCATGACCGCGCCGGTACTGTTGAATTTGTCCGCGAGACCGAGCGCCGCCACGCCATGATCCACCGGCGCGAACGAAACGATCTCCCATTTGCCCTCGGCCAGTTTCACGGGTTCGCGAGCGCCGCGTTTGCAGCGCCACAGACGGTTATCCTGATGCGCGAACGCGACGAACTCCTCCCCCTCCAAACCCGGCGCATCCGACGGGGACACGGCCCCTTCGAGCACCTTCCGATCGGCCTCATTGCGGTGGTAGTTCGCATTGAACACGCCGATCACCGCGCAATCACGGTTGTAGTTGAACACTTTCAGCAACACCGAATCGCGCGTCACGTCGGCGAACAGGCAATCGCGCGTCGGACGGCCCACGTCGTCCGCCCGCAGCACGGAGCCGTCGGAGAGGACGAGTTTGCGCAACACACTGAAATCGTGCGCGTCCGGCGTGTCGGAGACATAGACCGCCCCGCCCGATACCGCGCGGCCCGCGGCGTGGAACGAACCCATCGCGTGAGCGGACTGGAACATGTCCCAATCCGGCCGCATGAACTGGCCAAACCAGAGGCCGGCCTGCGCGTTGCAGTAGAGGTGCTGGCCGTGCGTCTCGGGCTTGGTTGGCCAGAAGTCAATCGAGGTGCGCATGTCCGTCGATCGAGGCGAGCAGTAATAGGTTTCCATGGCGTTGGCCATGCAGTTGATGAGCCGCCCGTCAAAGTGCCTGGCCACCGAGGCCTCGAGCGCTTGGCGGTAGGCTCGCGTCATCGCCACGCGCCCGCCGAAGCCCGCCGCCACCCCTTCGATCATGGACTGATTGTCCACCTTCACGCCGTCCACGCCCTGGTCTTTGAGCCGCCTGTGGTAGTCGTTGTAGAACTTGCCGATGTCCTGCGGCGGGACGACGCCGACCGCGTGGCCCCACCATTGGGTGTTCAACTGCGGGTTCATCGAGAGAATGGCGGAACTGAACGAGCGCCCAACGTCGCGCACACCGTAACCCGGCAGCGAGTCGCCGTCCACGCCGCCCCAGTAACCCAGAAAGGCGTGCCAAACCAGAACCGTGCGGACTTTGAATTCCTGCTTGGCCATGCGCACCGTCGGGTTGAGGTCGCCGCCGAACCGGGCTTGATTGGCATTGAGCGAAATCAGCCGCTCTTCGCCGCCCGGCATCTTCTTGTAGTCCTGCCAGCCGTCGTCGAGAATCAGCAGACGCGGCTCGACGTGGCCCGCCGCGAACGACCTCAGCCCGGCGCGCACCTTGTCGGCCGACACCTCCTTGTAAAACGAGTCCCACGTGCACCAGCCGAAGTCGTTCACGAAATCGGGCAGCGGTTTGTCCCGGCGCAGCTTGCCCGTCCCGAGCCGTTTCATCACCGCGCGCGCCCCGGCGTCCGCCATTGCGTAAGGATCGCGCCCCACCGACACAAACAGGGCGACGCCGCCCTTGCCGGCCACGGCGGGATCGGCGGTTTCACCCGTGAGTTTCAGACCGTTGGTCTCTCCGCTGAGGGTGAAACAAAACGGGCCGTCCATCAACGGCACGAGCATCACACAATCGCCGGTCTCGGTTTCCGCCAGCAACCATTGCGTTTCCGGTTTCACGTCAGCGTGCGCGCGGCCGGCGGCGGGCACCATCCACCACGGCTCGTCGCGATGGCAACTCGTGAACCGATGCAGCCCGGCGATGGCGCCGACCTCCGCTTGGATAAGCGAAGCGGATTGCGCAACCGTCATCCGCAGAAAGACGCCCGCGCCGGTCGGGTCTCTCACGATGGCGAGCCCGGATGGAACACTTCTCAGCACGGCGCGATCCCCCTTCCAGAGAGCGCCGTCGCGCAAGGAGTAAACCTCATCGGATCCCGCCTTCGCGACAGCCACCGGCAATGCCAAACACGCGAACAAGACAGCGATTGATTTCATATTCAGGGCCGTATTCTAGAGACCAGTCGCCGCGTCCACAAGCGTTCGCTCTGCGGCAACAAGGCTCGTCAGACGCGTGATCCAGTCCGGCTCATCACTTCTTCAGGGTTATCAACCGATCTTCCTTGGGCGCGACTTCGATAAAGATGTCCTTGTACCGAACGTCCCGGTTGCCGCCATGCGCCTGCAGCCCGATGGGCCCCTTCTTCAACCGTCCTGGATTGTCGTCGGTGTAATAGAGCATCTCGATGCCGTTGACGGCCATGCGAATCGTTCCCTTCGCCCGGTTCACCAGGATCTCCGCTTGCGTCCACTGGGAGCGTTTGATCCCGAGTTCCTTATCAAGGTCCCGGCTGATGCTCAGTTTTCCAGGAGCACCCCGGTTGACTGTGTAATCCCAGGTCCAATTCATCGGGGGCATCACATCCACACACCCGCCATAGCCGTATTTCCCCTCGGGCATGTGTTCGCCCCAGAAGCCCACGCCCTGGTGGTTGGAAGGTTCTTTGACTTGCCGGGTTGAGATGATGATCCGAAAATCGTCGTAATCACCCACCGTCATGATGTTCTGATTGCCCTTAACACCCACGATGGCCCCGTCAATGACCTTCCAGCACTCCGGGTCGCCCACCCAGCCGTTCAGAGTCTTGCCGTCGAACAATCGAGTCAGTCCCGCCGCTGCGGGGTCAAACGGCGCTACATAGTCGTTTGCGCGCAGATCGGTTGAATTCTCTTTCGCCTCGAGAGCCTTAAGGGTTTGATGTGCGGCACCGCTTGCCGGATAGACGGTACGGGCGATGCGGAAACCGACCTCAAAGTTATGGGCCTGCGGGGGCCATTGCCAGTGATAGGCCGAGCGCTCATGGGCGACGTCGTTCTTGAAGGCCCCGCCGCGGGCGATGCGCTCCTTGCCGCTGGCCGGCCCGGTGGGGTCAACCTGCGGTGTTTCAGGATAGGCGCCGTCATACCAATCGTTGCACCACATCCACAAGTTGCCCGTGATGTCATAGACCCCAAACGCGTTCGGCTTCAGTTGTCCCACTGGATGGGTGGCTTTGTCCTTGGCGTTCAACTCGCACCAGGCGAAGTTCGTGGCGAGGGGCTGATTCGCGTTGCTGTCGCCGAAGAACCACGTGGTCGTGGTTCCGGCGCGCACCACGTATTCATACTCGGCGGAGGTCAGCAGGCGATAGCCGTTCTTCTTGATGTCGATGGTCAGGCCCGACAGGTCCGCCACCTCATGGTTGGTCGGGTTCCTGGTGATGTCGGAATAAGCATAAACCGCATCGAGTCCATCGCGTTTGCTCAGGGCGTTGCAGTAGAGGACCGCATCAAACCAGGACACATTGTCAATCGGCCGCCGATCGTCACCCGGATGCTTGGTGGGATTCACGCCCGCGACTTTCTTGTATTCCGCCTGCGTCACCTGCGTAGCCTCCATCATGAAATCGTAAGTGAAAGAAACCCGGTGCGCCGGGAAGGTATAAGTCCAGCGCCGGCCCGGAAATTCCTGGCCCATCTGGAAACTTTGGCCCTTTGCTTTGATCAGCACCCACCCTTCGGGAGCCGACGAGGATAGGATCGCGGATGCGGGACCAGAAGGCAGGTAAACCAACTCGATACCCTTGCCGTTGACGGGGTCGAGGTTGCGGGAGTAGCGCTTGGTGGCGTCACTGTCCCAGCGCTCATGGACGCCCAAGCTGGTGACTGGCTTCCCATTCTGCACGTAGGCCGTTCCCGAAGGGCAATGATCGGGCTGGGCCAGTTCAAAGAGATAATCGTCCGCGTTGGCGCGAATCAAGATGCGCGGATGGCCATTCGTATCGTTGTTGTTCTTGGTCTGCGCGAAAAGAATATCAAGCCCCACAGAATCCAGCGCTACGCCGTCCAGCGAGGCCAGGACGCTCGCCGGCCAGTCCGAATTCTCGTAAGGCTCGGCGCGATTGTTGAACGGCGGGTTGGGAAAATGTTGCGGGTAGGATTGCCACTTGCGTCCGCAGTAAAGCCCGTCCAGGACGAAGAGGATCGTCTTGGCGCCGAGGTGAGGGGACGCAGCGAGATCGACCATGGGCGAATAGGCGTTTTTGACGCCTTCCTGGTCGGTATTGATGGCCGCGTGCAACTCCCACGTGCCTTTGATTGAACCGAAGTGATTCTTCCCGCAGAGGGTCACACCGGTCTGACCAGAATCTCCATCTTCCATGGTGTTGTAGGGATAGGAATGCCCTTTGAGCAGCGCCAGATTGATGAGGTACGCGGCGTCGAAGACCTGTTGCGGTATCAGTTTGGCCTCATTGTATTTGCCCTTGGAGTAGGCAATCCCCTCCACCCAAATCGCCGTCTCCAGCCCATGATAATCACCGTAGCCGGGATTCTTGGGTTGCGTCGCTTTCGGCGGGGATAGCTGGACGAAGCGGACATCCTGGAATTCGCTCCACACCTTTTTCAGCATATACGCCGGAATGGCCTTCCGGGCATCATAGACGAGAACGTCCTGCTGCCGGACATGGGCCTGGTTCACAAGTTGGCGCACCATGGCAAGCACCATCTGCGGGGAGGCATCGATATAATTGTCGGTCTTCGCGCCGTCGTCGCTGCTGTTCAAGTTGATCTTGACGGCCACAACTTCGCCCGGCTGATACCCGCGATGAGCCAGTCCGTGGGAGTTGCAGTAGTACTCGAAGATCGCCTCCCAGGCTCGCTCGGCGGTGGGGGCGCTGGTGAGTTTGAGCAGTGTGGTGTTGAGCATGGCATCCACCCGCTCCTGGTCGGTGTTGGCGTCCAGCCACCATTGATCGCTCTTTTGCTTCCAGTGGCCCGCCCACTTCGCGGCCTGCGGATCGTGCGCCCACACCACCCGGCCAGGGTTGATGCCACGCGCAATGCCAACCGGCTCGTTCGGTTTGGCCGGAATGAAGTTCCAGTCCGTGCGGCTGGCCGCCGCCCCCGCCGCGACTCCGGAATCGGTGTAGGAAACCAGCGTCCAGCCTGCCAGCCCCAGAATCGTCAACGCCCCAAGGCAGCCCATCGCGATCCGATGGCGCCCAAGGCGGCGGCCCAGCCGGCTAATCGATGACTTGATGGCCAGCACGCCCCATAACCAGATGACGAAAGCCGAAGCGGCGGGGAACGCCGCGCGTTGGCATGGGTAGGCCACGCGGCTGGGTTTGGGAATGACCCGCAGCAGGAACCAAAGTAGAGCCGCGGCGCCAGAACCGATGCATGCCCATCGTAGAAACGAGTTGCGGGCATGCCGCCAGATGAATTCCGTCAATCGCAGGATACTTGTCATAATGCTGATCTTTGTCTGCTTAAGTTATTATCAGTTATTCACGAAGCATAGGTCATTTCTCTCCAATGCAGTAAAGGCTCGCGTTGCCGCGCAGGTAAATGCGCCCGCCAGCGAAGGCTGGGCTGGCGTAGAATTTGTCGTTCAGAGCGCCCCTGCCGAGTTCCTTATACTCGCGTCCAGCCTGGAGCACCCACCCGTGACCGTCAGTGGACACGACATAGACACGGCTGCCCGCGATGCCAGGAGAGGCATGGATTCCTGTGCCGAAGTCATGTTCCCATAGCTTCCGGCCAGTCTTGGCATCCAGGCACGTCCCCATGCCGACGCTCGACGCATAGAAAACCACCTCGCCGTTGCTGGTGGGCGAAGAGCTGTCGGGCACGTTCTCTTCGCACGCCCAGACAACGTGGGTCTTTGTGACATCGCCAGCGCCGTCGGGCCGCAGGGCGATTAATGTGCTGTTCGGATTTGCGATGCAAACAAGGCCGCCTGCCAGGATCGGCGACGGGGTGACTTCTCCTTCCAGCACCTCGGCTTTCCACAGTTCCGCGCCGTCGGCAAAGGAGTAAGCCGCCAGCCACGGCAGACCCGCCGTGATGATCTGCGTCTTGCCCGCCGCCTCCACAACGATAGGAGAGGCCCACGAGCTGGAAACCTGGCGCGGCTGTTCCCAAACCAACTTGCCCGTGGCTGCTTCAAAGAGCGTCAAGCGCGAGATGGCGGGCTTGTTGTCTCCCTGATCCAACTGCACGATGAGCTTGTCCCGCCAAACAGCCAACGACGCAGCATGGCCGTATGGGTTTTGGGGAGCGCCCAGATTCCTGGCCCACGCAATCGAGCCATTGAAATTCACCGCCGCCAGGTCGCCGTTGGCAAAAATCGCAAACACGAGGCGGCCATCCGTGGCCATGGTCGGCGCGGCATATCCGGCCGACTCGGAAATGTCCGGGATCTTTGCCGGGCTGCCGGGCAGGTTCTCGACGGCACGTGTCCACACGAGTTTCCCATCGGTTGCGTCGTGACAATAGACCTCGCGTTTTTCGGCGCTGCCGCCGCTGATAAAGATGCGGTTGCCCCAAACGATAGGGGAATTGAAGCCGGGTTGCGCGATGGAGGCTTTCCAGAGCACGCCGGATTTTGCCTGCTCATCCCAGGCAATCGGCGCGGTGGCTTTGGGGCTGAACCCGCTGCCGTCAGGTCCGCGAAAACGCGGCCAGTTGCTCTGGAACTGGTTCTGCCAAGAGGCGTCACTGACAGCCTTTGCCGGGGGAAGAACAAGCTCGTTAAGTTGACCTACGGCGATTGCCGCCCCGTTTGTCAGCAAGGCCGTCCGTCCAGGAAGCGTCTCCATGCGGTTGGACGCGCCGGGAGTGGCGGGGGCTTTCGGCGCGGTGGCGGCTGATAGGGAGAGATCAACGCAGTAGAGGTTCTTCTTGTCACGCACGACCAGCTTGCCGTTCGAGAACGACGGCGAGGTAAACAGTTCAGAGCCGTTGACGAGGATTCTGAGGCGTCCAAGTTCTTGATACCCTTTGGGTGTGGCTTTTACAGCCACGATGCTCTTGGTGGTCTCTGAGACCACCAACAGTGCGCCATCAACCAAAATGAGACCGCCCGAACCGCACGAAAAACCGTCTTTCCAAGCGTAATTGAGGCGTCCACCAAATCCCTCTTTAGTCCAGACATTCATTCCAGTCTCCGGATTCAGGCAAATCAACCGGGTCGTTTCGTCCGTGCAATAGATGTAACCTTGGTAGAGAATCGGCCTGGCCGTGCGCCCTATAAGCTCCTTATCTTTCCAAATCTCCGTCACTTTCCAGTTCTCACCAATTTCGAGCATCGCGCATCCGACGCCGTAACCGCTGGTGATAAACACCTTATTCCCCATGACAACCGGCGACTGCGCATTGCAATTGTGCTGGGTGGTCCATTGATGGCGCCAGAGCTGCGTGCCGTCATCCGCCTTGATGCCGACGGCGCCGAAGGCGTTGAACAGGACGTACTGCCTGACATTGTGGATTATTGCCACCACTGGGGTGGCATGGCCGGCGGCGTCGCTTCCGCTCTTCCAAAAGGTGGCGCCGGTATTCTTGTCTAGGGCGACGACCGAAGCGCCTTGTCCCCCGGGGACATACACGACTTGATTGCCATCGACGAAGGGAGAGGCCGTGTAGCCCCAGTCGGCTTTCCTGCCGTTGTATTCCTTTTGCAGGTTGCGCGACCAGAGGATCTTGCCAGTGGCCGCATCGAAACAATTGGCATTCCCAATCCGGCTGAATGTGTAAAGATTTCCGCTGTCGTATACCGGACACCCTCGCATGAATCCGTTATCCGCCGATTTGGCGTCCTCATATCCAGACTCCCAGCGTTGGGCGCCTGTAGTCAGGTCCAATGCGCGAAGGATATCCCAGCTTCCCGCGTGATCGACGATATAAACCGTTCCGCTGACAATGGTGTTATGCGCATACCCGCCGGAATCGTGCATCTCGAAGGACCAGAGGACCGGGGGCGCATGCGCTGTCCAATCCGTATTGATGCCAGTCTCCGGTGAAATCCCATTGGCGTCTGGCCCCCCAAGTTGCGGCCAATCGAAGGCCAGACGGCTTGTTGGAGGAAGCGGCATGGGTTCAGCTTCCCGCGCCGAGGGGACGGCTCCCGGCTGTGCCGCCGGCAGTCCTGTCGCACGCCCGCTGACAGCGGTCCCTCCGTTCACCACCGGGAAGACACATCGGAAGCCATAGTCGCCGTATCGGCATCCAGGAAGGCAGCGATTCCGGTAAGTGACCTGGAAAAACTCCGCCACATTGAAGCCCCAACTGCCTCCGCGCAAAACTCGCGTGGTGCCGGACGCCGGCCCGGGAGGATCCTTCGCAGGCGCGGTGGCGTAATAATCCGGGTCATACCAGTCGGCGCACCACTCCCACACGTTGCCGGCCATATCCAATGCCCCGTAGGGGCTGATGCCAGTGGGATATGAGCCCACCGGGGCCGTTTTGCCGTCACTGGTATGGCAGGTTGACTTCGTAAAGCCATTGCCCCAGACAAAGGTCCGGCCATCGGTACCCCGCGCCGCTTTCTCAAATTGGGCTTCGGTGGGTAGTGCCGCACCTGCCCAGGCCGCATAAGCATGGGCATCGTACCACGTAACGTTGACGATGGGATGGGTGTCTTGCCATTTCCAGGACGGTTCCGGCGGCATTGCCCGGTGGGTTTCCTCACAGAATGTCCGGTACTGAGCCACCGTTACCTCATATTTATAGATGTAATAGGCATCCAGCGTGACTTGGCGCTGCGGGCGCTCTCCATCTTTTCCCTGCCCCTCTTTGCTTCCCATCAGAAACTCGCCCGCGGGCACCAAAACCATCGCTGCGCCGTCCTTTGGGTTGACTTTCTCCGTGATGTTCGTGCGGCCTGCGGGAGGAGCCGCCAGGGTGGCATTATCGGCGGCATATCCAGGCACGGCACATGCCATTCCCATCGCAAGGGCAATCATCGGTGATATACTATTCGAGAGATGCACTCGGATCAAAAGTGCTTCTGTTTCACCTGCTTCTTTCTGAGCTACAGATCAACGGTATCGGTACACCGTCACGCGCAGGATGCCCATATTCCGCAAGAACAGATAATCCCCCTGCTCGGTGTCGTCCCCCGCCAGCAAGCGGCCGGGAACCCAGCGGCCGTTAACAAACGCGCCTTCTTCCACAGTGCCCATTCCGGCGAGCGGAGTGCTGGTCGTGTTGGAAGAAAAGGTGACCCTTACGCCGTTGCCCACCACGAAGTACTCGTCAGGCCCCGTCGCAAGGAACAACGCCGTTGAGGGGGCGGTTTGCTGGGGTGGTGTCGCGCCGGATGGACCTCGGGGTCTCGCAGGCGCGACTTCCAGCGTGTAATTCCCCACCTTGACCTTTTGAGGCGGGTCGTTCGTGCGCAGCATGACGGCGGACATTGTGCCGTTGCCCTGATGTTCCAGTATCATGGGCGCCAGTTTCGAGAGGAGACCATAGACGCCGGCGAGCTCGGAATCCTTACCCAACCTGTCAACGCCAAACGGCGAGAAGCCGATGGCGTCGTGGCGTCCAAAAGCATAGATCACCCTGGCTGAACATCCCGGCCCGCTGCTCGTCTCTGGGATGAGCAGCGGGTTCCCCGATTGGGTGTACTTTGCGCAAAACGCCTCGAAGTCGCCCATGCTATAAACGTCGGGCGAGAGAATATCAATTTGCGGCCCCCCGGCTCTCCAGATGTCCATCACCAGGTCCCAAGGGCGGCCGCGGCTGGGGGTAAATTGAGGACCCCTCCCAACTCCGTACATCGCCGCGTTCACGAACATCGGCAGCGGGTATTCCGCTTTGCCCGCCTCCGCCACCCAGCCGATGTAGCGCGCATAGTTCCAGGCCATAAAGATCCCCTCGGTCCCGGCGCCCGCGCCGAACACCTCTTCCCAGGTCCCGGAGGTCTTGAAGCCGGCCGCTTCCCACACCTGGCGAAACTCCGGGATCAGAGTATCCTTGTGCTGCTGAAGGTAGTCCATCAACTCCTTGGGCGCCGGGCCGGCAAGAGCCTGATTGGCCGCGGGCGAGTGGTCGCGGGAAACCGTGTGCATTCCCACTTCATTCTCGACCTGGATCATGATGACCGTGTGCTGGTTGCCATCCACCTTCTTGACGTGCCGCATCAGGGCCGCAAAGGCGTGGGCATCCGCGTCCCGGTTTGCTTCGCTCAGGGTGCTGAGTTCTTCGATGCTAATGCCCCCTTCAAACTGGGCGCGCGGGAACCGCTCGAAATCCTGCTTCACCCAGTCGGGCGCGTAGCTGGACAGACTGTTCTTCCAGCTTCCGAACCAGAGCAGCACCAGACGCAGCTTGTGACTCCGTGCTCCCTGGATCACGCCGTCCAGCACCTTGAAGTCGAACTTGCCTTCCTGTGGTTCGATCTGGTTCCAGGAAACGCCCACCAGGGCGGTGTTGAAATTGGCCTGGACGAGCTTGGGCCATATCGGCTTTATGTACTCGAGGCTGGTAGCGGTGTTGTTCAACAGTTCTCCCGCGAGCATCAGGAACGGCTTGCCATCCACGATCAGTTGGGTGGCCGTGCCATGCTTCTGCAAGTGAGGGATTTCCGAAGCAGCAGTGGTTGAGGCCCCGCTGCTTCTTGCCTGACCCGCAACGAGCGCGAGAGAACACACGAGGGTGGAGCAAAGCAAAGTTGGTAGTTTCATGATGATCTCCTATTCTTATCGGTACCGGTACAACTTCACGCGCTGGATTGCGCGTTCGCCGAACGACAGACGCACGACGCTGCCGGACTGGTTCACGGGGGGTGTGGATGAAAAAACCGAATCGTCGCCCCCGAGGAAATGCGTCGCGACCCATTTGCCGTTGTTGTCAAACCGGCCCGCTTCCTGCTCAGCCAGACCGGCAATCGGCGGCCCCGGCGTGTCCGGCGTGAAAGTGATGACCAGATTATTGCCAGCGAGCAGGTAGTCGTCCGGGCCGGCCGCCATGAACAGACCGTAGCCCATAATGTCGGGAACGGCGTTCGTTGCGCCGCGACGGCGTGGCAGCCCCGCGTTCAAGATGTAGTTCCCCAGTTTCACCTGCTCGTCCGGTCTCTGTTTGTCCAATGCGACTCCCGCAATCGTGCCGTTGCTCTGGTGCTCCAGAATCTGGGGAGCGATTTGGGAAAGGGTCAAGAACGCCTGAGAAAGCGCCTTCGCTTCGTATTCGGGAGGCACTGGCGGAAGTGGCGCGGGAGCCGTAGGCCCGCCAAACCCCACCAGCCGTGTCGGCGAGTCCATGCCCGGCGGGGTCACCGCCGCCGGCGAATTGATACCGGTCCTTGTGAACCAGTCCAGCAAACCGTCGGTGCCCATCCCGGAATAACCGATGGCGCGTTGCTGGCCGATGGCATAGAAGGCATGAGCGGCGCCCATTTCGCCGTCCTCCGCTTCGACAGTGAAGAACGCGTTGCCGGCGCGGGTGTACCGAGTGGTCAACTCAACGATGTGATCCGCGGCGCCGCGGCGTCCCATGTAAGCATCGGGGCAGGACATGTCCACCATCGGAGCGCCCGCTCTCCATACGTCGAGCACATGGTCAAACGCCTCGCCACGCGGTCCTTTGCCCCAGCCTTGAATCCCCCAGACATTCACGAACATCGGCACCGGGTATTCGTTCTTGCCGGACTCCGTGACGTGCTCGACATAGCGCGCATAGTGCCAGGCCATGAAGACCTCGTCCCCTTCCGGACCCTTGCCGAATACCTCTTCCCACGTGCCGGCGGTCTTGAAGCCGGCCGCTTCCCAGACTTTGCGGAGATCCGGATGCAACTCATCTTTGTGTTTCTGGAGGTAGTCCATAAGCTCGGCCGGGACGGGCGCTGCAAAGGCTTGGTTCGCCAGCGGAGAGCGGTCTCGTGAGTCGCCGAAAATGCCGATTTCATTCTCCACTTGAACCATGATTACACGGTGCGACCGATCCACCTCGCAGATATGGCGCATCAGGGCCGCAAAGGCGCGAGCATCCGCTTCCCAGTTGTTCTGGCTGAAAGTGGAGAGGTTTTCGGCTGTTCTGCCCTCCCCGACTTGCGCGCGCGGGAAACGAGCCTGGTCGGCCTTTACCCACGTCGGCGCGAAGCTGGAGACGCCGTTTTTCCAGCTTCCGAACCACACCAGGACTATGCGCTGGCCGAGCTGCCTGGCGTCCTCGATTGCTGCATCCGCTATCCGGAAGTCGTACCTGCCTTTCTCAGGCTCTATCCAGGACCACCCCACGGCGATCTCCGCGCTGTTCTGGTGCGTGGCGGCCAGCACCGAGAACATGTAGCGCAGGTACTCGAGGTTGGATGGCGCGCTGGTTGGCGGCTCCGCGCCAAGAACGAGGAAGGGTTTCCCATCGACGATCAACTGAGTGGCCAGGCCGCGCTTTTCCAGATGGGGAATGGCCGGATCCGCGGGTTTGGTTTGCGTCTCGGCGGCCCTTGGGGCCGCGCTGCTTTTCTCCTGGCCCGCCACAAGGGCGAGCGAGCACTCGAGGGCACACCAAAACAAGATTCGAGGCTTCATGATTTTGGGCTCAGACTTTGAAGTCCCACTCCTCGCGGTAGGACATGTCAACGAGGCGGTTGGCCTCTTCGTCGTTGGTGAATCGCATGGCCTTCGAGTCCCAGAGGAGCACCTTGGCCTCTCGCCGGCCGCGGCCTCGTCCTGCGCCGCCGCCGGCGGGCGCCTCAGGCATGTTGTACCTGCGCTGCGCCACTGTCCCGAGCAAGGCGAATTCCGTGAGCCCGCAGGCGAACTCGACCGGCGTAATGGACTTCTGACCGGCTTTGCACTGCCGCACCCACTCGGTGTAATGATCCGGTTTTTCGCATCGCGGCAAGTGCGGATCGGGCTGCTTGAAGTCCTTGAAACGGCTCTCCGGCAGGAGCCAGCCGCCAGGGAGCCCACGAATTTGCTGGCCTGGCCGGGGTTTGGCGCCGAAGGGCAGCCAGGGGTTACCGCCATAGAACGCCGAAATCTGAACTCCTTTTTCCCCCACGAACATGATCCCGCTGCCTGGCATCGCCACGTCGGCGGGCATGCTCGGCGGCCGAGGCGGCGTCAGCCCGCCATCATAGAAGAAAGCCATCGCTTCCGGGTGGTTGCCGCGGGCCGGGAGGTGCCACTGGACGATGTTAGCGATGCTCATGCACTCGGTGTTCTCGACGCGCCCGCCCAGCGAGAACGCTTGGCAAGCCGTGGCTGTGACCCAGTCCGGCGCTCCCATCTCGAGTTCATCGTGGAACATCTGCAGCGTATGGCAGCCGAAATCGCCCACTGTACCCGTGCCGAAGTCCCACCAGGGGCGCCAGTTGCCGTAATGGTAGGTCTTGTGGTAGGGCCGCGCCGGAGATGGGCCGCACCACTGGTCCCAGTTCATCCCCGTGGGCGGCGTTTGGACCTCTGTCGGCCGTGCCAGCCCGCTGGGGCAATATGTGCCGGTCCAGAAATGCACTTCATATATCGGCCCGATGGCCCCGCTTAACAGCAACTCCGTCGTGGCCCGGGCATAAGAGGTGCGCGAATCCTGGATGCTCGCCTTGGTGGTGACTCTTGAGGCGAGGACCGCCGCTTTGACCCGCCTCGCCTCGGCGATCGTATGCGTGATGGGCTTGGCGTTGTAAAGGTGCTTGTTCATCCCCAGCCCCGCCAGCGCCAGGTGCGAATGCCAGTGGTCCGGCGTGGCGACGATCAGCGCGTCGAAGTTCTTCTCCTCCTTGTCGAACATCTCCCGGAAGTCTTTGTAGAGTCTGGCCCTGGGATACCGCGCGAACACCGGCGCGGAAAACTCATGGTCGAGATCGCAAAGCGCGACGATCTCTTCATCCTTGCAGCCGGCCAGATAATTCTTGCCCATGCCGCCGACGCCTACGCAGGCGATCATGAGTTTGTCGCTGGGCGCCTGGTAGCCGGGGCCTCCCAAGACATGGCGCGGCACCACGAGCGGCGCCATGCCCGCGGCAACAAGAAAGGCGCGCCGGGACATTTGCAGTTGGTTCTTGGACAGGCTTTGGCCGGCGGGCGGGCTTGCCTCCTGTTCGCCGTCCGGCTTCGAGGCGGCTTGCTGATCGGCTCCAGGTTGGTCGTGATGATTGCCGGCTTGCGGCGGCAACGGCAGGTTCATCGTGTCGTTAGGCTCCAGGGATTTCATATTGTATTGATGAGTTCTGCTAGGCTTGCTTTGGTTTGCTGGTGATTCATGACTGGGAACTGCCGACACGGGTCTTGATGTTCGTAGCGGCCGATCCTGGCCCGTATCGGTGTCACCCTTCCGCCAGGGCGCGGTTCATCCGTTGGATGGCTTCGTCGATCTCGTCCGTGCTCTTGAAGCCAATCACCACACATTGAATCTCCGGTTGCGCCATTGCGAACCGAATCGACTTCTCGCGGTCCTCGGGATCCTTGAAGTTACCCTCGCCGATGATCTTCATGCCGATCACGCCGCGCCCCTTGGAGTGCATGGTCTTGATTTCCTTCATCACCGCGCTCAGGTGCGTCTCGTCGCTCTTGACGTTCCATGCCTGGGAGGGCGTGTCGATGTGCGCCCCTTGCGGATTCACGCGGACCAGGTGGATTTCCGTCCAATCGGATGCCGTGGCCGCCCGGAGTGCGGGCAGGCTGTGGCAGGAGACGCCCTTGGCGCGTATCCACCTCTTCTCCTTGGCCTCGTTCAAGCCGTCCATGACGCGCTTCCACTCGTCAGTCCAGCCTTCCTTCATCATGCAGTGAATGAGCATCGAGTCGATGTAGTCCGTGTCGTACACCTTGCGATGCTTGTCGATGGCGGCCAGCACGTCCTCCGGGTTGCCGGAGAGTTTGGACTGGAGGAAGAGCTTCTCGCGGGGCAAACCCTTGATCGCGGCGCCGACCCAGTCGAAGGTCCGATACATCTGGGCGCAATCGATGTACGTGATGCCCTGATCGTAGGCGTAGCGGATGAGCCTGTTGAAGCCCTCCTGACCGAGCGCACGCTGGACGCCGCCGCCGTTGGTGCCCGAGCCGAAGCCCATGCGGCTGCACTTGAGGCCGGTCTTGCCCAGGGCGACCTGATCCACGGCGGTGCGTTTGGGTTTTTCGGCCGAGAAGAGGTCGAGGGGTTTGAATAACGCGGCGCCGGCAATGGCCGCGGAGGTTCCAAGGAATTGTCGCCGGCTGAGATGGGCTGTGTTCATGGCGAGCGGTCGAGTACTACGTTCCATACTACTGCTATTCCCGCATGAACCGCCAAAACCTGACATAAAAAATGCGTCTGGCACCGCGAAAAATAACTTGGTTGACGCATCCGGAATCCCTATACTCAGGGTGCGACTGGCGATGAAATTGAAACGTTGTCGCAGCTTCAGAAAATGAAATCGCAACCGAACCGCCGGGCGTCATTTCCCCGGGAAAGGCACAACCCATGAAGAAGTTGTTTGGCTGTATTTGCGCGCTGGTTCTGGCCGCACCTCTGCTGCGGGCCACGGATACCCTGGATTTTTATGTCATCGATACCGAGGGCGGCAAAGCCGTTATCGTTCAGACGCCCGCAGGCCAGGCCATGCTCATCGATGCCGGCAATCCCACGCGAGACGGTCGCGACACAAAGCGCATCGTGGCGCAGGCGCAAGCGATCGGGATCAAGCAGTTCGACTACATCCTGGCGACACACTACGACGGGGATCACGTCGCCAACATTACGAACGTGGACGCTCAAATCCCGGGGCGGGTCTTCGTGGACCACGGCGAGATACTATCCACGGCAACGGCCAGGGGCGAGAGGCAGAATTACGAGGCGTATCTCAAGATGGTTGGCGACCGGAAGCGAATGATCGTGAAGCCCGGCGACACGATTCCGCTCAACGGCCTGGAGATGACCGTGGTCACCGCCGGCGGCAATGTTCTTTCCAAACCTCTGCCCGGCGGGGGCCAGCCCAACGAATACTGCGCCGACGCCACGCCCGAGCCGATCGATGACTGGGACAACGCCGGGTGCGTGGGATTATACTGCCAGTTCGGAAAGTTCCGGATGCTGGACCTGGCGGACTTGCTGCAGATGGTGGAGTGCAAGCTGATGTGCCCCACCAATCTCGTTGGCACGGTGGATCTCTTTATGGTCAGCCATCACGGCTTGAAGATGTCCAACTCGAAGCTGCTGGTGCATGCGCTGCATCCGAAGGTGGCCATTATGGCCAACGGCCCGCGCAAAGGCGGCGATCCGCAGGTGCTGGACGTCCTGAAGAGTTCCCCGGGGCTGCTGGACCTCTGGCAATCCCACTTTTCGCCGAGTGGTGGCGACAAGAATGCGCCGTTGGACTTCATTGCCAACCCGGCGGCTCCTTGCGAGGGGAAGACGATTAAGGTGTCGGCGCAGAGCGACGGCACGTTCACGGTGACGAACCTGCGGAACAGTTTTTCGAAGACTTACAAACCCTAGCGCGGTGCCGGCGACTACCGTTTTGTTGACGTCCACGGCGCCGGCGCCCAGCGCAGCGGTCTTACGGATTTTCACTGTTTGCCGTCGTTGGAACCAAACACCTGAAATTCCCAAAAACTCGCCCATGAACCCTCCGGCAAAGCGGGTATAACCACCCGCACATATCTTCCTCTGGCTGATAAATCATCGGAGCTTGTCTGGGCAGGTGTGGAATTGGCGGTTTTATCAACCGCTACCGTCCAGTTTGTCTGATTGGACGACACTTCGATTCTATATTGATAAAGGGCGCTGTGTTCCCAAATGATCTGGGTATTGGTGATGGTGGCTATGCCTCCCAGGTCCACTTGCCACCACTGAGGGACATCGCCGCTTGAAGCACACCAACGGCTCGCCAGCTTTCCATCATTGCCGTTTTGAGCCGGGTTTCCGCTCTCCTCGCTGCTGGCCAACGCCGGCTTGCCTAAAGCGATGTTACCGGCGGATGCAGTTGCAGTTGCCGTGAAGCTATCCGCACCGGCGTCCATTTCCTTGAGCCGTTTGGCTTCGTGGTCGCCGTTCTGATGCCACACCAGGCGGGAGACTTTGCCGGAGGAATCCTTCCAGAAGGTCGCTTGGGCATCCGCCACCTCCAGGAAGAAGTTCGTCTCCGACCTGGGAAGAAGTTCGACCTTGGGCTGCCCAGGGGGTTGGACGAATAGCTGGTTCCCACTTGTGGTTACGGTGAGAATAACCTCCGGCGACTCCACGAATGCATAGCGGCCAACGTAATGGTCCAGAACCTCGGGTTCCAACGCAATCGCCACTGCCCGCTTGGAGCGGTCCAACGGATACTTGGAGTCCAGGAAATGGAAGCCGAGGTCGTCGATGGTTCGGGCGGAATTGGCCAACACCACCACGCCTCGTTTCTTTAGCGGATCGAACCCGATGAAGGAATGGTAGCCGCCCGTTCCGCCGTTGTGCCACACCACCTCGTCGCCGTACCTCCTCGAGATGTGCCAGCACAGCCCGACGTCCATGTCCTGCGAGCCGGCGTGATGTCTGGCTTTGTGGGTCAATTGCATTGCGGGTCCAAGCTCCGAATTGGCCGGGTTGAGATTGGCCGCGAGGAACTTCAGCAAGTCGTTGGCGGTCGAGCGCAACGCACCGGCCCCTGCCAGCGTCGGAATATCCCAATTTGCCACCGGTTGTCCGGCGTAATTGTGGCCGATGGCCAAGCGCGATTTCAAGCCAGCCGAAAGAGCGATGACGGTGTTGGTCATGCCGAGCGGGCGGCAGATGCGCTGGAGCACCAGGGCCTCGTAGTTCGTTCCGGCCCTCAAGGCGAGGATATGTCCCAACAGCCCTCCTCCGAGATTCGAGTATTCGTATTCCGCCCCGATATCGCGGGTCAAAGTGTAGCCCGACAAGAAGGTGTACAGTTGCTCTACGGTGTAATCGGCATAGGGGTTTTCAGGATTCTTGGGCGCAAAATGGTCCGGCATCCGCGGCAGGCCGGAAGTATGAGTCGCCAAATCAACCAGCGTGATGGTGCGGCCATTCCGTTCGGGGACCTTGACGGATTTGGGCAGGTATTTTGAAATCGGATCGTCCAGTTTGAGTTCGCCGCGCCCGGCCATGTCCGCAAGGAGCAAGGCCGTAAACACTTTCGTGGCCGAACCGATTTCAAAGACCGTGCCACCGTCCACCGGCGCCTCGTTCGCAGAGCCCAACTTTCCGCAACTGAGGATTCTTGTCCCGGTTTCATCGAGGATTCCCGCCACGATGCCGGGGATTTTTCCGGCTGGGCTCACCCGTTCGCGCAACACGGCCTTGATCTCCGAGTCGCCGGCTCCCGTATCGGCGGCACGAGAACGGGGGCTCGAAACCAGAAGCGCCGTTGCAATGAGCGCACTATAGCTCAACCGTTTCATGAATTCCTGCGTTCGGGATGGAGTTGGTTTGGCGCCGGTCGATTGCACCGTTAACGATGATCTGAGGGTTACTAGTCGCATGGGATGATGTCTCTTGTTTGAATTAAGTTTCAGGGTGATCATGGAAAAACCGGCCGCCCATTTCTAAACGGCTTGGTGAACGGTTGGGCTGTCCGCCGCCACATCTACGTATTCCAGCAAATCGCCTGGCTGGCACTTCAGTTCACGGCAAAGCGCCTCAAGCGTGCTGAAACGCACCGCCCGCGCCTTGTTGGTCTTGAGAATCGAGAGGTTGGCCAGCGTGATCCCGATTCGGTCAGCCAACTCGGTCAGACTGATCTTCCGTTCGAACATCACCCGGTCCAAAGTCAATCTTATCGGCATATAATGGTCATTCCAATCTTATGGACCAAATGGACGCTTCGCTCGGTGAAGCTCTCGCCCCGGTCGATGTTTCGGAACAGCCGCCGCAACAGATCGAAGAGCACAGCGATGAAGCCCACGTAGGCAATGACTACCGGATTAGGACACACAGGATGGCCGCCCCGACCACCCAGAGGCTTTCCAGCCAACCGAACAGGTGGCAACAGAGTCTTGGCAATTGGCTAGTTTTCGTTCTCATACGTCGCTGATTTATTGATAAACAATAAATGATTATCGAAAAACGTCAATAATTATTTTTATCAAAATGATCGGCGGTCGGAAGCGAATGATCATGAAGCCCGGCGACAGGATTCCGCTCACAGGCGTGGAGATGACCGTAGTCACCGCCGGCGGCAGCGGCAAACCCGACCGCAACCAACAACGCCGCCGGCGGGGGGCGCGGCCCCCGCGGCGCAGCCCCGGATGCGGGAGAAGCCGCCCCGCCCCCGCCCACGGGAGGCGCGCTGGTTGTTCAAATCACGGAAAACCAATTCTTCACCGGCACCGAGACGCGCGACGCCAACTCCGGCCAGCGCCTCCAGGTCCCTCTGGTGCTGGGGCAAGGGCCTCGCGGCTGGACCCAATCGAGGCCCTCCAATACGAGTAGCTCGCCTGAGTCATTGCTTGGGATTTCATTTCGCATTCTCACCTGTTTGGCCCGGCAGACGGTTTCCTGAAACCGTCGCCTGGAGCCGAGCCGGTTCGATCGCCTTCCTGGCCAGCGACAAGTCGTTGTTGGCGAAAACTCCCGCCCCCTCCACTTCGGAATGCGCCAGGAAGACCCCGGTTCCCTCGCTCGCCTTGCAGTTGCAGATCGAAATGCCGCGGCCTCTGGACAAGGCAATAGCTGCATTCCCGCTTTCTTTATGGGCTGGGCCGCCCCTGAAACCATCAATGTCAACGTTCCTGAAGTCCTCGATTTGCAGGCCGTGAGTGAAGAAGGCTGGCAAACCGCCGGCCCACTCCACTTCCATTCCGCTAATCGCAAGGCCGTCCACATAACGGCAATACATGGCAGGAATATCGTGGGCGAACAAGGCAGTCGTCGGATCGCTGCTGGCCCGCAAATCAAAATTGCCGCCGTAGCTCTGGTGCAACGGGCTCTTCTTGATACGAACCTTCACCTGGCGGAAGGAAAGGCCCTCGATGACGCTCTGTTGGCAGCCGCAGACGATGATGCCGCTTTCACTTTCCGCCAGGATGTTGCGGAAGCGCACATCCTTGATCCGGCCGATCTGGGAGACACCGGATTCCCAAGGGATCGCGGAGACGTGAATGGGCTCGGCTTTTCCCCACCAATGCCCCGTGAAGAGCTGCGACTGAATGACGATGTCGGAAAACAAGATGTTCTCGACCGAGCCTCTGCCCCGGACAAAGACACCCAGGCCGCGATTGCTGCCGTGGATGACGAGATTGGCGAACGTGCAGTCCCGGACATCTCGGCCGGTGAAGCCGACCCGAATGCCCACCGAGCGCGAGGAGAGCGTGCAGTTGGATACGGCGATCCTCTCGCTGCCGAAAAGGGCGATGCAGTCGTCACCCGTTTGAATGTCGCAGTCGCTGATGCGCACGAACCTGGAATCGACCAGGTCAATGCCGTCGTCGTTCCCGATCCGCCGGTCGCTGCCGAAACTGTTGATGCTGACCGCCAGGATGGCGACCCGTTCGCACCGGGCAATCTGCACCGTCCAGGTCGGCGAGTTTTCAATCGTCACCCCGCTGATCATGGCATTGGTGCAGTTCATGAACCGGACCAGGTTGCCGGGCCGTTCCCCGTGCGCCAACGGGCCGTGCTGAGTTCCGTATTTCGGGTCCATAAAGTCGTCCTTCTGCCGGGTGAACTTCTTATCGTAATCCGCTCCCTGGTGGAGCTTGTCTGCATCCATAAAGGCCATCCCGTTCCCGTCAATGACTCCGCGGCCCGTAATGGTGACATTGCCGGCGTCGCGGGCGGTGATCAGCCCGACCCTTGGTGATTCGCCGCTTGCCGGTTCCGGCTCGATGTCATAGTCTTCCAACCTTGGGCTGCCCTTGATCGTCGCCCCAGGTTCCAGGTCCAGGGTGACGTTTTTCAGGAGCACAATGGGCCCGCTGAGATACTCGCCGGGTGGAACGACGACTGTGCCCCCACCGCTTTGGGAGCATTGGCTGATGGCCTGGTTGATGGCTTTGCTGTTCATCGCCTTGCCATCGCCTTTGGCCCCGAAGCTGGCGATGTCGCGAACGGCTCCTGCGAGCTCGGCATGCGAACCAATGCCCGGTGCAACGAAGGTGGCTAAGGACGCAATCATCCCGACCCCGAGGGCGTATGTGTGTTTCATCGGGAGAGTTTTTGCCATAGTGCGGGAATAGGTAAAGGCAACGGCGCCCTCTTTCAAGCCCAAAACCATCGAGGCCGAGAACCGCCGTCAGCCATTTACTTCGCCTCCGTCTCGACGGGCTTCAGATGCTCCGCGAAGAAGTCCATCATCATTTTGTCAGCGGTAGGGCTGTGGAACCCGTGGCCCGCCCCCTTCACGGTATAGAAGGTCACGGGGACGCCTGCCCTCTTGAGTGCGGCCTCCAGCAGCTCGCTTTGATGGTGCGGCACAAGCGGGTCCGCATCGCCATGCGCGATGAAGAACGGCGGGCTCTTTGCGCTCACGAAGGTGATGGGGTTGGCTGCGTTTGAGCAAACGCCGTCTTCCAGAAGGCGAACCCATCAAACGGGAGCGACTGCAGGATTTGCCACTCGCTGTGATCGGCTCCGGGTGCGACGGCGAACTGGTGCTCGATGTTCAGCGAGGCGAGCAGTTGGTCATACTTTTTGACGACCGCCAGGAGCCTGTCTTGATCTCCGACCAGCAGACGCACTTCGGTGCGCCCTCGAATCGCCGCCGCATGCTCCTTGACAACGGCGCGGCCCTCCCGTGAGGAGATGGTTCGATACGTGGCGTCCTCGGACAAAGCGGCTTGGATTGCCGCTCCCTGGGCGGCCTGGAGGTCGGCCCGTAGCCTGGTCATTTGCTCCCGGGTGGCCTCCTGCACGGCAGTCCGGTCCTCCATGGACAGGATACCGCCCCGGCCCCCGTCGCCGCCCCGTTGGGCGGTGGCCTGGAAAGCGGCTCCACAGAGGAGACCCGCAGCCGCCAATGCGCAGGTGAGGGTTCCGGTCTCCAGGTTATGCTCGAAGATTCGATGCAGTCTCTTTGCTCTTGTGCTCATCCCAGGCATTCAAGCAGCAAAACACGGACGTGTCATGTTAAAGAGTGTTCTGCGAATGGCTGTTTCTGGATCGACTCTCAACCCAGCACAGCCGATGATGCGGCAGTGAAGCTGTGCATGATGAAATTGACTTTTCATGTCAGGAATCGAAGGCTCGCGCGGGATAATGGTTAGTGAGATAGTCATGTCGTCAACCGAAACAAAGGTCGCGAGGCTCGTGCTGGCCCATCACGCCTTCGTCAAGGCGCTGGCCTTCAAACTGGCGCCCTGGCCCGGCTTGGTCGATGACATCAGCCAGCAGGTTTTTCTCGAATTCCTGGCCAAGCAGGAGAAGTGGAACCTGGAGCAAGACCTCCGCCCGCTGCTGGCCACGATGACCCGCCACGTGGCCGCCCGTCATTGGCGGGAACGCAAGCGCACGATGCCCGAGGTGATGCGCGAGTTGGCCGATTATGTCCGGGAATTGGCCGAGGCGCGCGAAGCCCCGGCCTACGGGGATGAGAAAATGGCCGCGTTGCGGATATGTGTGCAAAAGTTGCCCGACAAAGGCCGCACGCTGCTCGAGCTTTATTACGATGCCGGCATTTCCACGGTGGACATCGCCGCGCAAATGGAGATGAACCCCGACGCCGTGTGCCAGGCGCTCTGCCGCCTGCGTGGCAAGTTGCGCGACTGTATCGGTCGGACGCTTTCCCAAGGAGGCCTGCATGGATGACCCGATTGAACCTCGTGAAACCGAGGTGTTGATACAGAAATATGTTTCCGGCCAGCTCACGCCCGAGGAGGCGGCCCAGCTATTGGGGCACCTTAAGGCGCGACCATCTCTGGGCGCCGCCTTGCTGGGCCAAATGGAGATCGACCTCCTGCTTCGGGAACTTACCGGGGCCGTGGGCCGGGATAGCCAACCGGCACTGTCCACCATTTCTCCACTGGAGCCGCCGGACCCCCGGACCGAGTTCCCCCTGCCAACCACGATGACGGCTTTCCGCCGGCACTCCTGGGGCACCGCCCTGACTTGGGTGACCGGTTTGGCGGCGGCACTGGCTCTGGTTTTCGGCTATTGGTTTTGGCCTGACAGGGACAACCTGCCGCGGTTGGGCAGAAGCAGCGCCGGCGTCGAGGTGCAACGGGGTGAAGAGCGGCTGCCGGCCACGCGCAGATTGCACTTGCAACCTGGGGACATTATCGAAACCGGACCAGGGCAATCGGCGGTTGTTGAATTCGCTCGTGAGGGCACCCGTTTGGCATTGAGCGGGGAGACGCGCTTAGGCCTGTCGAACTTGGAGAAAGGCAAGCGTTTTGCGCTTCACAGCGGCAAGTTGGAGGCGACGGTGGCCCGCCAACCGGCCGGCGAACCCTTGGCGGTGGACACGCCGCAAGCCGAAGCCAGTGTCAGGGGCACCAGGTTCAGTTTGTCCAGCCGATGGGAGGCCACTTGGTTGAAAGTGTCGAGAGGTGAGGTGGAGTTGCACAGCAAATCGGCGGACCTCTCGCAGCCGGTGATGGCTGGGCAGTTCGCGGTCGCGGCCGAGAACGTGGAATTGAGGACCCGCCCCATCGGTCGAACCGGCCTGAGGGTTCCCGTTCCGGTGGACCCGCGCGTAGTGGGCACCGGCGGCGATGGCAACTGGGAGGTCGATGGGGATACCGTGCAGCAAAGCAAGGTCTCGACACTTCCGGATCCCAAACGATCCGGACCGTTTGACCAGAACCCCTTTTCCTGGTTTAGCCGCCAGATCCCGGTCGCCGGCAATATCGAGGTTTCCCTGCAGGCGCGGTTGGACGCCGTCGTTCAGGAGCCGGCACCGCTCGGAGACTCCCAGTTCGGCTTGACTTTGATTCTGGGTCGAAAGCATTTCAATTTTATATGCGAGCGAGACCCGGCGGGAAAAGGCGTGGCAAGGCTCTACTCTTTTGTCGTTGAGGGCTCCCCGCGGCTTGAGGGCGGTGAAGCCGACGGACGGGTCCGAACGCCGCTTTCTTTTCAAACCGGCCAGACCTTCCAGTTCAAGGCTCGTGTTACTCGTCTGACTCCAGGCCAGGTTCAACTTCAGGCAAGAGTATGGCCCCGGGGCAAGCCGGAGCCGGCCGATTGGCAGTTGGACGCCATCCGTAACGCGCCGGCCACTCAGCCGCTGCTCGAGCTAAGCACACGCCGTTGCGCTTGCACTTTCAGTGCAATGGACGTCGTGCTGATTGAATAGGCTTCTCGTCCGCCGGGAACAACTCCTGCCTGGAATGAAAGAGTCGCTACTTTTTCTGTCAGGTTTTGGCGATTCGTGCGGGAGTATCAGTGTAAGCATGTTAAGCGCAAATTTCACGAACGCTCATCAAGCGCCTGCTTTTGAGATTATGAAAAAAAACCTCGTCTGCTTTGTGGCCGCCATGACGTTCCTCTTGCGAGGTACGGCGGCTGATTATCCAATCGTTTATGACGGCTGGGATCATGGCGACCCGCCTTTTCTCCTGGAAGACGGCTGGACGCCGCTGCTCAATGGCACCAACTTGGACGGCTGGCATGTCACGGACCCTCGCCGCGAAGGCGCCTGGATGGCAACCAAAGCGGTGGCTTGGGGGGGAACCAATAATCCCCATGCCTTGGTCGGGCGGCCCGAGCCGGGTGACCGCATCGTTAACACCGTCAAAGGCCGCGCCTCCAATCTGATGTGTGACACGAAGATGAGCGACTTTGAGCTGTATATCGAGTTCATGATCCCGCAAGTTTCCAACTCGGGGGTCTATCTCCACGGGCTGTATGAAATGCAAATCTGGGACAGCTATGGCATCGTACCCAGGCTCGATACCGACCGGACCGGCGCCCTCTATCATTACCAGGCCGGCCTGATCAACGGGGTTGAAGGGGGCACGGTCCCCCTGGTCCGCGCGGAGCGGGACCACGGCCAATGGAATTCTTACCACGTCTGGTACCAAGCCCCGCGCTTTGACGAGTCGGGCAAGAAGATCCAGAACGCCAAGGTCCTCCGTGCTCTGCTCAACGGACAACTGATCCACGAGAACAAGGAGCGACTCGGTCGGACCACGGCGTCGCCGGACATGCCCGAGGCGACAACCAATCCGGTGGTGATGTTGCAGGGCGATCACGGCGCGGTGGCGTTTCGCAACATCTACGTGCGGCCATTGCGGCCACTGCCTCAGCCCTAAACGATGCATCGACCCGGCGTACCGGGCCGGGTGGACGATTTAGATCGGGCTACTGCCGTTGATGCTTTATGAAATTGAATATGACAAGTGCATTTCTCAAGCTGGCCTTGGTAGCTGCCAGCGTGGCTTCAGCCATTAACACGTGCCCGGCCGATGCGCCAGCGGCTGCCACCCTCGAGGCAACACCAACGCCAGGGGATTTCCCCAAGGCCGGCCTCCAACTGTGGTTCTGCGCCAGCCAAGTGGAGCAGGCAGATGGCGTGGTCACCCTCATCAAGGACCTGAGCGGCAACGAGAACCACGCGCGGCGCGACGCCCCCTCGGCGACCCTGGCGAGCAACCCGGCCCTGGCCAGGGATGCTGCCAGCGGGCAGCCGGTCCTGCGCTTCTCGGATGCGATCAAACGAGACTGCCTTCTGGCCCAGGAGTGGCCGCAGTGGCGCGGCGTCAATCGCGATGGAAAGGTCGCCGGATTCAGCGCGCCAGCGGCCTGGCCAACGAACCTCACCCGGAGATGGCAAGTGACTGTCGGCAAGGGCGACGCGTCGCCTGTTCTCGCCCAGGAGAAGCTCTACGCCTTCGGCCGGCAGGACACGGATGAGGTTCTCCTGTGCCTGGACCCTTCGAGCGGCAAGACGATTTGGGAGGCGAAGTACCCGGCGGGCCGGGTTGTCACCGGCCCGGCTGTCGGGCATCCGGGCCCGCGCAGCACGCCTGTGGTTGCCGACGGGAAGGTCTGCACGCTGGGGGTCGGCGGTATCCTTTCTTGCTTCGATGCCGCCAACGGCGCAGTCCTGTGGCGCAAACAATCCACCAACGACTATTTGGGCGCCTCAACCAAATCTGATTCCTCCATGTCGCCCATTGTAGTGGACGGATGCTGCATTATCCATGTCGGTGACAAGACCAATGGGGCCGTAATTGCGTTCGAGATGCCCAGTGGCGAGCCGAAGTGGAAATGGGACGGCGATGGCCCGGCCAATTCCTCGCCCGTGGTTATGACTGCCGGAGGCAGGAAGCAACTCGTCACCTTGACGGCGAAGAACCTGGTCGGTCTTGACCTGGCCAATGGCAAGCTGCTGTGGCAGTTGCCCTTCGAGGCTGTCCAGGGGAATAACACCACGCCTGTTATCGATGGTTCGATGGTTATCTGCACCGGCCAGGGCAAAGGGCTGTTCGCCGCGAGAATCGAGCCGCAGGGCGAGGGTTTCACTGCGACGCCGCTGTGGACGAACAACCAGGCCGGCACCCGGTTCACGACACCGGTCCTCAAGGACGGCTTGCTCTACGGCTACAACGGCAGCTTTTTCTGCGCCAGCGCCCAGACGGGCGCGACGCTCTGGACGGACGCCGCCAAGCGAGGCCAGAGTGCTGCGGTGCTGGATGCCGGGTCGGTGATGCTGGCGCTGACCCTCAACGGCGAGTTGGCCGCCTTCAAGCCCGTCAACACGGAATACACCGAGCTTGCGCGGATCAAGGTTGCCAGCTCCGAGACCTGGGCCCACCCGGTCGTCGCGGACAACCGGATTTTCGTCAAGGACAGCCAGACGGTGAGTTTGTGGACCATCGAGTAGCCCCTGACGGACAAAACGAATTATGAACGCATTGCATCACTTAACCGTCGCGTCACTCTTTCTTTTGGGCTCCTGGAACATCGAGCTCTTCGGGCAGGTGGAATGCGCCGCCCCGGGGAATCTCCGCGGCATACGGGTTGACGGGGAGTTAATGGCCTTCAGCACCAGTATCCGCGCGGTCATTTCCACCGCAGCGGATGAGAGTCAGGGAAGCCTCGGCCGGGGAGTCGGCGGACAGTTCTCCCGCGATGGCGGCGTGCTGATTGTGACCGGGAGCCTCACCGGCGGTGCGGGCCGCGGCGCGGGTCCGGGCGGCGGGGGTCGTGGTCGAGGTCGTGGTGGAGCGCCCGCCGCCGGAGCGAGCTATCGCGCCACCTACAAAGACGTTGCTCCGGGCGCCGTTGATGCCGAGATTCAGATTACATCGCGGACAAACACTCCCATGCGGGGGGTCTTCTTTGCCGTTGCACTGCCAGGCGTCGACTACGCCGGCGGCTCGGCCCAATTGATCGCGCCGGCCTCGGGAGCGGAAACCCCGGTGTCCCTGGCTGCCACTCCATCCGCAGGCATGAACCTCTACCTTCGCGCCTCCGCCAGGGGCGTACGCGTGGTTTCCCCCCGGCGGCAGATTGAGCTTAGCTTCCCTGAGCCGGTGGAGTTGGTCGTCCGGGACATTCGCAATCGTGGCAACAGCGACATCGAAGTTTCATTCCCCCTCAGCCTGGGAGAACTCACCAATGGGCAGAATATTCGCGCCGCTTTCACGATCAAAGCGACAGGTGAAGTGGACAAATCTCCTGCCAGGCTCGTGGTGGATCCATCGCAGCCCGGCCGCCAGTACGACGGCATGGGCGGCAACTTCCGCATTCAAAGCCCTGCCGACGCGGCCCAGATTCAGTACAACCTCGACCACCTGCGCGTCGCCTGGGGCCGCGTGGCCATGCCGTTGGACCGCTGGCAGCCAAACGAAGAAACCGACCCGGTTGAGGCCGCCACGACCGGCACGCTGAATACGAGCGTCCGCGAGGCGATGGAGATGGCGCAAAAGCTCGCCCGGAAAAACATTCCGACCGTCATCAGCATCTGGTCAGCCCCCAGTTGGGCCTTGGCGCCGGGCAGTGGAGGACGCATGGGACGCGCGCGCATCAATCCCGAAAAATGGGACAAGGTCTGCAAGTCCATCGGTTCCTACCTCGAATATCTGAAACAGAACTACGGCGCCGAGCCGGTGCTCTTCTCGTTCAATGAATCCGACATGGGCATCAACGTGCTCCAAAGTCCCCAGGAGCACGCGGACGCCATCAAACGCTTGGGAGCTTATTTTGCGTCACGCGGGATCAAGACCCGGATGCTGCTGGGCGACACGGGCAACCCCACGGGCGACAAGTTCATTGACGTGGCACTGGCCGACGCCGAAGCCGCCAAATACACCGGCGCGGTCTCGTTCCATTCCTGGAACAGCGGCACGACTGCGCAATACACCCATTTCAGCCAGGCGGCGCGCCAACTCAACGTGCCGCTGCTCGTCGCCGAAGGCGGCCTCGATCCCAGCGCGCACCAGTATCGGGCCATCTTCCTCGAACCCTGGTTTTGCCTCAACGAAATCGCCCAGTACGTCGAGATTTGCCGCGTGGCCCAACCGCTCTCCATCCTGCATTGGCAGCTTACGGCGGATTATTCAATTCTCACCGGCGGGTACGGCGGCCGGCCGCTTCAACCCGCGCAGCGATTCTGGGACATCAAACAGCTTGGCATGACAGCGCCGGGTTCCACGGCGATCCCGATCACTTGCGACAATCCCAAGGTCATCTCGTGCGCGTTTGCGGATCACGGAACCTGCGTCGTGCATTTGGTCAATAACGGCGCCGCGCGAACGGCCACCGTCTTCGGGCTGCCGGCCGGCATCAAGGAAATGCGCGTGCTCGTGACCGATAATCGTCGTGGGATGCAGGAGACCGGGCGCGTGCCGGTCGTCCAAGGGACGGTTGAACTGCCGCTGGGCGGCATGACCTTCACCAGCCTGGTCGGAAACCCATGAACCCGTTAACAGCCGTAAGGAGAAAGAAGACCTATGAAGAAACCGCGGCTTTCCCTCAGTGCGCTGATTGGATTTCTATGCTTTGGCGCTTCCGTGCTTCCCGGCGCCGAAAGCGCCGTTCGGCCCGTTAGCCCCGATGCATCTCCAGAGGCGGTGGAGTTGTTGAACTTCCTCTACCGCATTTCCGGCAAGCAGACCTTGAGCGGCCAGCACAATTTTCCCGCCGACAAAGACAAACATACGGTGGCCGCGGCCAGGGCGTGGGGAAAGACTCCGGCCATTTTCGGCAAGGACTGGGGCTTCGCCAGGGAAGGCGACAAGGACTCCGCCTACGTCCGCAACGACATCGTCGAAGAGATCAAGGAGCATTACCGGAACGGCTCGCTCGTCGTGATGTGCTGGCACGAGGTGCCACCAACGGCCGACGAACCAGTTACCTTCACGAGACGGCGCGACGGCGCCGTGACCAACCAAACCCAGCTCAACACGGTGCAGGGCCAACTCACGGAAGCCCAATACAAGGTCTTGCTCACCCCGGGCACTGAACTCCACCAGCACTGGTGCGCCCAAGTCGATGCCATCGTGCCGTACCTCAAGAAGCTCGAGGCGGCCCGCGTGCCCCTGCTCTGGCGCCCATTCCACGAGATGAACGGCACTTGGTTCTGGTGGGGCGGCCGCCGTGGAGAATCCGGCACCGCCGCGATGTACAAAATGATGTTCGACCGGCTCGTGAAGTTTCACAAAATCAAGAACCTGATCTGGGTTTGGAATGTGGATCGGCCCGAGGGCACGTCTCTCAAATTCGAGGAATGCTGGCCTGGTCCTGAATATGTGGACGTCCTCAGCCTGGATTGTTACCGGGAATTCAAGCAGTCCTATTACGACGCGTTGTTGAAGCTGGCGAACGGGAAACCGATTGCCCTGGGCGAAGTGGGCGGCAATCTCTCGCTGGCGGTGCTCCAGGCGCAGCCCAGATGGACCTGGTGGATGGAGTGGGCCGGCAGCGGCGTGCGCGGCGATATTACGAACCGCCTGGCGGCGCTGGTCAAGGACCCCCGCTCCTGGAGCTTGAGCGATGCCGATTACCGCAAGGCCATCGCGCCCATTCGCCTCGCCTCCGGGCTGCCGGCCGAGCCACCCGCACCCCCGGTGCCCTAAAGCCGACTCACTCGATGCGAGATCAACGCATCCTACCCCAAGAACCTATGAGAACCCGACCACATCTATTACTCGCACTTGGTTTGTTGCTCCCGTTCGCGGCCGCCCGCGTTGGCGCGCAATACCAATATCCGTTTCAAAATCCCGACCTGCCCCTGGAGGAGCGCGTCAACAACATTGTCTCGCTGATGACGCTGGACGAGAAGGTGGCGCTGCTGTCGCAGCGTCCAGGGGTGCCCCGGTTGGGGATTCGGTCCATGATGCAGGTCGAGGGCCTCCACGGTGTCAGGGCGGGGGGCGGCTCCACAACCACCTATCCCCAGTCCATCGGCCTGGGCGAGACTTGGGACAGCGACATCCTCCATCAGGTCGGCGCCACCGAGGGTTACGAAGCCCGCTACATCTTCCAGAACACCAATTATAACCGGAGCGCCCTGGTCATCCGGGCGCCCAACGCCGACATGGGCCGCGACATCCGCTGGGGCCGCAACGAGGAGTGCTACGGCGAGGACCCGTTCCTCAACGGGACTCTGGTGGTCGTGTTCGTCAAGGGCATGCAGGGTGACGACCCCAAATACTGGCAGGCTGCCGCCCTCCTCAAGCACTTTCTGGCCAACAGCAACGAGAAGGGCCGCGCCGGCTCTTCCTCAGATTTCGACGAGCGGCTCTTTTACGAATACTATTCCGTCCCCTTCCGCATGGGCTGGGTCGAGGGTGGGGCGCGCTGCTTCATGGCCGCGTACAACGCCTGGAACATGATTCCCATGACCGTCCATCCCATCATCCAGGACGTGGTCGTCAAAGTCTGGGGCGTGGACGGCGTCATCTGCACCGACGCCGGTTCGCTGGGCAACATGATCCGAGCCCACCGCTACTACGGGGATCTCGCGCATGGGGCCGCCGGGGCCATCAAGGCCGGCATGAACCAATTCCTCGACCGATATGAAGAGCCCACACGTGATGCGCTGAAGCAGAATCTGCTCACGGAGGCCGACCTGGACAAAGTCATCAAAGGCACATTCCGGGTTTGGGCCCGTCTGGGCTTCCTGGACCCGCCCGACCGGAACCCCTACGCCAAAATCGGCGCCGAAACCACCGCCCCCTGGACCACTCAGAAGAGCAAGGACTCGGTCCGCCTTGCCACGCAGAAATCGATCGTTCTGCTGAAAAACGCCGGCAATCTCTTGCCGCTGGACAAGACCGTCTTGAAATCCGTCGCCGTCATCGGTCCGCGCAGCGACGAGGTCGTTCGCGATTGGTATGGCAGCACTCCCGCTTATGCTGTCACTCCACTCGCGGGTATCAAGAACAAGCTCGGTTCCGGCGTGGCCGTAGAACACGCCGACGGGAAGGACGTGGCGGCCGCCGTCGCGCTGGCCAAGTCCTCGGACGTTGCCATCGTCTGCGTGGGCAACAGTCCGAACGCTGATAACAAGTGGATGAAAGTGAACGATGATAGCGAGGGGCGCGAAGGCATAGACCGGCAGAACATCACCCTCGGCAGCGGTCAGGAGGACCTCGTCAAGGAGGTCTTCGCGGCCAACCCCAAGACCGTGGTCGTGCTGATCTCCAGTTTCCCTTACGCCATTAACTGGGCCCAGGAGAATATCCCGGCCATCCTCCACCTGGCCCACAGCAGCCAGGAACAAGGCAATGCCCTGGCCGATGTCCTGTTCGGCGACTACAACCCTGCCGGCCGGCTTTGCCAGACCTGGCCCAAGTCGCTGGAGCAGATTCCGCCCATGTTGGATTACAACATCCGTCATGGCCGGACCTACATGTATTTCAAAGGCCAACCGCTCTATCCGTTCGGCTACGGCTTGAGCTACACGACCTTCAATTACTCGAACCTCAAGACCGGCACTGAGACACTGAGCCAGGATGGCACGCTCACAGTCAGGGTTGACGTGCAAAATAGCGGAAAGGTCGCCGGCGAAGAAGTCGTGCAACTCTATGTGAAGCATCTCCAGTCCAAAGTCGAACGGCCTCTAAAGGAGCTGCGAGGTTTCCGGCGCGTCGCCCTCCAGCCGGGCCAGACCAGGACGGTGGAATTGCCCTTGCCTGCGAAGTCACTCGCGTACTGGGATATCAGCCGGCAGGCGTTCGTCGTCGAGCCGGACACGGTCGAGATCAGCGTCGGCGGCTCCTCTGCCGACGAAAAACTCAAGACGACCGTGACCGTTCAGTAGCGCATCTTCCTCACTCGCTTGCACATCAATGGCTAAATCGAAAGGTGCTAACATGAAAAACACGAATGGGAATACTGCTTTCGTTTTGGGCTGTTTGGCGCTCGCTATCGCCGCCTTATCTGCTTCCGTCTTCGCCGCCCCGGTCCCCGTCGCCGGAGATGCGCCCGTCCCCGTTGAGCGCCTCCGTCCGGGCAATCCCGCCGTCTTTCCCATGACCGGCACCTGGCGCTTCAAGCTCGAACACGGCGTCAGCCCCGCCGTCAAGGGGGAACTCCCCGCCGACACTGAAGTGCCTGATTTCGCCGCGCCTGAGGCCGCTGATGCCGACTGGAAGAACATCTCCGTCCCCGCCAATTGGGAAATCGAAGGCTTCTCCATCCCCACTTACCAGGAGCGGACCGGCACCCTATCCGATGACATCGGCCTCTACCGGCGCTGGGTGGATGTCCCCGCCTCGTTTGCCGGCCAGCGCGTCCTTTGGCATTTCGACGGCGCTTACAACGGCGCCGAGGTCTTCGTCAACGGCCAGCGATGTGGCTACCACGAAAGCGGCTTCACCGCCTTCGACATCGACGTCACTAAAGCCCTCAAACCCGGCCAGCGCAATCTCATGGCCGTCCGCCTTTACAAGAGAACCTCTTCCGCCAGCTTGGACCATGGCGACTTCTGGTGCCTGGGCGGCATCTACCGCGAGACCTACCTCGTGGCGCTTCCGCCGCTGCACGTGGACGATGTCACCGTCGTCACCGACCTGGATGGCCAGTACAAGGACGCCACGCTCAAATCCACCGCCTGCGTCGCCGGTCCGGCCGGGGCGCATTTCGTTCTCACCGGAGAACTCTATTCCCTGGATGGCGCCAAGGTTGCCCTCCCGGCCATGAGCCAGGCCGGCGACATCGGCGCGGATGGTTTCGCCACCGTTGTCCTCATGGCGCCCGTAACCGCGCCCAGGCTCTGGTCAGCCGAAAAGCCCAACCTCTATTATGTGTTCTACCGCTTGTCGGACAGCGACCAGGCCATCGTCGAGCGCGTTCAGGAGCGCATCGGTTTCCGCAAGGTCGAACTCAAGGGGGGCGTCTTCATGGTCAATGGTGTGCCGGTCAAATTCACCGGCACCTGCCGCCATGAGGAATTCTCACCCTACGGCCACGCGCTGACCGAAGAGTGCTGGCAAACCGACATCGCCCTCATGAAGGCCTGCAACATCAACGCCATTCGCACCAGCCACTACAACCACGCAGCCCGTTTCATGGAGCTGTGCGACGAGGCCGGCTTCTACGTCCTGGACGAGGTGCCCTCCTGCTGGGTCGTAAACGAGATCCGCGACGCCTCCCGCACCTGGGCCTATGTTTTCCGCTCGAAGGAGACCCTGGCCCGTGACAAGAACCGCCCCTGCGTCGTCGTGTGGAGCTGCGGCAACGAAAGCGGCTACGGTATCAATAACCAGGCTGAGTTTGACTACATGAAGGCCAACGACCCCACGCGCCTCGCCCTCATCTCCCAACAGAACCTGGACCACAATCCCAAAACCGACTTTGAGGATTACCATCTATATCCCTTCCCCTCCCCTCAAGAGCTCAGGACCATGTCGGCCAGCACCAACCGCGCCAAAGTCCCCATCATCCTAACCGAGTATGGCTCGGGCGGCGCTACGGGCCTGGCCAGCACCTGGAACGTCATCTGGTCCACCGACGCTATCGTGGGGGCGACCATCTGGGAATGGCAGGCCCAGGGCATGTACGACAAGTTCCCCGAGCGCTGGTCAGTCCCCAGCCCCGGCGCCCGGAACGACCCCAAGACCGGCTACCGCACCTCGGGCGGCAATGGCCCCGTTACCGCCGACCGCCAGCTCACGCCCCTGTACTGGAACCTCAAAATGGCCCATAGCCCGGTGAACACCACCGCCCGCGACGTCGCCCCGGTGGCTGGCCAGTGCGTCGTCCCCATCCAGAACCGCTACTCCTTCACCGATCTTGCCGAACTGACCTGCCGCTGGCAGGCCCTGGCCGGCGAGAAGCTGCTCTCCAGCGGCGAAAGCCACATCGCCGCCAAACCTCGCTCCTCAGTCGAGGCCTCGTTTCCCGCCATGGCCGACATGGATACCCTCCGCCTGGAGTTCATCCACCCGGACGGTCGGAGCGTCTATGTCACGCGCTTGCACACCAAAGACTATCAAGGCCCCGCCGCTCCGGCAGCCCTGCCCGCCGCCGGGCCCATCCGTCTCTCCGAGACTGAGCAGAACGTGGTCGTGGAGACCGCCGGCACCCAATTGGTCCTCGACAAGCGCACCGCCCAGATCACCTCCTGGCGCGCCGGCGGCCAGGATGTCATCCTCGGCGGGCCCATCCTCAACCTTGGCGAATCGTCCCCCGGCGGCGGTCGCCGGGGTGGTGGCGGCGGCGGTGGCGGCAGAGGTCGAGGCAGCGGCCCGGCCTTCGTCAGCAGCGCCCAGGCGCCCCAGTACCGCAACCCCGTGATCACGGCCAGGATGGATGGCCCCAACGCGAAGCTGGCGGTGGCCACTGACGTTTACCTGGCCGAGTCCGACGAACCCAAGGCCCAGCTTGCCTACACCCTGGACATCAGCCCCGATGCCCAGGCCGATCTCTCATGGAGTCTGGCCTGGAAGGCCACTAACGCTGCCGCCCGGGAAGCCGGCCTCAAGTTCCTGCTCCCTGCCACTACTGACCGCATGTCCTGGTTCAGCGACAGCGTCTGGAGCGAGTATCCGGCCGGCCACATCGAAAGCCCCCAAGGCTCCGCCGCCAGCAAGGACATCGCTTTTAGCTCGTCCAGGCGGGACATCCACTGGATGGGCCTCTCCGGCGCCGGCAACTACAGCCTCGTCGCCCTGGCCACCGGCCAACCCCTGCTTATGCGCAGCCATGTCGAGACCAACGGCATCATGCTGTTTCTCAACAGCGCCATCGGCCCCGCCTCCAGGAACGTTCCCGGTGACGACACCCGCCTGACCCAGGCCACCCGCCTCGCCGGCGGCTTCCGGCTCCGTGTGACGACGACGAACGCGCAATCTCGACCTGAGATCACCATTCCTCATCTGAGGAAGCAAGGCGCCGCCACGCAGTTGATTGTGGACGGCAAACCGTTCCTCGCCCTGGCGGCAGAGCTGAACAACTCGAGCGCCTCGAGCCTCTCGTACATGAAGCCCCTCTGGCCCCGGCTCGTGGCCAGCCACATCAACACCGTGCTGGCAACGGTGAGCTGGGAATTGATCGAGCCGGAGGAGGGCCAGTTTGACTACGAGCTCGTGGACGGCGTGATCCTGGAAGCGCGGGCCAACGGTCTCCACCTGGTTTTCCTTTGGTTTGGCAGTTGGAAAAACGGCAAATCCACCTACCAACCCCTCTGGGTCAAGGCCGACCAGGCAAGATTTCCTCTCATCCAGAACGAGCAAGGCAAGAGCCTGCCCACGATGACCACCTTGAGCGACGCCAACCGCGATGCCGACGCCCGCGCCTTCACGGCGCTCATGCGGCATTTGCGTCAGGTGGATGGCGCCTATCACACCGTCCTCATGATGCAGGTCGAGAACGAAACCGGCGTCCTGGATACGCCGCGCGATTACTGTCCGGCGGCGAACGCCGCCTTTGCCGGCCCGGTGCCAACGGAATTGATGGACTATCTCCAGGAGCACAAGGCCACGCTCATTCCCCAGCTTCGCCAGGCCTGGGAGGCCAATGGCTTCAAGACCTCGGGAACTTGGGAAGAGGTGTTTGGAAAGAGCGCCGTGAACAAAGAGGACTGGAGGGCGTTCTCCTATTTTACCGAGGAAATCTTCATGGCGTGGAATTACGCGCGTTACGTCGGTCACATCGCCGCGGCGGGCAAGGCGGAATACCCGTTGCCGATGTATGTCAACGCGTGGTTGAAACAGCAAGGCACGGGTTTGCCCGGAATGTATCCCAGCGGCGGCCCGCTGTCGCATGTGATGGACATCTGGTGCGCCGGCGCGCCCGCCATAGACATTCTCTCGCCGGACATTTACGTGCCCAACTTCACCGAGTGGTGTGAATGGTACACGCAATCTTCCAATCCGCTGTTTATCCCCGAGTCACGCGGCGACGCCGCCGGCGTCGCCAACGCCATCTGGGCCTTCGGCAAACACGACGCCATGGGCTACTCGCCCTTCGGGATTGATCGCAGCGCCGGAGCCGACACGGAACTGGCCCGCGGTTATGCCGTCCTCTCGCAGGTCGCGCCGCTGATTCTGGCGAACCAGGGCAAGGGCAAGATGACCGCGCTCCTGCTGGAAAGCGGGGCCTCGGCCAAGAAAGCGCGACTCGGCAACTACAACCTCGAGGTCCGTTTCTCATCCCGTTCCTTCGGCCCGCCCGCCGGCAGCAACGCCCCGCCGGACCGCGTCGCGGCCCTGTTGATTTCAACGGGTCCCGATGACTATGTGATCATGGGCCGCGCCATGAACGTCTATTTCACTGCGGCCGACAGTTCAACCGACAGCGTCGGACTGGCCATGGTCGAGGAAGGTACTTATGAAGATGGCCGATGGCTCCCAGGCCGCCGGCTGAATGGCGATGAAACGCCGGAGTGGAAGGCGCTACGTTTCCGCCCGGATGGTTACAGCATCCAGCGCGTCAAGCTGTACCGCTACCGATGACTTTCTGGGAAACATGAAAGACACAAATCGAAATACGGCTTTGGCTTTGAGCTGTTTGACCGCTGCTATCGTCGTCTTATCCGCCTCGGTTTCCGTCTTCGCCGCCCCGGTTCCCATGGCTGGCACCGGCCTCTTCAGGGTCGAGCACCGCCCCGGCCCGGTCCTCAAAGATTCCTGTTTCGAGTGCCACAGCGTCATCGAAGGCACGAGTGTTGTCTTTAAGGATGACGTGCATTACTACCACGCGATCAGTTGCGCCGACTGCCACGGCGGCGACCCCAAGGAAGACGACCAGAACCTGTCGATGAGCGCGAAGCGGGGCTTCAAAACCCGGGTGACGCGCCAGGCGACGCCCGGCTACTGCGGGCGCTGTCACAAGAACGCCAGTTTCATGCGCAAGTTCAACCCCAACCTGCGCTTGGACCAGCTTGCCTTATACAAGACCAGCGTCCACGCCAAGCGACTGGCGGCGGGCCATGCCGGAAGCGCCGAATGCGTGGACTGCCACGGCGTCCATAACATTCGGGCCGTCAGCGACCCCCTCTCGCCCGCGCACCCGCAACACGTCACCGAGACCTGCGCCAAGTGCCATGCGGCGACGGCGGACCTGTTTCGGAAGAGCCCGCACGGGCGGGCTTTTACCTCCAAGGAGATGCCCGGCTGCACGGCCTGCCATGCCAGTCATGCCACTCGACCAGCCAACCGGGCCATGCTCACGGGCAAGCATGGCGTCTGCACCGACTGCCATGACGCCGGGTCCGCCGGCGAAAAGGCCGCCGCGGAAATCGCGCGGCTGCTCGCCAGCCTCGAGACGACGGCCCGGGGATCCAAGGAGGCCTTGGCCCGCGTGCGCGTGGCCGTACACACCTTTGATGTGGCCGCCATAAAGCGGGCCGCCGAGCCTGCCATGGCCGAGGGCAAACCGGGGCGAAAATGAGCCTATGCCTCCATGGGGAGAACGCCCTCCCGACGAAGTTTGACATGAAATGTGCCGTGTAATTAAACATGAAGCTAACTGAAAGGAAACATGCACCGAATGAATCGACGTGAGTTCTTGCAGCGGTCTCTGGCCTTGGGCGCCGTTGCGGCTTATCCTGTGAGCGCGTGGCCGGCAGAGGCCCGCCACGCAAACGACGTGATTGAACTTGGACCCGCGAAGGTAAAGGTATCACGCATGGCCATCGGGACCGGCAGTTTCGGCGGTGGCCACAGTTCCAACCAGATGCGAAAGCTCGGCGCCAGGGGCGTCGCCGACCTGTGGTGGAACGGATACGACAAGGGCGTGTTCTTCTGGGATTCCGCCGATTCCTACGGCAGTCACGCGGCCATCAAACTCGCTCTGAAGAGAATCCCGCGCGAAAGGGTCACGATTCTGACCAAGTCCGACGCCGGCACTGCCGAAAAAGTGAAGGCCGATCTGGATCGCTTCCGGCAGGAGATGGGGACGGACTACATCGACATCGTTTTGCTTCACGGCCGGATGGAACCCGAGTGGGACCAAAAGGCCAAGGGCGCCCTGGACGTCTTGTCCGAGGCCAAAGAAAAGAAGCTCGTGCGCACTGTGGGCATTAGTTGCCATTCGGTTGAGGCCATGAAAAGGGCGGCCAAAAGCCCCTGGCTCGATGTCTGCATGACCCGGATCAATCCCGCCGGCCTGCGCATGGACGCCCCGACCGATACGGTGCTGCCGGTCCTGGCCGAACTAAAGGCCAACGGCAAAGGCATCATCGGCATGAAGGTCCTGGGCGAAGGCCAATTGGCGGACCGCGTGGACGAGGCCCTGCGATTCGCCGTCACCAAAGATGCGGTCCACTGTTTCACCATCGGCTGCGAGAGCCGCGCAGAGTTCGAAGGCAACTTCGCTCGCATCGCCAAGGTGTCCCAACCGGCATGAGCGCGTCATGAAGGCCAAGCCGCTTCTTTGTTTCGGTAGAACGCAAGCCCAAACCAAACCAATAACTTCGTGATGAGACATAACATGAAAGACCTTATTAAACCACTGCGCCAGCTCTGGGTCCTAATTGCCGGATTTAGACACAGGTTGATAAGTGACCGGCCGTGCCTCGCTGACTTGCTCTTCATCCCGCAGGGATGCCCGACAATAGCCCAACGCTTCAGCGTTGGGTGGTCGAGCCGGAAGCTTCGAGTCCCGGAGGGACGGCTGAAATGGCGCGCCGCTCGGCCGTCCCTCCGGGACTGGACCGTTTTGGGGCACGCTAACCCAATGCTAAAGCATTTGGCTATTCTCATGCGTCCCTCCGGGACACAATCCAAACGCGCTGGGCGTCCGGATACTTGTGAACGGCGGTCTATACCCGGATTCTGGGCATGCCTGGCAGTCCTACTCCTGATGCTCCTGCCAGTGGCAGCCTTCGGCGATGTCACCCCTTATCCCCCTTACCCGGGCGCCGTCGCCAGCGACTCTTACAGGGTGGCGGTGAACGGACAGCCTGTTTTTGTCCATCGCTTTCTCACTTACGACCAGTTCAACTGGATGGACTACGCCAGTTTTTCGATGACCGGGAAAGTCCATGTGGAAGTGACGTGCCTGGTGAGCCAGAGGAAGCTGATCACGTGCAACATCAGGCCGCTGGCCTACGGCATCCAGCCGAAGATTGACGGAAACACGGTCAGTTTCGACCTGGATCAACCGCGGTATCTGGTCATCTTTTTCAACGACGAGCCCGCCTTCAACAACACCGGCTTGCTGTTGTTTGCCGAACCGCCCGAGAAGAATCCCGTCAAACTCGGCGACCCGAACGTGGTCAACATCCAGGACTACAAGGTGGACAGCACGGGCAAGACGCTCGAAACCACGAACATCAACCAGGCCATCAGCGACGTCTCCGCCAAGCCGGGCGGTGGGGTGCTCTTTTTCCCCAAGGGCATTTACAAGACGGGCACCATTGTGATGAAGAGCAACGTCAAGCTGTACGTGGACGTGGACGCCGTGATTCTGGGGTCCACCAGGGCCGCGGATTACGCGCCCCAGAGGGCCTTCGTTGTGTTTAACAGGTGCGAGAATGCCGGCCTGGCGGGGCGGGGCGCCTTTGACATGCAAGGCTACCCGGACTTGTGGCACGACTTCCAACCCGACACCGGGGACGGCAAGGCCAGGGAGCTCGGCGGAAAGGTGATAGACCCTCATCGAACAGGGATCAGGGGCTACGTCGTCAACAACTGCCGCGACATTTCCTTCGACGATTTGTTGCTTCTCCGAGCCTGCTATCATGATGTGAACGTCAGCGGCTGCGAGAACTTTTCCAACCACAATATCAAGATCGTCAACCGCAAGCAGCAGTACCATGACGATGCCTATAACATTTCAGGCAGTCACATCCTGATCGAGAACGGGTTTGCCATGACCATGGACGATACCTGGGCCCTTCACGGCAATATTAATGATTTCGTCGTGAGAGGATTTGTCGTTTACAGCTACACCTGTTCCCTGGCTCTCGGATATGGCGGGGTCCCGAGAGCCAAACACGTGCGTCTGGAGGACGTGAACTTCGTGGCCAACCACAATAAGTTCGCCATCTGGATTCAATCCACGCCGGCGTATTTTGTCGGTCGGGGCTATCCCACCGGGGCCAGAGGAAATCCGCTGGACGATTTCCAGTTTGTCCACTGCTCGTTCGAGAGCGACGGCGGGCAGGTTTATATTGATGGCGGCAACGAACCGTTGACCAACTTCGTTTTTGAGAACTGCACTTTCTACAGGCCGGGCAAGCCCAGCCTGATCATGGGGAGTCAGGTCGCTCCGATCCTGTTCAAGAACGTTACGGCCAACGGAGCCGTGATCAAGAACGCCGAGGAGTTAACGCGAGCTGGTTTCGATCTCTCCGTCCCCACCAAGTTCGAGCAGTGAGCCCTTTGGGCCTCGGTTCGCAAGTATCCAGACATAGGTCAAGCGGTCCCCCCTTGCCCGCCTCCCGGCGTCCCCCCTTGACGCCGGGCCACAAACGGACCATAGTCGGCCCATGAAGACGAACTACTTCAAGATCCGGGCGGAGGCCAAGCTCGCCCTTGTCGTGGCTGAGGCCATGGAGAAGACCGGCCTCGGTCAAAGCGACATTTTGCGCCTGGGCTCGCTGCGCGGAGTACCTGAAATCACCTCCGCCCTTGTGGGCGGAACCGCCCTGCCCCGGCTCCCGGAGGAGGAACTGCGCCGGCGCATTGAAGCCCTCCGATTCCGCACCCGGCTGTCGCCGGAGGAATCGGCCACACTGCGCCGGAAAGGCCGAAAATGATCGTCGTGGAGAATAGCGTCATCTGCGGCTTCGTCATCTCTGCCGATGCCTACCATGACAGATGCGGAGATGGAGCCTGTCAACAAAAGCCCGGCGAACGGAAGACTTTGCCGCATCACAGCAACCGCTCGTACTCATCATGCGCGCCAATCCAGAACCAGAGGTAGCCTTCAGGCACTGCCACGGCCAACGCACGATAACCGGTTCCAACACAGACACGCCAATACCGCCCCCGCTTCTGAAAACGCAGCGATCCATGATGCGGATTTTGCTGCCAGAGTCGGTATGCCTTGCGCGCGGACGCCTTGGCCTCCGGAGGGAGAGCGGCATAGGCCCGCCAAAAATCAGGACTGGTCAATGATTTCATCCAGCGGCTTTATTCGTCCGGCCTGGTAGTCCTGCATGGCCTTGTCGGCCAGTTTCTCCAGCCTCCCGGCGGCAATGTCCCCGTCAATCTGCTTGTCCCACTTGTCGTCAAGGTAACGTTGCAACCAATCGGCGATTTTTCGGGCGTCTTCGACAGGTAGCGTCTGAAGCGCCTCTTCGATTTCAACCACTGTGCTCATCGCCAAAATGTAGCGTTTGGATCGGGCTTTGGCAAATCATCACGCGGCCCATGCCGCCCGGCGACCTCGAGAATCCACCCGCCGAGGCCCGCCCCCGACGCTGGAATCGGCATCCACCGAATCAACCACCAGGTGAAAATGATTGCGCGTCAGGCGGTGTGCGTTTTTTCTGTCAGGTTTTGGCGATTCATGCGGGAATATAGGTAGTACTACAATGAAAACATATCTCCTCACAATCTGCCTTGCCCTGGCCGCCGCGCAGATGGCGTCCCCAGTGACGGCGCTAGCGGCGGCCGACGACTCCCGGCCGCACCTGGAAACCCGGCACGGAGCGCGCCAACTGATCGTGGATGGCAAACCGTTCCTCATCCTCAGCGGTGAACTGCACAATTCCAGTTCCTCCAGCCGTGAATACATGAAGCCGATCTGGCCCCAACTGGCGCAGAGGAATCTCAACACCGTCCTGGCGGTCATTACCTGGGAACTGATCGAGCCGCAGGAAGGCCGCTTCGATTTCACCACCCTGGACGATACCATCCAGGGCGCCCGGCAAAATCACCTGCGCCTGGTTATCCTGTGGTTCGGAAGCTGGAAGAACGGCGAATCGTCCTACCAGCCTTACTGGGTGAAGGCCAACCCGCAGCGCTTCCCCTGGGCCAAAGACCGCGCCGGCAAGACGTTGAACATCCTCTCCACCTTCGGTGACGCCACTCGGGATGCCGACGCGCGGGCTTACGGCGCCTTGATGCGCCACATCCGTCAGGTGGATGGCAAGGAACACACGGTCCTGATGATGCAGGTGGAGAACGAGGTCGGCGTGCTGGGCGACTCGAGGGACCACATTGCCGCAGCCAACGAAGCCTTCGCCAGGCCGGCGCCCAAGGACCTGATGAGCTATCTGGCGCAGCACAAGGCCACCCTGTCGCCGGAACTGCGCGAGGTGTGGGCCGCCAACGGCTTCAAGACTTCGGGCGCCTGGGAGGAAGTGTTTGGTCCGGGCAGGCCCGATTCGGTCCCGCCGGTGCCGGCAGAGGAACGCGACACCGCCTGGCACCGGTTGTACTGGCCGGTGGACGAGTTCTTCATGGCCTGGCGCTACTCGATGTACGTCAACAAAGTGGCCGCCGCCGGCAAGGCCGAATACGATATCCCGATGTATGTCAACACCTGGCTGCAAGAGCCGAGCCATCCTCGGCCGGGTGAGTTTCCCAGTGGCTGCCCGGAGCCGGAAGTCCATGACATCTGGCGGTTTGGCGCCCCGAGCATAGACATCCTGGCGCCGGACCTCTACGTGCGGACTTTCGCAGAGACGTGCGAACGCTTCATCCGCAACGGCAATCCGCTGTTCATTCCCGAAACCGGCGCCAATGCCTCGAATGCCCTCATCGCGTTCTTGAAGTACAACACCATCGGCTTCTCGCCCTTCGGAATCGAGGGCAGGGGTGGGGCGCCGGGCATGGGTGCGCCGTCGCCGGATCCCCTCGCCCAGACTTACGCCATCCTCGATTACCTGGGGCCGGTGATCCTCGACAACCAAGGCAAGGGCACGATTGCGATGCTGCAGCCGATGGATAACACCAACGCTCCGCCGCAAACGCTCAAGCTGGGTGATTACACCCTGAATATCGGATATGGCGCCGGTGTTGTCGGCGGCGGTGGCGGCCAGGGCGGCCGGGGGGGCCGTGGCGGGGGCCGTGGCGGGGGTGGCGGCCGGTCTGATTTCACCAACGCATCGCCGGCCCGCTTTGTCATCAACTCAGGCCCCGGCGAGTATGTCTTTGTCGGCGGGCCTATGAACGTCACCTTCACGCCGAACACGCCCGAGCGGGGCAGCGTCGTAATGGGGAGCTTTGACGAAACACTGTACGTGGATGGCCGCTGGGTAGCCGGGCGGCGGCTGAACGGAGACGAAACCGGCAACAACACGCGCTGGCCGGGCATGGGATCGTTTGGAATTTATCGCTACGCGGTATTTCAGCGGCAATAGCCGGAATGCCGAGGAATCAATAAGATGCTTATGAGAATTAGCCCGTTGTCCTTATCGAAACTCCTTGTGGC
>Ga0326727_10003540_pt1 | contig 49625 bp, 47 predicted proteins | sample MB2enrmetagenome_FD_207643 | JGI IMG/M metagenome (GOLD analysis project Ga0326727, IMG submission 207643) | Lab enriched peat soil microbial communities from McLean, Ithaca, NY, United States - MB29MY | ecosystem: Environmental > Terrestrial > Soil > Wetlands > Peat | place: USA: New York... | reverse complement strand
AAAATGGTGACCGACACCCGCGCCGCGGTGGAGGCAGTCGCCGCGCTCGAGGTGGTGGATTCTTCGCGGATTTACCTGGTGGGGTACGCGCTGGGCGCCAAGGTGGGCCTCATAACCGCGGCTTTGGATGACCGGGTCAAGGGCGTCATGGCGGTTTGCGGCGTCGATCCCTTGCGCCTGGGCACGGCGGAAAAAGGAACCGAAGGCGTGCAGCAATATTCCCACCTGCACGGGCTGCTGCCTCGTCTCGGATTTTTTGTTGGCCAGGAAAGCCGCTTGCCCTTTGATTTTGACGAGGTGCTGGCGGCCGTTGCGCCGCGGCGTACGCTGATCGTCGCACCCACGCTCGATCGCTATGCGCCGCTCGCCGACGTGCAGTTGGAGGTCGAACGGGCCAAGAAAGTCTATGCGCGCCTGGGGAATGAAGACGCGCTCCAGTTCGAAACACCCCTGGCGTTCAATTCTTTCACCCCGGCAATGCAGGAGGCCGTATTCGACTGGTTACGTGAGGCCCGCGGGTGAGGTTTCGAGCCTCCACGATCAATGGGGGTGTGGCAGGCCGCGCACCGCGCGGAAGGTGTCGCGGGCGATCAGGAGTTCCTCATTGGTAGGAATCACCATCACCCGCACGCGGCTGTCTTTCGTTGAAATCTCCGCTTCCTTGCCGACCACCGCCTCATTCCGTTCCGGATCAATCTGCATTCCCAACTCGCCGAGCCCCTCACAGGCCAAGGCACGCACGCGGGGCGCATTCTCTCCGATTCCGCCGGTGAAGACCACTCCATCCACGTGCCCGAGCGTCGCGCTGTAAGCGCCAATATACTTTTTGATGCGATAGCAGAAAACTTCAATCGCCAATTTCGCCTGCTCGTCGCCCTTCGTGGAGGCGGTCATCAGCTCACGCATGTCATTCGACTCACCGGAAATTCCATAGAGCCCGCAAAACTTATTGAGCAATGTTGACATATCGTGGAGGGTCAATTCATCTTTGGACATGATGTAGAATAGCGCGGCAGAATCGACGTCGCCGCAGCGCGTCCCCATCAGCAAGCCCTCCTGAGGGGTGAAACCCATCGAAGTGTCCACCGAGTGCCCTTTGTCGATGGCCGTGATCGAGCAGCCGTTGCCCAAATGCACGGTAATCAGGTTCACCTCGTCGCGCGCCACGCCGAAAATCTGCCGGTAGCGGAAGGCCACGTACCGGTGCGAAGTGCCGTGGAACCCGTAACGCCGGACGTGGTAGCGCCGGTAGTAGGAGTAGGGTAGTCCGTATATATAGGCGTGCGGGGGCATGGTTTGGTGGAAGGCCGTATCAAACACCGCCACTTGCGGCACCTGCGGCATCACCTTGCGCGCCACGTAATAGCCGCGCAGGTTGTGGGGATTGTGCAGCGGCGCGAGCTCCACGCAATTCTGGATTTCCTGCTCCACCGCCTCGTCGATGATCACCGACGAGGCAAAGCGTTCGCCCCCGTGCACGATCCGATGCCCCACCGCCTGAATCTGTGTGATGTCGGCGACGGCGTGGCATTCCTTCAACATCGCAATCGCCCGGGTCAGAGCCGTCTGGTGATCAAGAATCTCCTCGGTCGTAGACTTTGTGGGATTGGGTGGTACCGTCACCCGCATGGCCGCTTCGTCAGTCCCAATTCGATCCACACTTCCCTTGGCAATGGAGCGGTCCGTATTCGACTCAATCAACTCGCTATCCGTTTCAATCAGTTGGAATTTGATCGAAGAACTGCCGCAATTCAAAACTAAAATCTTCATCGCTCACCCCAGAATTCTTCGGTTCTTAGAAACTCTCGGAGGGACAACCCGTCTGTATTTCCCGGACAAAATGGTGTGACCTCAATGACAGCGCAATATAACACTCTTACACGATATGAACAAATCAAGGGCCAAACCCGGAGCCGAATCCTCCGTTCGAATTCAGGGCCTTCTCGATGATCCACGGGGCTCGCGCCCCACGCTCATGGGTTGATCCAAATTGCCACACGCCCCGCTGTTCGATATCATAAGAGCTTTTCAACATGTCGAATGGTAACCATTCCGCACTCGTTGAGGTCGAGAATCTACACAAATCCTATGGTTCGCTTCGGGCGCTGCGCGGGATCACTTTCTCGATCAAGCAGGGTGAGGTCTTTGGTCTGCTCGGCCCCAACGGCGCGGGGAAAACGACCACAATTGAAATTCTCGAAGGCCTGCGCCAACCCGATAGCGGTACGGTCACCGTGTGCGGGATGGACCCTACGCGTGAGAAGGCCGCCCTCAAGGAACGCATTGGCGCGCAACTCCAAGCCACGGTTCTTCCCGACAAGATTCGCGTGGAAGAGGCATTGCAACTGTTCGCGAGCTTCTACCGCGTGTCGGCCTCGATTGATATGCTGCTGGATCACTTCGGCCTGGTTGAGAAGCGCCGCGTGTATTTCGAAAACCTCTCGGGGGGGCAGAAACAGCGCCTGGCCCTGGCCCTGGCGCTCGTCAACAATCCGGCGCTGGTATTGCTGGACGAGCCCACCGTCGGCCTTGACGCCCAACTGCGGCGTGACATCTACGCGCTGATTGAGCAATTTCGCGCCGAGGGCCGCACCACCCTGCTGACCACTCACTACATCGAGGAAGCGGAGCGCCTCGCCGACCACGTGGCCATTATCGATCGCGGTCAGGTGATCGCCATGGGCACGCCGCGCGAACTCATACAGAACTCGGGTAAAGGCACACGCCTGGAAGTGCGCTTGGCCAGGCCCGTTTCACCGGACCGCTTGCGGCGGCTAGATATGGTGGCTGATTGCCGCGAGGCCGAGGGCGTGTATTTCTTGCACGCGCAACCGCCCGCACCGGCCGTGGCGGCGCTCGTCCGCTTCCTGGAAGCCGAAGGCAATGCCCTGCTCGACCTGCATATCGCGCCGCCCACGCTTGAGGATGTGTTTGTGGAAATGACGGGGAGACGAATCGAGGAGTGAACAGTTTGAGTCCGCTGTCCGGAGTCCGGAGTCGAAAGAACATGGCTACAATCAGAGCTCCGGACTCCGGACCCCGGACTCCGGACTCTGTCCCGAGCGACTGACCATATGATGCCCGCTGTTCGAATTGCTCTCATGTTGATCAAGTTGGTGATGCGCACCAAGGTCGCGCTTTTCTTCACCTTTCTCTTCCCCATCATCTTTCTGTTCGTGTACGCGGGTATCTTCGCCCGCGGCAACCCCCTGACCGTGATGTACTTTTTTGGTCCGGTGGTCACGCTCAACATCATGGGGAGCAGTTTTTGGGGCTTGGGAATGCAATCGGTCATGCAGCGCGAACGCGGCAGTCTGCGCCGTTACCGCCTGGCGCCCATCGGCCCCGGCACCATGGTGTTCAGCAGCTTGCTCGCAAACTATCTGCTGGAACTCCCGACCCTCGCGATGTTGGTCCTCTGCGCGATGGTTTTTTTCCACATGCCGCTGAAGATCGGCGCGCTCACACTGCTGGCGCTCGTCACCGTGGGCACCTTTGCTTTTGCGGGTTTCGGCCTGACCATCGCCAGCGTGGCCAACACCATGCAAGAGGCGCAGGTTTATAATAATATCGTTTGGTTCACGCTGCTTTTTCTTTCCGGCGCGACGCTGCCCTTGCCGATGCTCCCCGATTGGATCCAGCGGGTCGCCGCCTTCCTGCCCGCCACGTATCTGGTCACCACGTTTCAAGCGGTCATGGTGCAAGGCGATTCCCTTTTCGATCACCGCGCGGAGGTCTTGGTCCTCATGCTGGCGGGAACCTTCGGACTGCTTTTTGCCTGGAAACTCTTCCGTTGGGAAAAGGAGGAGCGAATCTCACATCAGGCCAAATTACTTTCTCTCGTCTTCGTCCTTCCTTTTCTCATCATGGGCGCGTGGATGAACACTCACGGGAATCTCCGGGCTTCCTGGGCGGATACTTTCTCCCTGATGTCGCGCCGGCCACTCACCCTTGCGCCGCCCGCCGCCTCGAAGGACGGCAACCTGCTCGCCGACTTCGAAAGCCCCCACGAATCTGAAAGCCTGCTGGACCGCTGGCAGATTTCCACGGATGTAGGCGCTGCCGGTCATTCTTTTGGAGAATTTGAGGTAATTTCGCCGGGCGCCGAGGGTACCGAGCATGCCCTGCGCTTCCAAGGCCGGGTGTCCCCCGCCGCCGGCACGGACCACGGGTATGTCACGGCGCGATATACTTTCTCGGTCGCCCCCCGCGCCAACGGCCCCCGCGGCATTCGGTTTGAGGTGCGGGGCGATAAACGGATTTTCCTGGTCAAGATCGGGCCAACTACCCCCGCGCCTGCCGCACTTACGCTCAGCTTCGTTCCCGACTCCGACTGGCAAAGCATCAGCATCCCTGCCGCCTGGCTCGCCAACCCCGACGGCGCCTCACCCAAGGGCACAACCTGGGTATTCGAGATTCTCGTCGATGGCCCGCCCGGCGACTTCAAGCTGGACCTCGACGAGCTCTCCTTGTATTAATTTCGTGCGTTACTTGAAGTCATATTCCACGGTAGCGTTGGCATGAATCTCTACTTCGTCACTTTTTGTCGAGTAGAAGCGGTAGGGCAGACCCTCTAGCTGGGGCAGGCCCGAACGCGGCAGATAGTTGCCCCCGAGATAGCCGGTCGTGACATTCCGCAGCCCGGTAATCTGGACCCCCATTCCCGCAGCGACGTCCTGGGCCGCATCGCGTGCACGGCCAATCGCCTGCTTTAAAGCCTGCCTTTCGTAGGGTTCGGAATCCTTGACAGTGTAAATAATCAGTCCCTCCTGCTCTTGGGGCATGCGGGGGCTTGCGACATGCCCGGGGACCGCTCCCGCCTTGCGGAGCCCCTCAATGACCGCCGCCGTCTTCTCGGTCAAATGCGCAACGTCGCCCAGGTCAGCGGCTTCGAAGAACACATAGACGAACTGGGATGCTTCGTACGCGGTGATCTCAGGCTGGTTTGGTCCGTAACGGGAACCCCCGGCCTCCCCAAAAACCACCGACGTAATTTTGTAGCCTGTGGCAACGAATCCCAACGCGGCGAGAGCCGACTCAACCGCCTTCGCCTTTCGCCCGTTCTCGGCAACCGCCTCCTCGGCAATAGGCGCCGATGATCGAATGGTCATAAGCAGAATTCCTAAGTCGGGCTTGGCAAACGCTTCACCGCCCCTACTGACCGTAATCACGTGGTCTTGAGAGCTTTGTGATTGAGCCGCAGTTTGGGGTTGAGCAAGAATCGGCGGGAGCGCAAAAATGAAAAATGCCAGGGCCGCGGCTAGCCGAAGCCGATTCATAAGCAGTTACCTCCCGGGCGGAATTCCGGGAGGATAGCACACAGGTACGGAGGGGTCAATGCCACGTATCGTGCGGACAGTGGGTCAATTTGATGTAGAGCCGCCTTTACGGCGCCATTTGGCGAGGTCAACTCGCCGCTACAACCGCAAATGACCCACTACCCATCGCGAATCTAAAATGTTACCCGTAGGACCTCGTCGCGCGATTTTACAGCGGCTCGCCACGGACCGCCGCGGCTGCCTGCTAGTCAAGACCCGCTTGCGCCGCCTGAATAGCGCAGCCACCCGTCCCGCTCCCTGCTGTTTCGCCGACATTTCCCGTACAGGCTTGGCTGCCGAGCGGCGTGAAGTAGATCTGGGAGGTCCCGCTGGGGGTGCTGGAGCTATTGTCGATGACAGCCCCGCTCGTTCCCCCAGTCGCCAACGCGGTGGCGGAGGTTGTTTTGCCCGTGCCCCAACCGCTGGTGCTGGTCACGTTGAACGACATGATGCAGCCGTTACCACTGGGACAGCTAATCGGGCTAGCGGTCTCATTGTTGGCTTCAACGCTCAGGAAAATCCAGTCGGTTGAAACATTATAAAACTCGGTTAAATCCGAGCAGTCTGATGTGCCCGAGGCCAGAGCAGGACCCACTACGGCCGCGCTAAGCGTGCTACCGGTACCACCGATCGGCACCCGCCATAGGGTGGGGGTCTGGCTGCCGGTGGCGCGTCCACAGACATAAAGATTGCCCACGGGGTTCGTTGGTTCGGCGCTCGTAAAGTAGATGTTGTCAAACGTCCCGTCGTAGATGTTGCCGGTGGTGGCACCCTGGCCCAATGTCTCCTCAGTGCCCGTAGTACCAGAACCAAAAGTCGTCGATAACTGCCAGACGGCAGCGTGGCCTCCGGTGTCGTCGTTAGTGAATATATATACCTTCTGCGCGGTGGAATCGACGATGGGGGCATCGGGATACTCGCTGGTGCCACCCGTGGCGGCCATTGGACCAGAATTGGTGACACTGCCGCCTGTCGATGCGATGTAGTGGTAATTACCGCCACCCGCTCCGGTAGCCGGTCCAGCAAAGACGTTTCCGGATACGAAGTCATAAACGACGCCGGACAAAGGTGCGGCAGCGAATTGAGCCGGAAAACCGCCGGAGGTGACTTCCGCAGGCGTCCCGCCGAAGATGCCGCTGAATTTGTGCATGTAGCCATTGTCTTCACCGACGAAGATGACGTCATCGGTATCATCGTAAAAGGGGGATGAGTGTGTGTCATTGGGTACGGAGGACGAGCCACCGTAGGGTGTCGTGGCGCTAAAAGTGACGCTGGTCATGCAGGGCGCGGTGCAGCCAAGGTAGCTCGCGGGGGCCACAACCCGAGGTGATGCGGTCATCTGCACCAGAGAGGAATTCGGCGCCCACCTCAGCAAGACCAGATTGGCCTGGGAGGCAACAGTTTGTACGAACGCCAACTGGGTCCCGTCATCCGAGAGCACGACGGACGTCGAAATAGCCCCACCGTCGGTATTGTATTGCCAGTAGATCGATGGCACGGTACCGCTGCATCCGGAATACAGATTGTCGTAAGCGATGATGCTCGCCTGGGTGCTGCTGCCGGCCAGCCCCGTGTTATAAACCACGAAGTCCGGGGTAGTGGCATTGCCGCAGTTGGCGCTGCTGGTGAGGAAAGAATACTTTGACGGGGACATCCCCGCTCCCACCGTGGCCGTTGAGCCGCCGGTGAGGGTACCGCCCGTCCAGGAGAAATTGCCCATATTACTCTCGGCGAGCGTGATGCCGCTTCCTGCCGCTCCCGAGACCGTCACCGTGGCAGTGCCACCGGAGCTAGCGGAAACTCCCACGGTGCCGCCGAGGGTGGTGATTGCGCTCGCGATGTTGCTGGCTTCCGTGGAGGCCGTGGACGAGGTCTCGAAGTATGTGCCGCTGTTCGAAGAGTTCAAGCCGCCGAGGAGTGTAGTACTTGACCAAGAGAAGTTGGTCAGGGTGTAAGCAAGAGCGATACTGTTTCCCCCCGACCCGGAAGCGCTGGCGGTGACGGTCACCGTGGCACCGCTGGAGGTGGCAGTTGCGAGGCCAACGAATGACCCGCAGTTGGTTCCATTGATCGCAGACGTGAGATGCGTGGCGTTGGTGTCTAAGGTCCCGCTTCTTGCGAAGGTTCCGCTCCTCGTGCTTCCGCTGAGCGTGCAAGAGGCCGAGGTCGTGGTGGAGGCTGTCAATATGAGTTTGTCTGATCCATTGGTGATCGTCACGGTACCGCCCGAAGCCGGCTCGCCCGTGAACGTTCCGGTGGCGCTTGCCGCCGTCGGCGTGGCCGTCAACGTTATCGACCTCGAATTCGCGGGGTTGGTGATGGTAATCGTCTGGCCTGCGGCCGTGCTGACCGTGCCCGAGACGGTTCCGGTTTGGGTCGCCGATGTGCCGCCCATGATCATGCTCCAGTCCCGTCGCAGAGCTGGTTTCGCGGGACGCGGCACAGGCGTGGGGATGGGGGTCGAGCTCCTCATCGATGCGCTCAAGCGGGCCGCTCGCGTCGCAAAACCCGGTGCGCTTGCCATCTCCCGCAGCGCGGCGTCGCGCTTCAACTGCTGCATGATGTAGCGGGGATTGTTGACGATCTTGTACCACTGCTCGAACCGGCCATGCGCCAGTGCTTCGGCGGCCGTGCCGGGATTGGAGAAAATCAGGTGGTGGTGACTCCAGTCATCAGGCACCCCGACGGGATGCCGTGCAGCAGGTTCTCCCGAAATCAAGACAGAAGATATCACCACGATGCACAAAACCGTGGAAGCGAGGAATGCCTTATAGCGGGAACTCTTCTTGACGCCCATGCTCCGCTCCTTAAAATCCCCCCTGGCGGGAGGAACTCCCGGTGCCCTTATCCGTTCAGCCGGTTCATTTCCAGTGGCGTTCCAATTATTTCCTGCAACGTGCGACTCCCCTTCGCCTAGGAAGTCGGTGCGTACACGAATGTACTAGTACTAGCGACGATGCGTGAAGAGCACTAAGGTACTGGGGTAGCCTCGGTATCGTACTCCGGCGGTCACTGAAAAGCGTCAGCCTTCAGGTCTGCGCTTTGTGTTTGGCCGGCGTCTTGGCCTTTTCTTGCAAAACCCCGCAAAATCCACGCGTGGGTGGAATGCACTATCCCGTCTTCTAGCGGCGATCTGGAGCCTGTCGCCGATCACCCTCCTGATCTAGGCGGCACAGGCGCTGGGAGCCTCTACGGGATTTTTAAACAAACTGTCAGGCCGAAAGTCTGAGCCTGGAAAGCCGGCAATAGACGCGTGACGAACTTGCCGTCAGCACCGGACCAGGCAACGAAGGAATTTGGGGCTGGCGCATACCCAAGGTTCCAGCGAGCGTATCGATAGTAATGGTTAAATGGAGTTTGTCAAGTCTTGATTGAGATATTGAACACCTACTAAATTCGGTGGTCGTCGACCGCCCCTACAATTCGGGGTTTTCACCGAAACTTCGGGACAAAAGGAAGGTCCGCGATCAGCGTTTTCGTAGGCCGACGCGGAGCCGGCGCCCCCCGCTCGCATTGGGTTGCGGCTCCGCCGGGCTGGGCTCATCCGCCCGCTTGGCGGGCGGAACACCACAGCCAACTCGACTACCCCCTCCTGAACCAGGAAGGGAATTCGTAAACCAAGAAGCGCCGGGGTACACTTGCTGCTCGTGCCACAGATATTTCGGACAATGCGTCATCCCTCGTCAAAAATTTTCCTGCCCGTAGTCCATTTGTAGATATCTCTATTGACTATCGCCAGTTCCCTGCTAGGCTATCAAGTGGAGGAGGGTGTTGTGGTGAAGCCGCACACCAACGTGGGAGGTGGCAGAGTCGTCTTTCCCATCACGGTCATGGCCGGGATGGCCATGCCGCAATGGCCGGCACATGCTGAACTGTGGCGCCGACCTTCAGGTCGGCACATGCTGAACTAAAGTTCAGCGCTACAAAAATGGACGCATTTCACCACGATATATCAGAAAACAAAAGTGTTAGCGGTTGAATTTTCCAATATCTCGGAATCTTATCTTGTTAAAATAAAGGAAGTTAGCTTGAAATTACGGGAGCCGGGACGGAAAAACGCTTTTTCCACGATATGGCAGAAAATAGATGGGTTAGTGTGAAAATGGATAATTTGTCAAAATCTTATCTCAATCAAATAAAAAGAGTTAGCTTGACATGCGGGAGGCGTTGCGAAAAAAGCGGGGGGGAAAAATGCAGGATAGTCTCGCGATGTTATTGAAAACACATGGAGAAAAAATGTCGCTTTTCTGCCCCACCACGATATTGATGAAAACAAACGAGTTAAAATATATCTCTCGCGATATTGTTGAAAACACAGGAGAAATAGGTCTGACGCGAGAGCCATGAGAATTGACACTATACGCGGAGTGAGCCCCGCCATTGGAGAATTTCGCCATCGTTTCATTTTTTCCTGCCGGTAGGCCGAAAGATCGTATACCCTATTGACAATTAAAAGTAGATGGATAACATTATAGTACTGTGAAGGCAGACAGTATGATGGCGCAACATCTTTTTCGCCCCAGGTGGAGCTCCCTATGACCTTGAACAAGCAACACAAAATGAGCCAGGCGAAACTGGCTACGCAGCGCTCGAGTGCGCAGCGGCGGCCGCGCGCGGTTGCGCCGGAGGGCAGGGCCGCAATCATTAACTTGGAAAGAACGCGCTATCGGGGCAAGGCAAGGACTTCCGCGGCGAAGCTGCGGTATAAACCCCATTCACCGCCGGCAGCGGTGGCTTTCTCCACTCCCGAAGAGGAGGAATCCCAACGCCGGCTGGACTCCCTGATTGCCACATGGGAGCCCGCCAATGCCCTGGAGATGAGCCTGGTTGTGCGCTTGGCTCGGCAGATGACCGAGTTAATCATGCAGATCAAAAAGCACGCTAGCGAACAAAAAAAGATGGCAAAAATGAAGCTAGGCTTCAAGAAGCTGATGAACATTATGGGCGACAAATGAAGACACACCCGCCCTCTCTCCGCAACGTAATAGCTTGCAAGATCTTAGTAAGGGTATGAACTACGCGGGAAAGGACCGTCTTGGCGGGATCCCGGGATTACCCAATGTCCAGCTTTGTGTACTTGCTGACTGCGGACTTGTCGCCACTATTCTTGAGAACTGCAAAGAGCGCACCACCGATGACCAAACCACCAAACACTGCAATGATAACCATGGCTTCGACCTACACCTCCCAGTTAGATTTTTCCGGAACCATAGACACCAGACGAATGAGAAAGGTTCCAATTTCTCACTTGTTCCAGTCTGCAACTCTAGTTCCATTCACGAAGGGCGAGCATTGGTGAAACGAGATTTATCATTGAATCCAAAACCACCCAGGGTCCTCCCCCGGCACTAAACGCGCTACCGGATCATCCGCGATCCTTTAAGAACAAGAAAACAAAAGGAGAGGCGCACGCAAATCGTCCTGACCGTTCTTCCCCGGAGTTTACGATTTGCTGAGATCGCCATGGATCAAAGGTTCAACCCATGATTGAAAGTCCTGCGGATATTCGGCCGGAAAGGCGCTGGCCGCGTCGAGCTTTTTCCACTCGCCGGGCGGAAACTCCCAGCCGCCCGCCCCCAGGTTTTCCTCGAGCTGCCGCAGATTGCGAGCTCCGATTATGGCGGAGGTTACTCCGGGCATGGCCAGTATCCATCCCAAAGCCACTTGGCTCAAGGTCTTTCCTAAGCGGGCAGCGGATTCTTCGACAGCGTGCAAGATCTGGAATTGCCAGCGACTCATTCCCATCGCACCCGGGAACACGCCGCCCACCGGGCAGACTCCCGAAAGTCATTGTGCCCAGACAGATATCCGAAACCTTCAACCCCGTACGTCCCAACAGCCGTGTGCGCATGGTTATCCCTCCGAGGGAAGGTCCAAAGTCCCAGGTCCCAGGTCCCAGGTCCGATATCAATACCCAGGGGGTGAAACTCGGAACACGGAGACACACCTGGCGCTTTCCGAATTTCGAGGTTCGGAGGCCGGCCCAGGAGCTCGGACTTAATAGTTATTTCGCTTTAAAGTTAGTCGCCGCTTTTAGAGTGCCCCATTCGATGGTGATCGTGCCGCCCTTGCCGGCTTTCGCCAGAGTGATCGTGACCATTTCAGCGGGCGTTGCAGGCTTCGATTCTTTCAAAGGCACAGACGCGAAACACTGCGCAGGATCGGCAGCGGGCTCTCCCCATTGGCCGTGCTGCTTGTCGAAAAGCAGCTTCCAGGAATTATCGTCCTGCCGCTGCATCCAGATACTATATTCCCCGGCGGGGATCGTAACGTCAGCAAAAGCCAGATCGATGCCGGTCTTAAAGGTCGTGGAGGTATCGGCACCCAGCCGCCAAACACCTCCTGCCTTCAACCTGCCCAGCAACTCGTCCGTGGTGCGTCCCTTCAGCGAGGGCCGCCCGTACTCAACGGAGACCGTTTTGCCGTTGAGGGTTATCTGCGATGTGCCGCGAGGGTTTTTCTGCGCGAATGCCGGCACGGCCAGTGCCGCCGACACTAACAACATCAGCATCCCAATCGTAACCTTTTGCATTTCATCCTCCTCAATCCTAAGGCTTGTAATCATACCTGAATTTCCCTATCACCACGCCCGCCATTCCAGAGGACGGCACGAGGCTGCTTCCCTGGGCCAACGCGTGGATAAAACCCGCTACACGAAGCGGCCGGGTTTACGCGAGCGTGGCTTGCTTTCCGTCCCACACGACTTTCCGGCTACCATTGCGGTACGACATGTTGGCAAGGTGAGCGCCCAGCGCTGCGTTGTGGCCCTCCAAGCCGGATTCTTTACTCTTCTTTCGAGTGCGCACACACTCAACGAAAGCCTTCACGTGGAGGTCGGTCGGATCCCCGATGACGTCGTAGTGCTCATTGGCTTCCGCCACCCTGCACGTCCCCGGGGACCACTGCTGGCCGAGGTTAAGAAAGTTGTTCTGCTTCACCCACTCGTCTTGCATCCTCCGCGGCCATGTGGTCACGACCCAGTCCGAATCATCGAACGGGTCGTCCGTGTAGAAGGAGAGCGCCACTTCACTGATCTGGATCGTGCCCTTGGTGCCCATAAAGTATGCGCCAAACCCCTGGGTCGACGAGTTGAGGGTCAGCGAAACGTTGTAGGTGAAATTTGGGTACTCAAAGAGGGTCTGTACGACGTCCGGAACTTCGGTCTCGGGGTAGATGTTCTTCCAGCGATAGCTGCCGCCGTAGGTGATGGCGCTGCGCGGACAGACCTCATCCATGAGGAAGTGAAGTGTGTTCAGGTGATGCACCACCAAATCCGTCTGCAACCCGCCGGAATAGTCCCAGTAACACCGCCAGCGGAAGAAGCGCCGCGGGTCAAACGGCCGTTGGGGTGCTGGACCCAGCCAGTTTTTCCAGTCGATGGTCTCTTCGTTCCCATCCGGGGCGATAGGATAGAACCACGCGCCGGAAGGCGTGTTGCGGTTCTCCCAAGCCTTCACCAGAGTGATCTGCCCGCAGCGGCCTTCGGTGATCCACTTCTTCGCAAGTTCGGTGAGGGGCGAGTTCACCCACTGGCTGCCGATTTGCAAAATGCGCCCCGTGCGCTTCTCCGCCTCCATGATTTCGAAGCCGTCCTCGATCTTATAGGTCATGGGCTTCTCGCAATAGACATCCTTGCCCGCGTCCATCGCCTCCAGGATCATCTTCTTGTGCCAGTGATCGGGCACGGCGATCAGTACGGCGTCAATGTCTTTGCGGTCCAGAACGCGGCGATAATCACGCGTGGTTTCGAGCTTTTCGCCAAACACTTCCTGGGCATGAAGCAAGCGGCTGCTGTAGACATCACAGGCGACCACCAGTTCTATGCCCCGGGTCACGGAGAAACTGAAAGTATCCTGGAACGACCGTGCGCCCATGCCGATCACACCCAGCCGAACCTTTTCGCTCGGCGGAACGGGAGCGGTGTCGGGCGAGGATGCCCACAACACCTTGCCACCGCTGCTGAGCGCAACCGTTCCAGTCGACGTAGCCAATCCCGAGTAACGCATGAAGTCTCTACGATTCATAGGGTTGTATTTAAATGCCTCCCTCAACGTATTCTGCAATGCCGGAAGGTCGGGATAAACATGCCCGCGTCCCGAGGTCCAATATCATCGAGCGAGGCGCGATTATACAGCCACCGCAAGCGTCGCGCCATATGTGTATGGGGAAAGGTGCGGGCAGAGAATATGAAGACCGAGTCGCCCCTTCATGTGCTCCCCACAGCTCCCGAATGCCCGATGGGTTTCTTACGTGACGCCATTCCTGACCGGGGGGTTTACTGTCAAAGAGCGTCGTGCCAAGATGGCAAGACCGTGCCCGAACTCCCCGACATCACCGTCTATATTGAGGCCCTGGAGCGCCGCATTCTCCATCAGCGGCTCGAACGCGTCCGCATTGTGAGCCCGTTTTTGCTTCGAACCGCGCGCCCGCCTCTCCCGGCCGTGGAAGGCAAATCCGTTCAGAAGCTTCGGCGCGTGGGCAAGCGTATTGCCATCGGTGTGGAGGAAGATTTCTGGCTGGTGTTGCACCTGATGATCGCCGGGCGGCTTCATTGGCGGGAAGTGGGAGTAAAGCTGGCTCCCAAGCGGGCACTGGCGGCGCTGGATTTTCCGCATGGCAGCTTACTCCTTACCGAAGCCGGTACGCAGCGCCGCGCCTCATTGCATGTCATCCAAGGCGAAGCAGAATTGCGCACACTTGACCCCGGAGGATTGGAGGTTCTGGAGTGCGACCTTCGCGCCTTCGCTGCCCGTCTGACCGGAGCGAACCACACCCTTAAACGCGCCTTGACGGACCCGCACCTGTTTAGCGGCATTGGCAACGCCTACTCCGACGAAATCCTGCACCACGCGCAGCTTTCGCCCATCGCCATGACCCAGCGTTTAAGGGAGGAAGAAGTCGAACGGCTGTTTGCCTCCACGCAATCCACCCTCATCGAATGGACAGACCGGCTGCGCGGGGAAGCGCATGATGAGTTTCCCGAGAACGTGACGGCTTTCCGCGAGGAGATGGCCGTCCATGGAAAATATGGAAAGCCCTGCCCGCGTTGCGGAGCCAAAGTGCAGCGCATCCGATACGCCAGCAACGAGACCAATTATTGCGCCCTTTGCCAGACGGGCGGCAAGCTGCTTGCTGACCGCGCCCTTTCGCGATTGCTGAAGCAGGATTGGCCCCGCACCCTCGAAGATTGGGAGGCTTTGCGGACCGAACGCTGATTTTAATGAGAAATCCCTCATCTTCCCCGCCCTCTCTGCCGATGATACGTCTGGAAATGCGAATTCACTCGGTTGCAGGAGGCGCTATGAGATGCAAAATGTTCAGTATTCCCCTAGAGTCCGAAGAAGCGCTCGAGAGGGAGCGGAACTTGAATGATTTCCTCGGTACGACGAATGTGAAGCGCGTTTTTGCTTCACTTGCCAATCAGCCGGAAGGACCCATGTGGTCCCTTCTATTCCTCTATGAGGATGGAGCGCAAGTCACGCAGCGAACGCCGGCGAGGCCAGACGCCACGGTGGATCCCGGCACTCCCCTCACCGGTGTGCAAGTAAGATCGATCGTCGCCTTAAAGAAATGGCGGGCTGACGCGGCGGCCCTGGAGGGCGTCCCGCTCTACATGGTGGCACAGAACCGATGGCTGGAAGAAATCGTTCGAATGCCGGTGAGGACCTTGGATGATCTCAAGAAAGTCAGTGGACTCGGTGAGTGGAGGGCGCAAAAATATGGAGCCAAGATTTTGGAGATTCTGAGCGCGGCGAATGCAGCCCGGCGGTCGTGGCCAGCTTCTTCCTACTCCGCCGGCCGGGCGTGATTCATACACAGCGCGGCGCGGTGGCCGCCACCACAGGGAGGCTCATGGCCAGTTTCAGAAGCGCAATCATCACGCCACGTCCACCACACCTTCAGCGATCTGCCCCAGATACTGGCCATCCGCCATGATATCGGCCGCAATGGCCACGCGTGATTTCCCGAGGTCCCAGTTGCCGGGAATAGTCACGCTAAAGCCGGTTTTGCCGTCCTGGCCAGGGGGCACTTCCAGAGTGCCAACTTGCGGCGAGGCCTTCCAGCCCTCTGGCAGCACCAGCGCCGCCTCCAGCCGCATAGGCGTCGAGCGATAGTTACGCACGCGCAGTTCGAGTGCCGAGGTCGAGCCCGCTTTCGCCGCGAGTTGATAAGGGAAAAGCCGCGCCCAACTGGGGTTCAGTCCGAAGTTGGAGTCCGGATCAGCGATCACGTCATGGAAGTAGCGTTGCTGCTTTTCCAGCCGCCGCTTCCAGTCCTCCAGATCCGCCTTGTTGGCGATGTAGGGTTTTACATGACCCGGAGCGATAATGTTCGGCTCGTTTTCCAGGATAGTCCGCACCGACCGCAGGTGGCTGTCGTTTTCCACCCAGTTGCGGAAGATCAGGTTATGGCGCATCTGGAAGGGAGCCCCGGCGGAGGAAATCGCATCGCCCGTGAACGCCACGCGCGCGCCGTCAATCTCCGCAAACATCGCCATTTGGTATTCCGTGTGGCCGGGGGAATGACAGATTTTGAATTCATACTCCTCCCACTTAAAGGTTTCGTTATGGTGGAAGGAACGGTCGACTTTAATGCGTTCACCCAATGTGCAACCCAGATTGTTCCCCCGCGGATTTTCGAGAATTTCCACCATGTTGTCGTAACACCAGATCTTGGCGTCGTAGTGACGAACCAGGTGGGGAAAACCATTCAAGTGATCGTCGTGCATGTGGCTGGGCATGGCGACGTCCACGGACTTCATTCCGTAGCGAGCCTTGAGCTCGGGAATCGTGTGTTCCACAAACCGCATGCGGCCACGGAGGGGTGCGGCGGTGATAAGAGTGGTGCAGAAATTGTTACTCGCCGCCCCGTAATCCACGAAGAGCGCCTTGCCGCTGTCGCTGATCAGCGTGTAGAAACACGAGGTTGTCTGGTAGGACGCGATCAGGTGCGGCGTCACCGCGAAGGGTTTGTTGTCAATCGTCAAGCCCGTCCCCGGGGCATAAGATTCCACCCAGTCGCGCATTTTGGCGATCAGGTCGTTGAACGCTGCATCTACACTGACAAAGGGCTCACCGTGCGAGGGACAGATGAATTGCGGCCCCAAATCCCGCAGGTGGGCGAGAGAGTAAACGGCAAAGTCCACCCCGTCAGTACTCATATATTGATATTGCAGATCATATAGAGTGATGACCTTGCCAGGAGAATGAATGAGGTCCCCGGTGAACGCCGTCTTTCTCCCGTCGACCGTTCCCACCAGGCTGATGGAGCCGAGCGTGTGACCCGGGGTCGGATAGATCAAAAGCTCGTAAGGGCCCCAGCGAAAGGTTTCGTAGTCGCGCAGCTCACCCGCCACCGGCAAGTTACGCGTGACTGTGAAAAAGTCGTTGCGGACATAGTAGAGGTGGAACACGCGCCGGTTGCGCCAGAAATTCTCCGCATCCTCAAACAGTTCGCGCTCCTGCACGGGCACGTGAATCGGGATGCGTTCCGCCACCGCTCGCGCATCGCCCTGGCACTGATCGCGGTGATGATGCGTGTGCAGAATGCCCTCAACTTTGGTCACGCCGATCTGGCCCAGCAACTTCAGGATGTGGCCGGAGCCAAAATCAATGAGCAAAGCCCGGTTGCCATCCTTGAGCACGTAAACGTTGCAGGTGTCGCGCAAAACGTAGAGGTTGGCAGATATCTGCGTGAGCCCGGCACTGGGCGCAAAGGTAACGGGTGATTCGACGGTGGTAGCGGCCGCCGCGCCGGAAGGGGCGGCCGCCAGATCCGAGGCAATCAAGCCTGCCCCAGCGCTCTTTATGAAATCCCTCCGCGACACATCCCGTCGGCCCGATCTTTTTTGTCTCTTCATGGCGACCCTCCTCACGTCAGCAGCAGATCACTGCCCCATTGTTTCGTGCCTGCTACCCCACCCTCGGCGCAGGCAAGCCCGCCCTACCGTGCCATCCAGCCGCCATCAACGACGAGAATTGTTCCGTTCACATAATCCGAGGCAGGGGACGCCAGGAAAAGCGCCGCGCCCTCAAAATCTTCGGGCGTTCCCCACCGACCGGCAGGGATTCTCTGCAGGATGGAGGGATTCCTTTCGGGATCAGTCCGCAGAGCTGCGGTATTATCCGTGGCCACATAACCTGGCGCAATAGCATTCACCTGTACGCCCTTGCCGGCCCATTCATTGGCCAGGGCTTTCGTGAGCTGAGCAATGCCACCTTTACTCGCAGCATAGCCGGGAACGAAGATTCCGCCCTGAAAGGCCAACAGCGAGGAAACAAAAATGATCTTTCCCGATCCCCGCTCGACCATGCGCTTGCCCAACTCGCGGCTGAGGACGAACTGGGAGTTGAGATTCACTTCGATGACCTCGTCCCAATATTCATCCGGGTGCTCGGCCGCCGGTTTGCGCAGAATCGTCCCCGCGTTGTTGAAGAGAACATCGATCACCGGAAAGTCCGCCCTTACACGACCGATAAACTCATAAACCGCTTGGCGGTTCCGAAAGTCGCACTGGTAAGCGCGAAACCTGCGGCCCTCTTCCCGCACGGCCCGCTCCACTTCACTTCCATTGAGTTCGAGTGATTTACTTACACCTACGATATCGGCGCCAGCCTGGGCGAAGGCAACTGCGACAGCCTGGCCAATCCCTCGCTTGCATCCGGTCACCAGTGCGACTTTGCCGTCCAGCCTGAAGCGATCGAGAATTTTCATGGTCGTTTGTTCGAGCATTGAGCTCTGTTCCCATCAGCGGTCTCGGCTTTCGATGTGATCGAGAAAAACCGCAAGGTCCTGGGGTAACGGAGCCTCGACCTTCAGGCGTTGCCCCGTGAGGGGATGGGCGAAAGTCAGCCTGGCCGCATGCAGGAAGGTCCGGGAAAGCGTAGGCTCTTCCCCTCCCCCCCAACGCAGTATCGCGGGCGCGCCGTAAGTCGAATCACCGACAACCGGATGACCTAGGGAGGCCAAATGAACGCGGATTTGATGAGTACGCCCGGTTTGCGGCTCGGCCTCGAGCAGCGAGAAATGGCGAAAACGCCGCAACACCTGGTAGCGTGTTAGCGCTGGGCGCGCCGCAATTCCGCCCGCCTTCATGCGCGTGCGGCGCACGGGGTCGCGCCCCACTGGTTTAGCAATTTCCCCACGGTCATGGGCCATCCGCCCATGAACAAGCGCCACGTAGACCTTGTGGACTTCCCGCGACTTGAACTGCTCGCTCAGACGGCGATGAGCCGCGTCGTTCTTGGCGACGATGACTAGCCCCGAGGTCATTTTATCCAGCCGGTGGACGATGCCGGGCCGAAGTTCCCCGCCTGCGCTCGACAAGGTCGCAACGTGATGTAGCAAGGCGTTCACAAGCGTACCAGAGGTCACCCCTGCACCAACGTGCACCACCATCCCCGCAGCTTTGTTCACGACCAGCAGATCGGCATCTTCGTAGACGATGGCCAGCGGCAAATCCTGGGCAGTGGCACGCAGCTCCTCGCGCGCCGCCTGGACCTTAATATGTCCTCCGGATTCGACTGGTTCTCCGGCCTTCCGCGCGGGCGCCGCATCAAGTGTGACCAGCCCCTGGCGGATCAACCGTTTAATCTGGCTGCGGCTCCAGTCGGGCATCTGCGCCGCGAGGAAAATATCCAGGCGTTCGCCCGCCGCTTCCGCGGGAACCAGGAACTCACGTGTCAGCGTCATAAACACTCAGGGGTTCGAAGCTGCAAGTCTGCCCATCACGCCAGCCGTAATTTTCGAGGTTCGAGCCCGCTAGGTCAATCCGCAAAGAGCACCTGGAGAATCAGGAAGGCCGCGCCGACCACAATGGCGCTGTCTGCCAGGTTGAAGGTGGCCCAATGATAGCTGCGGAAATAGAAGTCGAGGAAATCGACCACGCGGCCCGTGCGAATGCGGTCGGCGAGATTGGACAGGGCGCCACCTAGAATCAGAGGAAGCCCCATGCGGGTTTCCCAGCGGAGGCGCTGCGTCCTCCAAACAACTCCCACCACGATAACCAGCAGGGCAGCAGAGAGAACGATCAGCAGAGCAGTCTTCCACGGCGCCGGCGATTCATTGAAGAGCCCGAACGCCACCCCGGCATTCTGGGTCCGGGTCAGATTGAAGAATCCTGGTATGACGGGGATTACGGCGCGATCAGGAATGCGGCTTTCCACCAGGGCCTTGGTCGCTTGATCGGCCACGAACACACCCATGGCGATCGCGGCCGAAAGGACACGTACGGCCGTTCCAACCCGGGCTTTCCTAGGTGCGGACATCAATAAACTCAGCGCGGAATTTCTCCGTTGTGGTAACGAGGCGGTGAGGCGTGTTGTGGCCGGCTCAGCTTTCCGCCTCAATTTCCTCCAACGCCCTCGAGCAACGGTCGCACACCGTGGGGTAGCGTGAGTCCGCCCCGACCTGCGGGGAGTAATTCCAGCAGCGCTCGCATTTCCGGCCAGAAGCCTTGTCGATCTTCACGCTCAGGCCAGGCAACCCGGTCACGAGCGCTCCCTCCACAACCTTATTCGTAATTTCCACCTGCGAAACAATGAAGAGCCCGGGCAGGAAAGCACGATACTCTTCCACCAGAGGCCGCAGATCCTCACTGACGGAGAGGCGAACGCAGGCCTCCAGGGAACCTCCGATGAATTTTTCCTGGCGCGCAATTTCCAGCGCTTTCAACACTTCGTCGCGCATGGCCACCAGGCGTGGCCAATTTTCCAGACGCTGCAGGTGCTTCTCGGGAATGCCGGTGCGCAGGTCTGCGGCAGGAACCCACTTCGCCAAGTGAACGCTGGGCTCGCGCGACTCGGGGACGGGAAGGTGCGTCCATACCTCATCCGCCGTGAAGCATAGCAGCGGTGCCACAATTCGCACCAGTGCGTCGGCAATGCGATAAAGGGCGGTCTGGGCAGCTCGCCGGCGAACCGAACGCGCGGGCGCGGTGTAAAGGCGGTCCTTCAAAATATCGAAATAGAACGCGCTCAAGTCCACAGTGGTGAAGTCATACACCCCACGATAGACCTTGTGAAAGGCATAGTCATGGTAGGCAGCGTAAGACCGCTCCAGCAGGTCCGCCGTCCGCACCAACACCCAGCTATCAATCTCCTCGAGTTGGCTTCCGTCCACGGAGTCCTTCGCCGGGTCGAAATCGTAAAGGTTAGCGAGACAGTAGCGGAAGGTGTTACGAAGCTTTCGATAGGCCTCCGAAAGGCGCGTCAGCATCTCCGGCGAGATCGAAACATCTTCTCCAAACTCCACCGAGGCCGCCCAGAGGCGCAGGATTTCTGCTCCGTGAGTCTTGATGACCTCCATAGGCTCAATCACATTGCCGATGGATTTCGACATAGCGCGGCCTTGCGCGTCGAGCACCCATCCGTGGGTCAGCACCTGCCGATAGGGAGCTGACCCGTACGTGCCCAGGGCCACGAGCAGCGAACTATGGAACCAGCCACGGTACTGGTCACCGGCTTCCAGATAAACGTCGGCTGGCCAGGGCAAGTCCGGCCGGCGGCCCAGGACCGCATAGTGACTGGACCCCGAGTCAAACCAGACGTCGAGAATATCGGTCTCGCGGCGCAAATTCCTCCCGCCACATTGCGGGCAGCGCGCGCCGGGGGGCAGAAGCTCGGATTCCGGATGGGCATACCAGGCGTCGGCGCCTTCCTGGCGAAAAAGTTCCAGTGCGTGCTGGGCCAACTCCGCATCCAGAATAGGCTTCTGGCAATCCACACAATGAAAGACCGTCAGGGGCACACCCCAAACGCGCTGCCGCGAGATGCACCAGTCCGGACGCTCCGCAATCATGTTTGAAATGCGTTCTTCGCCCCAGGTGGGCACCCATTTGGTTTTCTTGATTTCCTCCAGCGCGCGCTGGCGGAGCTCCTGGTGGTCGATGTTGATAAACCATTGCTCCGCCGCACGGAAAATGATGGGGTTATGGCATCGCCAGCAATGGGGATAAGAATGCGTGAGCCCGCCGGCTTGCCCTACCAGCACACCTCGCGCCTTCAGCAACTCGATGATCGGCGCATTGGCCTCGAACACTCGCTTGCCGACGTACTCGGGCAGGCCTTCGGTAATTCTTCCCGACTCGTCCACGGGGCAATAAATATCGATGCCGTATTGCACGCCCGTTTGATAATCCTCGCGTCCATGGCCGGGCGCCGTATGGACGCAGCCCGTACCGTCTTCGGCGGTCACGTAATTTGCCAGCACTCCCATGAGCTCGCGATCGAGGAAGGGATGCTGAATCTTGATTCGGTCGAGCTTTCTCCCCGGAATGCGGGCCAGGATCTTCGAGGCCTTCAACCCCGTCTCTTCCACCACCGGCCCGTAACGCCGGCTTTCCAAAATGTACGCGCCGCCATCGCCGTCGTCATCTCCCACGACCACGTATTCAAAATCAGGATGGAACGCCACGGCCATGCTGGCCGGCAAGGTCCAGGGAGTCGTGGTCCAAATCACCACCCAGAGTTTGCGCCCTTTAAGTGCAGGGTCGAGCGAGGCCGGGTCAGTCAGCACGGGGTAGCGCACATAGATCGAGGGGCTGCTATCTTCTTCGTACTCCACCTCGGCTTCCGCCAGCGCGGTCTTGTCAGCAATACACCAGTAGACGGATTTTCGCCCGCGGTAAACGTACCCCTCGCGCAGAAAGGCGAGAAACGCCTCGGCGATGCGCGCTTCATATTCAAAGCCCATAGTAAGGTAGGGCTTATCCCACTCACCAAGAACTCCTAAGCGCATAAAATCCTGCCGCTGCAAGTCAACATACTTTTCCGCATACTTACGGCAGGCGCGGCGAACCTCCACAATACTCATCTGGGCCTTGCGCGGCCCCAGTTCCTTGTCAACGTTTATTTCGATCGGTAAACCGTGGCAATCCCAACCCGGCAGGTAGGGTGCATTGAAGCCCTCCAGCGTCTTCATCTTCACGATGAAGTCTTTAAGAATCTTGTTGAGCGCCGTGCCGAGGTGGATGCGTCCATTCGCATAGGGCGGGCCATCGTGCAAGGTGAAAATCGGCGCACCCCGGCGCGACGCCCGAATTTGATCGTAGAGACTCTCTTGGGCCCACCGCGCGAGCCACTTGGGCTCGTTCTGGGGCAGGTTCGCCTTCATCGAGAAACTGGTCTTGGGAAGATTGATCGTGTGCTTGAGGTCCAAACTCTTCTGCATGCACCCTCCGTCGTGAGGATCAACTATTCATTATAGAGAACGCCGAAAGAAAGTGTCTAGCAAAGAGGCGGTTAGCGGAAGACCTTGATAAATCGTGTCGCGGACCTGAACCGTCGATCCCCCATGAGGGATCCGGAAGCGGTGCGGAAGAGACCCTGGTTGCGATGAGAGTCGACCCATCCACGGAGTTGCACGAACGCGGCAATTCCCCGAGCATCGCCTTCCGCGCCATGACTGGCAACAAGTAGCGCTCAGCTTACCAAATCATCGCCGTACGGGCTTTATCCGCCAGAACCTCCTCATCCAGCTCGTACCCGAAACCCGGAGCCTCGGTCAGCTCGATAAAGCCATCTTGGGGTTGCGGATCACCCTTCAAGATAGGCCGACCCCCCTGCGCGAACAGGTCGACGTACTCTGCGCGGGGCGCATTTCCGGTGGAAATAACGAAGTGGTAAGTCGCCGCCCCCACCCCGTGGGGAATTACCGGCAAGTTGTGTGCGGCGGCCATGGCGGCAATTTTTTTCAGTTCGGACATCCCTCCCGCCCGGTAAATATCCGGTTGCAGGATGTCCACGGCCTTCTTTTCAATCAAGTCCCGGAATCCGTAGCGCGTGAACTCATGCTCGCCGCCGGTAATGAGCACGTCGGGAACGGCCTCTTTTATGCGGACATAGGAATCCACATGGTCCGGAGGCACCGGCTCCTCGATCCATAATACCTTGTATTCGGCTACTCCTTTAGCCAGCGCAATCGTGTAGGGAACATCGAGCGCCATATAGCAATCCAGCATGATGTCTCCGTCGGGTCCCACCAACTCCCGAGTCCTTCTGACCAAATCGATATTCTTTCGGAGGCCTTCCTCTCCATCCACGGGGCTGTGCGGCACAGCAAGCTTGACATGGCGGAATCCCTGCTGGAGGTGACGTTCCGTTAGATTGCCCGTAACATAGACAGGGATTCTTTCTTTGGTCTTCCCGCCGACCAGCTTATAGACGGGCTTCCCCACCGCCTTGCCGGCGATGTCCCACAAGGCTATATCAACAGCGCTGATGACTTCGACAGCCACGCCCCGACGACCATACGGAAGGGAGGCCCGGTACAGCATCTCCCAAATCAATTCGATATCAGAGGGGTCCTTTCCCACCAGCAAGCTCCTGAATTGTTCGTCAATAATCGTCTGCGCCAGCCTTCCTTTGCCTCCCCCGGCGATGCCCAGCCCTCGTATCCCCTCGTCGGTCTCGACGGACACAATCGCCGACGTCATCTTGCCAAACCAACTGGAGCGTTTTTCCTTGTAGGCAGGGTAAATAGACATGGGATTGGCAATCAGGCTTTCGCTCAGCCAGGAATCGCTCATCGGAACCAAATAGACCTTAACGTTGGTGATGCGCATGTGAATCATCCTTCTCTCAACTAGAATCTGAAAGGCGATCATCCGTCCCGCTATTGCTCTCTTTAGTCTACCACCCCCTCAAGGTGCAGCCCGGCACGGGTGAAGAAGATAGCTCCGACGCATCCTCTTTGGCGAAAAAATAATCTGAAAGAGAAAATCCAATAAAATATGGGTGCCGCTGATCCGTCTACACAAGTGGATGATGGACGCGCTCAGCATCGAGCCGATGACCGAAGAGCAAAACGACCGCATCTCGGCGGCAATCGCGCGGGAACAATCCCGGCTTCGCAATTTCATCCGGAAGCGAGTGGTCGACGAGAGTGATGCAGAGGACATCCTGCAAGAGGTCTTCTATGAACTCGTGCAGGCCTATCGGCTGATGAGGCCCGTCGAGCAAGTGGGCGCTTGGCTGTTCCGGGTGGCACGGAATCGCATCGTGGATCTTTTCCGTAAGCGAAGGGCCGCGCCAATGCGGGACAACACCATCATGGAGGCGGAGGATGGAGAGCAGTTCTTTTGGCAAGATCTTCTCCCCTCACCCGAGACAGGTCCCGAGACGGCCTATGCACGCGAGGTACTGCTGGAGGAACTTGACGCGGCTTTAGATGAGCTTCCTGATGAACAGCGCGAGGTTTTTATCGCCCACGAGTTCGAAGGGCAGAGCTTCCGCGACCTGGCAGCAGCGACGGGGCTGAGTGTGAACACCTTGCTCTCCCGAAAGCACTACGCGGTGCTACATCTGAGGCGGCGCTTGCGGGCCATTTACGACGAATTCAAGAAAGCATGAGGGTAAAAGCGATGAAAAGGCATTGGATTTTGCGGGGATTGAAATTCTTGTTGTTCGCTGTGCTGGCGGCAGCGGTGTTTAGCTTTGCGGTCATGTGGCTATGGAACTGGCTAATGCCGGTTATCTTCGGTCTGCATGCCATCAGTTTCTGGCAAGCTTTGGGTCTGCTGGTGCTGAGCAAGATCCTCTTCAGCGGTTTCCGCGGACGGCCGGCCTTCGCAAGGCACTGGCGCCAGCGCATGATGGAGCGCTGGGAGCAGATGACCCCCGAAGAGCGTGAGAAATTCCGAACCGGAATGCGCGGCGGATGCGGCCCCTTTGGGGCCTCACCGGCCGCGCCCAAGGTTTGACTCAGCAAAGAAGAGCACGGACGGAGGAAACCATGTCGCACCGCGTCTGTCCCTGGTGGTTAGGCTATTTGCTGGCCTGCCCTCTGCGGCGGCTCATAATGGATCCGGTGAAGGTACTAACGCCGTACGTTCGAAAAGGCATGACCGTGCTTGAACCCGGGCCGGGCATGGGCTTCTTCACTCTCGAACTTGGCCGCTTGGTTGGCCCCTCCGGCCAGGTGGTGGCCGTCGACATTCAGCCTCGTATGCTGTCCAGTCTGAAGCGCCGTGCCGCCCGCGCAGGACTTCTGGAGCGTGTGGATGCGCGCTTGGCTGCCCCGGACACCCTGGGGGTCGCGGACCTCGCTGGCGCGGTAGACTTTACGCTGGCGTTCGCTCTGGTGCATGAACTTCCCGCCGCCGGACCGTTTTTTGCAGAAATTGCGAAGGCCTCGAAGCCTGGTGCCGGCCTGCTCTTCGCCGAGCCGTCGGGACATGTGAAGGTATTGGACTTCGAGGCCGAGCTGGAGGCGGCAATCCATGCCGGGTTCGAGGTGGTAGAACGTCCCGCGATTCGGCGCAGCGACACGGCTTTTTTGAGGAAGGTGTAAGCCCACTGCGGGCCTTTGGGGGTGGTTGGTCCCGCCCCGCGCGTTTCCCAGGGCTTGTTGAAACTCTCTCAGGCAAGAGAGCAATCGACCTCCCCCACGTCGTCAAATCCGGGCCAAATGGGGGCTTACCCATTCCCGATGAAAACTCGGCAAGGCCAGTTCTAAGCCCCCCGCAAAAATGACTTGACAACAAGTTTCATCATGACTATCTTTCTATCTAAAAATAATGACTGACTGTTCAGTCATTATATTAAGAGAGCGATGAAGACAATGAATTCCAGACGAATTAAGGTTGCCAAATCCTCCCCGAACCGGCAGAAGCAGAAGCTGCATCGCCAGGAAGAAATCCTGGCGGCCGCCTTCGACGTATTCGCCGCCCATGGATACGAGGCCACCCGCATTGACGAAGTCGCCCGGCAGGCCGGAATCGCCAAGGGGACGATTTACCTCTATTTCCGGGACAAGGAGAGGCTCTTCCGAGCGGTGGTGCGCAGCTTGATACAAAAGCGATTTGATGCCGTCGCCGAAAGCTTTCAGGGGACGGCGGAGCAGTTAGTGCGCGAATTGCTTTCGCGCATGTACAACCAAGTGGTAAGGAATGAGAAGGTTCGCTCCATCGTGCGCCTGCTGATCGCCGAAGGCGGCAGGTTCCCTCAGCTTACCGAGATCTACCACCGCGAAATCATTGCCCCGGGTATGAAAGCGATACGCCAGGTACTCATGCGAGGGATCGCCGCGGGCGAATTCCGGGAGACCTCGGCCGCGAAATTCCCCCAGCTTTTGGCGGCGCCGGGAGTTCTGGCTATCGTGTGGAGATTGCTTCACGGGGAGCGGCACCGGCTTGACCTCAACGCCTACAGCCAAGCGCACTTGGAATTCATACTGGATAGCCTGCGCAAGCAACCGGATTGAAGGCGGCGAGGGATTCGTGGCGGGGGGCGAAGGAGAAGGTCCATGCCGTCAAGGGTAAGATGGGTCATGTTGTTTGTGGTGTTGGCATTCGCGGGTGAGATGCCCGCCGTGGCGCAACAGACTGCCCCGCGGCGGCTAACGCTGAATGACGCCATTGGTCTGGCGCTGAAAGAGAACCTCAGTGTGCGCGTGGCAAGTACGCAAGTTGAAGAATTGGAAGGTACGCGCGAGCGACGGCGGGCCTCCTTGCTCCCGCACGTGAACGGGGACGCATTAGCCAACCGCCAGAATATCGATTTGGCCGCGCTGGGTATTTCCTTCCCCCAGGTTCCTACCGTCGTCGGACCGTTCGGGCACTATGATTTCCGCCTCTCGGCGAGCCAATCCTTGATTGACCGCCACTCCTACCACACCTGGAAGGCCAGCGAAAAACAGGAGGAGGCCGCCAAGCTCGATTATCAGGACGCTCGCGATCTGGTAATCCGCCAAGCCGCCGGACTTTACCTTGACGCCCAGGCTGATGCCGCGGAAGTAGAAGCGGCGGAAAGTCGCGTGACGACTTCCCAGACCCTGGAGAAATTAGCGCGCGACCAACACGCCCAGGGACTGGCCACCGCGGTGGACGTGGTTCGTGCGCAGGTGCAACTGGCGAAAGACCAGCAAAACCTGCTGGTGGCGCGCAACACCTTCCAGACTTCCCTGCTCGTCCTTGCCCATTTCCTCGGACTCAGCCCCGGCGCCCCGCTGGAACTGGCTGGGCCCTTGAAATTCCATCACGTGGATTCCGTCGACGCGGACCAGGCGCTGCACGCCGCCCTCGAGGCAAGACCCGATTACGCCGCGCTTCTCAGGCAGCGAGATTCACTCCTCGAGCAGCTCAAGGCCTCCCGGGCACGCTATTTTCCCACTCTGTCGGTCAATGGCGACTATGGAGCGATCGGGCGCGGGTTCAACTCCATGGCGGGAACCCGCGAGATCCAGGGAACGCTGACGGTCACCTTGTTTGACCGGGACCGCGCCGGTGAGAAGACGGAACTGCAAAGCCAGGTGAAACGGCTGAGCGCGCAGATTGACGACCTCAACCGCGAGATCGAGCAAGAACTACGCACGGCGCTGCTGAACCTGGAATCCACGGAGAGTCAAGTGACCGTTACCGAAGCGGCCCTCCACCTGGCAGAGCGCGAACTGAGCTTGGCGCAAGACCGTTTCCGCAATGGCGTGACGGACAACATTGAAGTGGTAACCGCACAGGCCAGCCTGGCGAGCGCGCAGGATGACCGCATCATGGCTTTGGCACGGCACGCCGATGCGGCCATGGCCTTGGTGCGCTCACTGGGGGGAACCGAGAAGATCTACCGAGCATACCTCGGTGAGCCCTGAGGCGTAAGAAGGCAGTAGGCACGGCTTTTCTAAAATCAAGCCGAGTGCAATATCGCAGAAGGAGGTCAATCAAAATCCACATATGGATACATTCCTTCCCCCTATCGAAAACCCCAAAGGGCTGATGATGAAGCTGGCGTACTACTTTACGCGCCGGCAGTTTGGCAAAGTGCTAACGCCGCTAAAGGTGCATTCCGCTCGGTTGCCGCTTGCATTCGGTCTGTTCTATGCGAAGATCGGCAATCTTGACAAAAAGCTGCTTCTGCCGCCAGAAACTGCCCTGCTCATTCGTGAACAGGTGGCGCGTATCAACGTCTGCCTTTTCTGCATGGACATTGGCCGGGCGTTCACAATCAAGGCATCAATGAACCAAGCCAAATTTGATGCTCTGAAGCAATACGCCACAAGTCCGCTTTTTACCGATGGCGAGCGCGCAGCACTGGATTACGTAACAGAATTAACCAAGAACAAAAGGGTTGACCCCGACACCTTTGCTCGCATGTGCCCCTTTTATTCCGAACGGGAAATCTGTGAGATTGTCTGGCTTGTTGCCAGCGAACATTTGTACAACATAACCAATATAGGTCTGAACATCCATTCGGATATGCTCTGTGACCTCAACAGGAAGAAAATGCATAGCGGTCCCACAGAGTAACGTTGCATCAAGTCTCGAACGGCGAGACCTCATTGCCGCCGCGGGCTGCTTCGCCCCGGAGAACGGCATGGGTAAAGTTCGGAGGAAGCCATGAAACGCGTGATCCCACTCCTGGTGCTATTGGCGATTGGCGGCGCCGTGGTGTACTTCCATCCCCAGTGGTTCCGCAAGCCCACCCCCGAAAATTTACTCAGGCTTTCGGGAAACATTGAAGCCCACGAGAGTCTGGTCAGCTTCAAGGTGACCGGCCGCATTATCGATCTGCCGGTGGATGAGGGCATGACCATGAAAGCCGGCGATTTGCTGGCGCGGCTCGATAACGATGACTACCGGCAACAGGTGGCCGTGGACGAGTCAGTAATTCGCGTGCGCGACCGGCAACTCTCCCTCGGCCTAGCCGGCAGCCGGACGCAAGACATCGAGGCCGCCAAGCTCGCGATGCTTGATGCACAAGCGGACCTCGAGCAGAAGAAGAAGGATTACGTGCGTTACCAGGCGCTTTACGAAAGGGACGAAATTCCCGGGCAGACGCGTGATCTGGCCGCCACGAATGTCACCCGCGCACAGGATACTTATGAGCGTGCGCAACAAATCTATAACGAACTCGTGGAAGGAACGCGCAAAGAAGAATTGGCGGTTGACCGTGCCAATGTTCACCAAGCAGACCAGAACCTGCATTTGTCCCGCATCCGGCTCTCCTATACTGTACTGCGGGCCCCCTTCACCGGAGTTGTCCTGGTGCGGCAAGCGGAGTTGGGTGAGGTCGTCTCTGCCGGAACGCCCATCGTGACCCTCGCCGACCTGGACCATCTGTGGGTCCGCGTATATGTGCCTGAGACCGATCTCGGCAAAGTGCACTGGGGGCAGGTGGTTGATGTACGCACCGATACCTACCCGGGCAAGATTTATCATGGCCGGATTGCCTTCGTCTCTTCCGAGGCGGAATTCACTCCCAAGAGCGTGCAGACGGAGAAAGAGCGCGTCACGCTGGTTTACCGGGTCAAAGTGGATGTGGAAAATCCGAACTGGGAGCTGAAGCCCGGAATGCCCGCTGATGTCGATGTCAATTTGAAGTAGGCAACTGCCATGAATTCTTCTCCTGCCATCATCGTTTCCTCCCTGTGCAAGCACTTCGGAGAAGTGCGAGCCGTCGACGGGCTCAGCTTTGAAGTGTATGCCGGAGAAATTTTTGGTTTGGTCGGCCCCGATGGCGCCGGAAAAACCACCGCGCTGCGGATGCTGGCAGGGGTGATGGGCGCGGATTCGGGCGCGGCGAGGATTGCCGGCTGTGACGTCGTGCACGACCCGGAAGGTGCCAAGTCGCTGCTGAGTTACATGTCACAGCGATTCGGACTTTACGAAGATTTGACGGTCGACGAGAACATCCGGTTTTATGCCGATCTCTTTGGCGTGCGCCGCAAGCAACGTATACAACGCTCCCAGGAATTGTTGGCGGCAGCGGGCCTCAGGGATTTCCGGAGCCGGCTTGCCGGAAATCTTTCCGGCGGCATGAAACAAAAACTCGGCCTGGTGTGCGCGCTGATTCACACTCCCAAGGTGATCTTGCTCGATGAGCCGACCAACGGAGTCGATCCGGTGTCACGGCGGGATTTCTGGCGCATTCTCTATTCACTGGTGGCTGAGGGCGTGGCTATTCTCACTTCCACGTCGTACCTTGACGAAGCGGAGCGCTGCCATCGCGTAGGGCTCCTCTATCGCGGACGGATGCTTTTTTGTGATCGCCCGAAGGAGCTGAAAAAGAAATTCACCGGTGAGATTCTGGCGGTGCATGCGGCGCAGCCGACGCAGGTGCGCGCGGCGTTGGCAGGCGCGGCCGGTGTGCGCGAGGTGTTGCTGGTGGGCGACCGCGTCCACCTGTTTGTGGACGAAGGCACTCGTCGGGTAGCGGATTTGCGCGCGCGCCTGGAATCGGCCGGCGTAGTTTACGATTCCATCCAGCCTGTACCGGCGACTATTGAAGACTTGTTTGTATCGGCCGTCGAGAGCGGGCAGCAGGCCGCCGGAGAAAAGAAACCTGCATGAGTGGAAGCGAACCCTCGGTCGTGGTCGAAAACCTGACCAAGCGCTTCGGCGCCTTTGTAGCTGTGGACAGCATCAACTTCCAGGCGCATCGAGGCGAGATCTTCGGCTTCCTGGGCCCCAACGGCGCGGGCAAATCCACAACCATCCGTATTCTCTGCGGCCTGCTTATGCCTACTTCCGGGCATGCGCGGGTAGCGGGGGTTGACGTCGCCAAGGAGCCGGAAGCGGTGCGCCAGCAGATTGGTTACATGTCGCAGAAATTTTCCCTCTACAACGATTTGAAAGTTATCGAGAACCTGCGTTTCTTTGCGGGTTTGTACAGCGTTCCCACCAAAGTCCTTCCCGAGCGCTTGGCCTGGGCGCTGCACATGGCGGGGCTGGAAGGCCGCGAACAAACCCCCACGCGCGCCTTGGCCGTCGGCTGGAAACAACGGTTGGCGCTAGGTTGCGCGGTGCTGCACCGTCCCCCTATCGTCTTTCTTGACGAGCCGACTTCCGGTGTCGATCCGGTTTCGCGCCGGCAATTTTGGGAATTGATCCAGCAAATGGTGGGCGAGGGAATCACGGTGTTTGTCACCACCCACTACATGGACGAGGCGGAGTACTGCAACCGCCTGGTGCTGATCGATCGCGGGCGCATCGTGGCCATGGGTACGCCTACAGAGCTGAAGACTCGATTCATGAAAGGTCAACTCCTGCTGGTGGAATGTGAACCGCTGGGGCCGGGACTGGAGGCGCTGAGCCAGGCGCCGGGGGTGCTCGACGCCGCGGTATTTGGCAGCAGCCTTCATGCGGTTGTGGCCGACGCCCAGGCTGCGATGCCCGCAATCAGCGCCGCCCTTGGGGCGCGCGGGATAAAAGTGAGAAGGATAGAGCAAATCCAACCCAGCCTTGAGGACGTCTTCGTCAATTTGACCGCCGCGCGTGAATCCAAACCGGGGAAGCCCGCATGAGCGTGCGCCGCATCTTTGCCATGATGCGCAAGGAAGTCATCCAGATCTGGCGCGATCCCCGCAGCCTGCTGGTGATCTTCGCGATGCCCATTGTCCAACTCATCATTTACGGCTACGGCGTGAATCTGGACATCAAACACATTCCCCTCTGCGTATACGACCGCGACGCCACGCAAACCAGCCAGGATTTGTTGAAGCATTTCCAGGCCACCGACTATTTCACAATTGTTCGCGTCGCAGAAAACTATCCCGACGTCATCCAACAGATTGACCGGGGCGCCTGCACGGTTGCCGTGGTGGTGCCGCCACGGTTTTCCGAAGAAATTCACTCCAGCGGGCAGGCCCCGGTGCAAGCGTTGCTCGATGCCAGCGACAGCAACACCGCCAGCATCGGCATGGGCTATGCGCTGAGCATCGTCCAGGCCTACTCCCAAAATATTCAGATCGAATGGCGCGAGCGCAATGGCATGCCACCGGAATACCTCAACGTCACCTTCCAGCCACGAACCTGGTTCAATGAAAACTTGGAAAGCATGGCCAATATTGTGCCCGGCGTGGTGGCCATGGTGATGGCCGTGGTGGGGGCGTTCCTCACCTCGCTGACCATCGCGCGGGAGTGGGAGCGCGGCACCATGGAACAGCTCATCGCCACTCCTGTGCGCAAGCTGGAAATTCAGACCGGAAAGCTGATCCCTTATTTTGCCATCGGGATGATGGATACGGCGCTTTGCGCCGGTGCGGCGGTCTGGTGGTTCGGCGTTCCCTTCCGGGGAAGCTGGACGGTGCTGTTCGCCTGCTCGGCTTTGTTCCTGATCGTGGTGTTGTCGCTGGGATATTTTTTTTCGGTCACCTCCAAGTCACAGCTCGGGGCCAGCCAGTTGGCTCTGCTGGTGACCCTGTTGCCGACTTTTCTTCTTTCCGGTTTTATCTTTCCCATCGATCAGATGCCCGTCTTCGTGCAGTGGGTCACCCGCATCTTGCCGGCGCGCTATTACGTTTCCATCCTGCGCAGCGTCTTTCTTAAGGGCACGACGGTGCGGGTTATGGCGGGAGACATCATCGCCCTGGGGATTATAGCTGTGCTGCTGATCATCAGGGCGACACGCGCGTTTCAAAAGAGGCTGGAATGAATCTTCGATCCTCATTCCAACGCATCGGCCACATGGTTCGGAAGGAGTTCATCCAGACGTTACGGGCCACGCACATGCGCTGGCTGCTTTTCGGCCCTCCGCTCATCCAAATGCTGGTGTTTGGCTATGCCGCCACGCTGGATGTGAAAAACGTGAAGCTGGCTGTTCTGGACCAGGACAACACCCAGGAGAGCCGCGAGTTGGTGGCGCACTTCACCGCTAGCCGGTATTTTCATCTGACGCAATATGCCGCCCAGCCCGCGGATCTTCGCGAGGGCCTGGATCGCGGTGATTTTCTGGCGGCGATGGAAATCGACTCGGGCTTTGCGCAGCGTCTGCGCAATGGCCAGGGAGCAACTGTGCAAGTGCTGGTGGATTGTTCCAACTCCAATACGGCCCTGGTGGCGCTGGGCTATCTCAATCAGATCGGGGCCGCGTTCAGCCGGGACTACCAAATCGACCGGATGCAGCGGACGGCCCCGCAGCGGGCGGCATCGTTGCCGGTAGTGGACCTGGAGGTTCGGCCGTGGTTCAACGAGGGACTCGATAGCCAGTGGTATTTCGTACCCGGGGTCATCGGCAACGTCATGTTGATCCTGGTCATGATGCTCACCGCCTTCGCGGTGGTGCGTGAACGTGAGCTCGGGACGCTGGAGCAAATCATGGTCACGCCCATTCGCCGCTGGGAATTCATTATGGGAAAGACCATTCCCTTTTTCCTGATCGGTTGCTTTGACGCCACTCTCATCGCCCTGGTGGGAACTTTCTGGTTCGGGGTTCCCTTTCGTGGAAACCTAGGGGTGCTGGCCGCCGGCTTGGTGGCATTTATCCTCGCGGCTTTGGGTCTGGGGCTATTCCTATCCACGGTCTCCCGAACCCAGCAGCAAGCGATGATCGCTTCCTTCTTCTTCAACATGCCGATGATCACCCTCTCCGGCTTCGGCACTCCCGTGGCCAGTATGCCCCCCCTGCTTCAGAGGATTAGCCAGGCCAATCCGCTGCTCCACATCATGGTGCTTCTTCGCGGTGTCTACCTGAAAGGGGTTGGTTTTGATGTGCTCTGGCCGCAAATCGCTATCCTTGCGGGTACTGCTATTTTCCTGCTAACGATCAGTATCCTGCGCTTCCATAAATCGCTCGAATAGCCGATAGCTAAGAACGACACGCTCCCGATTTACGTTTCTGGCCTCGGAAATTTTGAACGATGTACAATGGCGGCGCGAATGGCCGCTCGATCTGTTCTCTCTTAAGTTGTCGCCACCGGCTGCCCAAGGACCGCCGGGTGCAGATCGTTGTTACAGCGCACCGTGCAAGTCGCCACGCAACAAGCGGGAATGGAGCCTTCCATGCGCAATATAAATCGCCGTGATTTTGTCTCGGTTTTGCTCATGTCCGCCGCAAGCCGCCGCCTGGCCGTGGCCAGCCAGGATATCCCGGTCATCCTATCGGCTGGGGCCACACCCATAGAGAAATTTGCCGCCCTCGAATTGGCGAAGTATCTTCACCAGCTATTCCCGGCCTGCGGGTTCAGTGTGATGCAAGGAACGCCACTGGGCGGCTCCTTCATACGGCTGGGGACCCTCCAGAACTCCCCGCAACTCTCGAGGTATGTTGCCAAATCTGATCTTACCCATCCGGATAGCTTTGTCGTAACAATCGCCCAGGAAGGACAGGCGCCGGTCGGCATCCTTGCCGGCGCCGACCCGCGCGGCACGCTGTTCGGCGTTTATGCTCTGCTCGAGAAATTGGGCTACGGGTTTTACCTCTCCTACGACGCCCAACCCGAACCGCGGCCGGGTTTGTTCGCCTTTGCCGGGTGGCAGTTCGCCGATACGCCGCTCGTCGCGGACCGGATTCTCTTCAACTGGCACAATTTTCTGAGCGGCTGTTCAGGTTGGGGCCTCCCGGATTGGCAGAAGTGGATCGACCAGGCCGCCAAGATGCGCTTCACCTCCATCATGGTCCATGCCTACGGCAACAATCCGATGTTTTCGTTCACCCACAACGGCCAAACGAAACCGACGGGTTTTCTCACCACGACTGCGCACGGCCGCGACTGGGGCGCCGAGCACGTGAACGACGTAAGAAGGGTCTGGGGAGGCAGCGGGATCTTCCGAGGACCCGTGTTAGGATCACCCGCCGCGCTGGTTCCCAAGGAGCAGACCGTTGAAGCCGCAATGGGCCTGATGAAGCAAGTCTTCGCCTATGCCCAAACCCGCGGCCTGGGCGTGAACTTCGCTCTGGATGTGGATACTCACTCCGCCAATCCCCAGAACATTATTTCGACGCTGCCGGAAAGCGCCCGCATCCTGACGAGGAAATACCTGCTGGCGAACCCGGAGACACGCGAGGGGTTGGCCTACTACGAAAGCCAGTTGCGCCAACTGCTCGAGGCTTACCCGCAGATTGGCCGGATTGTTATGTGGTTTCGCGAACCGGGCAGTCCCTGGAGCCCCTGGCGCGACCTACCTTTTGCCGATTTCCCCGCCCCCTGGAAAGTGGAATACCAGCAGGCCCTCGAAAAGACACCCTCGCTCAAAAACGATCGGGACGCGCCTGGCATGTTCACCATTAATAAAATCGCGCGCGCATTTCGCAAAAGCCTGGACAAGATGGGGAAAAACCACGTCGAACTGGCGCTCGGCAGTTGGGAATTCAAGTATCTCCCCGCCGCGGACGTTTTCATGAGTCCGGAAATCTCGACGATCAGCATTCATCAATATCCCACCTATGGGAGCGAGGACATTCGAAGCACGCTCCGGGCGGTTGGCGCGCACCGCAAGGTGATGGTACTTCCCTACGCACAGGATGACGATTCCGCCTATGCGGGGCGGCCCTTTACGCTTCCCCCAGGGTTTGCCTCCTGGCTCGAGGAGAGCACGTGTGCGGGCTACGGCATTCTCCATTGGACCACCCGGCCGCTGGACCTCTATCTCAAAAGTCTCTCCGTGCAGGTCTGGAAGCATTCCCGCGACCAGCGTTTGCAGGAGACTTGCGAGCAGATGGCCGAGCGCACCTTCGGCAAGGCGGCGCAGCTCCCAGGGGGCAAGTATCTGCTGCGTTGGATTACCGATGCTCCCCTGTTTGGGGTCGAGAGTACAGACCGATTCATTGATCGGCCCTTACCCGATGCCGCAGAAGTTGCCGCCGCCAGCCGGCAGCGGCTTCAGATACTTGATCAGGTGCCGGCCTCTTCACTTTCCGCGCAGGGAGCGGAATGGGTGGCGTACTTCCGGGAGTGGGAGCGCTTCGTTACGGATTTCTTCGCGAGTCATTCCGCCTGGACACACGCGGCGAAGTCATGGAAAGCGGGGGACTTTGCACAGGCACGGGAGCAACTCGCGCAGAGCAAGCCGGAGGCAGTGCTCGAGCAATATGCTCGCATGGCGACTCGTGGGGATATTACGCCCGGTGAAAAAGCCCTGCTCGTCTCCATGAACCTGCATTGGCTACCCTATATAGTTTCTCAACGTCAGGCCCTGGGTATGGACGCAGTCCGCTGGAAGTTCGAGCCCACAGAGGAAGAACCCCTGGCACAGGCGCCCGGTAGTTACACGTTCTTCATCGATCGCGACCAGCGTCTTTGGCGCGGCTGGGGCGAGAAAGAGACCGGCCAGTCCTGCTTTGCCAAGTCTGACACGCCGGAAGATCTCCGCGACGCTTACCTGGAGGTTCAAAAGGAATTTTCACTCTCGCTGCACTGCATCATGGGTGAACCACTTTTAAAGGGGACGTACAACGCCAAGCTCCTGCTTCTTCCCGTGACTCAGCAGGAGCCCGAGGGGATTGTGGATCTTGAGTGGCGAGGTGCAGGGCGTGCGAAGCTGGTCAAGGATCGTTTGGACCTGCGCCCAAGGTCAGCCGACAGCTTCGGCGTGGTGACGGTGAATTATCCGCTAGAGACCGACCAAGGGTTTCTGCATTTGGATATTAAACCGGTTGCCGGAAAGGTCCGCCTGTGCGGAATCGTGATTGAGCCCACGGCGACGTGACTTCGTTACGCCAGGCGCCACGGCGGCCTCGGGCGGCTAATATAGCGCCTTACTTCCGGCCTCAGGCGCGGCCTTGCCGAGCGGGTCGAGGAGTTGCCGGGCGCCGCGCCCCATGAACATCAGGTCCGTGGTGGCTTGGAAAAATTGAAAACCCTGGTCCATATATTTTTGTATTTGCGCGGCATCCTTCGCCGGCGCTCCCAGGAATTTGTGATGGGCCTGGCCCGCGGCCACAATTTTCTTTATCGCCTCCTGAACCTTGGGATTCTCCACTTGCCCCCGGCATCCCAGCGAGAATGACAGGTCGTTGGTTCCGATGAAGATAACATCAACGCCCGGGGTGGCGGCAATCGCGTCGATCTCTTCCACGGCCCGGGCTTCCTCGACAACCGTGATCACCATGACGTTGCGATCGGCGAAGTCGTGGTAGCCTTCGGGCGCGGGCCAGCGAAACGTCGCGAGGCCAGGTCCGGAGCCGCGCCGTCCGTGGGGCGGATATTTGCACGCCGCCACCGCCTGGCGAGCCAGCTCCGACGTGCTCGTAAAGGGGAACATCACGCCCAGGGCGCCGGCATCGAGCACGCGTTTTGCGGTCCAGAGCTCGTTGATAGGAACCCGGGCAAAGGGCAGCGCCTTGAGTCCGCGCGTAGCCAGAACCATGTTGCGCAAGGTCTCGAGTGTGATAGGGCTATGCTCCATCTCGATCCAGAGGAAATCAAACCCCAGGTTCGCCGCTTGCGCGGCAATTTCCGGGCTCGCCACAGTGAGTGTAATGCCTATGGCCGTCTTCCCTTCGCGGAGCAGTTTCCTTACGGGGTTTTCCCAGGCGCCTTCCGAACCCGCGATTTCAGTCGTCATTAGGAGTCTCCTTAATAAGTAAGAGAACGGTCACCAGATGATGGACCGGACTTCTCTAGTTTTCGAGCCTTGTCTATTTTCCCTCAGGCCGGGCTCGTTCGACCGCCCAAGGTTAAGTCATCCCCCGAGTCGCGTCCATGGGAATTTCATGGCCCAACGCCCATGCCGGCACGCCCGGAAAGATGCTCGGACCCTCCCAAGCCTTTCCCTAGCCGCCCCCAACATAATCAGTATTGCGATTCCGCCTCTTCCTGAGCATACTAACGCACCGGGAGAGTGTCGCGAAGAATCAGTTACGGCACCCTCGCCCAATGAACTGGAGGTACAAATGATGTCGCGAAATACATGGTACTTCATTCTCGCACTGTGCCTGGCAGGGTTATTCGCCACGGCTGCATGGAACCAATCTTTGTCCTATCCCGCCCCCCAAGAAGGTGCAAAGGTCATTCACTGGCCGGAGGGAAAGCGGGTAGCCGTCAGCCTTTCTTTTGACGACGGGCGCGCAAGTCAGGTTGATACGGGTTTGGACGTGATAAACCCTACCGGCGTCAAGGTTACTTTCTTCGTGAATCCCCCCGCGGTCAAGAAACACCTCGACGGCTGGAAGCGCGCCGTCGCCAGCGGGCACGAAATCGGAAGCCATAGCGTAAGTCATCCTTGCTCGGGCAATTTCCCCTGGTCGCGCCAGAACGCCCTGGAGAACTACACGCTCGAACGGATGTCCCAGCAGCTCGACGATGCCAGCGCGCAAATTCAGGAGCTGCTGGGTGTGCACCCTGTCACCTTCGCTTACCCCTGCGGCCAGAAGTTCGTGGGCAGGGGTCCCGAGCTGAAAAGTTATGTGCCGCTCATCGGCCAGAAGTTCCTGGTCGGGCGTGGCTACATGGACGAATACTACAATGACCCCGTCTTTGCCGATCTGGCCCAGGCCAGCGGTATCGCTTTCGATGATATGGATTATATCGATATGGTGAAAAATATTTCGGCCGCCGCCAAGCAGGGTGCGTGGATCATTTTTGCCGGTCACGACATCGGCCATAAGGCCTTCCAGGTCACCGACACCATTGCCCTCGCGGCGCTGTGCCGATACATGAAGGACCCGGCGAACGGCGTGTGGGTCGACACCGTCGAAAACATCGGAAAATACGTGATCAAGCAACGCGTCAGGCTGGGGAAGGATAGCGAGTAGAGGCGGCTTTACGCCGCCATCTGGCGAGGTAAACGCGCCACAACAGGCGCCTTCAAGTCGAATCGGAGAATCGTCTCGCATGGATTCAACTGTTAAGCCCTTTAACGGGTCAATCCGGCAGTCCGAGATTTATCAGGAAAGCCTGGCGGGACGGAAGCCCGCGATTCCGGTTTCGGTCACCCAGCTCGAGCAGCGCGCCAAGGAGGTCTTAAGCCCTGACGCCTGGGTCTTTGTGGACGGCGGCGCGGGCGGCGAAGGCACGATGCGCGCCAATGTCGCCGCCTTCGACCGCTGGCGGATCCTGCCACGTATGCTGCGCGACATCGCCGACCGCGACCTCAGTGTGGACGTCTGCGGCCAGCGGCTGCCCGCTCCCGTTGTGCTCGGAGCGGCCGGGGCCCAGGGGATCGTCCACCCGGAGGGAGAAGTCGCCGCCATGCGCGGCGCGGCCAGCCTGGGAATCCCCTTCACTATGGGCACGCTTACATCGAAAAGCCTTGAGCAGGTGGCGGAGGCCGCCGCCGGCTCGCCGCATTGGTTTCAGCTTTATCCCAGCAAGGATTCCGAGATTACCGCGAGCCTGCTTGCCCGAGCGGAGCGCGCCGGGTACAGCGCCGTCGTGCTGACCCTTGACGCCTCGCTGCTCGGGTGGCGCGAGCGGGACCTTGATATGGGCTTCCTGCCGACGTTCCGGGGCCACGGCCATGTTAACTACTTTAATGATCCGGTCTTCCGCGCCCGGCTCTCCGCCCCGCCGGAGCAAGATCCGGCGGCCGCCACCCGGCATTGGCTGGAGGTGCGCTCCTGCGGCGCGGTGACTTGGAAGGTATTTGAGCACGTGCGGCGGAACACCCACGTGCCCTTGCTCCTCAAAGGCATTCTGCATCCGGAAGACGCGCGGCTGGCGATTCGTGGCGGCGCCAACGGCATCATTGTCTCCAATCACGGAGGCCGCCAGGTGGATGGGACGGTGGCCGCCCTTGATGCTCTGCCCGCGGTCATCAAGGCCGTGGGGAATCAGGTTCCCGTTCTCCTCGATAGCGGCGTGCGGCGCGGCGCGGCGCGGACGCGCTCAAGGCCCTGGCTCTCGGCGCCCGCGCCGTGGTGCTGTGCCGTCCTTATCTGTGGGGATTGGCCGTCGCAGGAGAGCAGGGCGTGCGTGAGGTCCTGCTCAACTTCCTCGCCGATCTCGACTTGACCCTGGCCCTCAGCGGCTACCGCACCTGCCGAGACCTCGACCGGTCTTTCCTCGCCGGCCCGGAAGATTGAAGCCACTCATGATCCCGCCCACTCCCCGCCTCAGCCAATGGGCCTTGAGGACATCGAGGCCCAGGGGAACGTAGCGCAGTGCCCGCTCCACGGCCAGGCTGAAAAGCGGCTGCGGGTTCTGGAAGCGTCAGCCAGCTTGCGGGACTTGGCCCGGCTGCCCGGCAACCGGCTGGAGGCTCTTTCCGGTGACCGGCAGGGCCAGTACGGCATTCGAATTAATCAGCAGTGGCGGATCTGCTTCGAGTGGCGGGCTGGCGCAGAGCCGCTTTTCAGGCTCTTTGGCTGGCCTCAACGTCCCCAGGCGCCGCGGATCACAACAAGTCCGGGGCGCGCTTATTTCGGCGTGTCATCGCTTTCTTTTTCGAGGATGCTATTGATGTCGCGTTTTCCGTGCAACACTCGAACCACACGAACCCCGCCCTCGTGAGCCAGGTAGTAGACGCGCACATCCTCAAATCCCTTGACGGGCCAGGATCGCAGGCATCGGAGAGCTTCCCGGGAAAGACGCTTGGCGCGCCGCCCTGCGGCGTCCGGATGATCCCCTCGACCGTTCTCCGGACGGCGCTTAGGAAGCGTTCGGCCACTTCCGGCTTGTCCTGCACCACCAGGTAGTAGCGGAACTGGCGCAGGATGTCATCCCGTGCCGCTGGGAGGATAATCGGTTTCAAAGCTTTTTCCGCGCGCGGTGTTTGCGTGCAATCCCGGCGGCTTCGCTCTTAAGTTCCCTCCAGAACCCTTTGGTCAGCGGAATTTCTTCGCCGGATGTCAAGCCTTCAACCAGCAACGCTTCCAGCCTGGCATCCTCCTCCCTGGCCCGAGCCTCGCGCAACAGGGTGCGGAAGTACTCGCTGACATTGCCGTAATCCTTCGTGGCAATCTGGCGCTCCACAAAGCTCTTCAGCGACTCGGGGAGGGAAATAGTCACGGTCTTCATCGGCGCGCCTCCAATATTATCCTCTCGGTGCATCGTATCCTGCCTCTTAACTAATCCCAATAGATAAGATATCAGTAGGTCTGGTCGCTGTAAAGCCGTGGCCACAGTTAGCGCTCTGGTGGCGGTGGGCCTTTCTTATGAAGGCAAAACCAAGGCAATTCCTCCGGGTCACACAACCTCAGGTGCCGTTCGAACGGGTGAATGCAATTCGGAGATGTAGGGGTAGGGCTTGCCCTACCCGGCGTTCCGCATGGTGAATGCGGAACCAGGGGGCGGCAAGCCGTCCCCCTACCGCGAAAGGCCTTGCGGACTTCGGGGTCCGAGAATACGCGATTGATTTGCACTACGCTTGCTTAAGGAAGAGAGCTTTCTATTCGGAGACCTTCGATCCTCTCAAAATGCCTGCGATTGTTTGTAAGCAGCGTTAGGTCATGACGCAATGCCGAAGCGGCAACAAGCAGATCAAAATCGCCGACCAGTTTTCCGGCGCTGCGCAAGGTGCCGCAAAGTTGACCGAAACGCCGGCATATTTCCTCGTCGATGCCCAGGATGACGACGCCGGAAAGGAATTGGGTGAGCATGGCTTCACTCCGGGCGGGATCCTTGGAAAAGTGCACACCCTCCACAATTCCGCGACGGAGATAATACTCAAAGCCAGTCCCTGCGCTCGGAGTGCTTGCAGGCGCCGGGTCATGGCTTCGACTCCATTGAAATGGTCAATAACCCAATCGGTGTCAATCAGGAAGGATGCCAGCGTCATAGGCGGGGTTTCGGGCGCGTCGTTACCAAGCGGCTCTCGTTAACCTCATGCTTTAGTCTTTCGGCGTCAATCAATCCTGCCCAACCACCAGCCGTGCGAGTGAGAAAGTCCGCGTCCTTACTCAAAGGCACGCTAAGAATCGTCACCGTGACCTCCTGGCCCTCGGTCAGCTCCAGCTTTTCCAATGGCTCCAGGACGCCACCTGAGTAACGTGCTTTGATTGTTGTGCTCACGTGTTTTACCTCTGCTTCACACCCCTTACTTCTAAACAGCATTCTAGCATTTCACTTGCTCCTGCCCGCACAAATTTACTTCCGCGCTCGTTGGAGTAGGGGTAGGCCCTGCCCCCACCCTTTATGGTTCGGCGGCAATGTACACGGAGCGGACAGCAAGCCGTCCCCTAATGCGGAAGGCCTTGCGGACATTGGGGCCCAACGGGAGGTAGCGCAGGGCCCGCACTCCGCCCCTGCGACTTTTCCAGCGGTGCGGTTTCTTGCCGCGCCGCCAATACAATAATCCGAAATCTGCCGGGGCGCGCCGCCCGAACCGCGGCGCGGATACTGTATACTTGACCCGGCAACCAGCTGGAGGCTCTTTCCGGTGATCGGCAAGGCCAGTACAGCATTCGAATCAATCAACAGTGGCGGATCTGCTTTGAGTGGCCGCAGGGAGCTGACGGGCCCGAAAACGTCGAGATCGTCGATTACCATTAAGGAGTCTGGAATTTTGGCGCGCACTCCCATTCATCCAGGTGAAATTCTCGCCGACGAGCTGGAGGAGATCGGCATTTCCGCAGCCGGGTTGGCACGTACGCTTGCGGTGCCGCCCAACCTCATTTCACAGATCATCGCGGGGAAGCGCGCCATCTCGGCCGACACGGCACTGCGCCTGGCCCGCTACTTGGGGACCACCCCGGACTTCTGGATGAATCTCCAGAAAATCTACGAGCTTGACCTTGCCCGGCAGCAGCTCGGGAAGGCCCTCAACAACATTCCACAAAGGCCAGCCGCGCTCGCTCCGCCAGCGGCTGGGTAATAAGCAAGCGGCGAATACCTGTTTTATATGGTCTGCGGCTCTTCGATCGTGCCCAAGTGCCGCGGAATCAAAAAAGGTCCGTGCTACGCTTGCTCCATTAAAATACGTGGTGTGCAAAGTTACGCTTTACGGCAACCAGCCACGGTGTCGCCGGGGCTTAAAGCGCGTAACGCGGCGGCGCTGCAACCCAACGAGAGATGGAGCCGCCCGTTCCATAGGGGGGTGCGGGTTGGCTCGTCGGGCGGCGAAGTAACCCCTTATTCGGCTTCCTACGTCAGCCACCTTCTCCCCCTGGCGAGAAGGCTGTTGTCTTATGGTGGTTCCGCTACAACCGGGCGCCGGAGCGATTTCGGACAATTAGACATGCCTCTCTTACGATTTTTCCTGCCGGTAGCCACATGTTCAATAATTGTATTGACAAGTAGCCGGCATGCGGCGCTAGTCTACAAGTGTGAACATGGGAGCCGACTTCGGATACGTTCTGTGTTGCGGGTTGCGCCTTCGTCTCTGCGTCCTCCGTGGCGGGCAGAGACTCAGCATGGCGTCGCAATCGGCAGCAAACCAGGAAAGATTTCACCACGGAGGCCACAGAGGTCGCGGAGAACAGAAAAAAGCCGCTCAACAAACCAGCACACCCTGCCCCCGCAAGCAGTGCTTTTCTCCGTGATCTCTGTGCGCTCCGTGGTGAGTTCGTGGTCCTCACCCAAAAAGATGTTAAAAATGAAGATCGATCCGACTATGTGTATGAAAACACAGATGAGTATGACATAATGTCCAGTTAGAAACACGGCTTTTTTACAGGAAAATACAACAAATGTGCGCCAATCGAGAACAATCCACTGGGCTTTTTGGTCGAAAATACACAGATTGCAAGCTAAATCGGGCTCCGACCCATGGCCAAGCTCAGTGCAGGCTCTCAAGGTCGGCGCTATAAAATACCGCGGCTCTCCATGAAGTACTAGAAAAAAAAGGGGATAGTTGTTTAGAGTAAAAATGTCTGAGAGCTTTAACTGATTCAGATAGCGAGAGTTAGGATAACATAAGGGAGCCAAGGCGAAAAAATGGGCGCGGCTCTCCATGATGTACTAGAAACAGAAGGAATTAGGTATGATGAGTGAAAATCGGGCAAAAATATATATTATTGAAACTAAAATAGTTACATTGTCTTTGCTGGCCATGGTCATGGAGAAAAAAGGGAATTGAAAATGAAGTTGACATTCTGTAAGTTGTTGAAAACACACGTATAAAAAATGTCTGTTTTCCGCCTCTCCATGATGTTGATGAAAACACGCGATTTAAACCGTTCTCTCCATTATGTTGATGAAAATAAAGTGGGTTATTGAAAGGAAGAGCGACAAGTAACGAGAAAGGGCAAAAGGCAAGGCGGGATGGGGAGCCTCCGCCATGCCCCCTCCTCAGCGTGACACACTTCAAGTGCAGTGACGAGTGACAAGTGATGAGTGACGAGAAAGGGCAAAAGGCAAGGCGGGATGGGGAGCCTCCGCCATGCCCACTCGCCAGCGTGACATACTTCAAGAGCAGTGATGATTGACGAGTAAGGGCAAAAGGCAAAGAGGGATGGGGAACCTCCGCCGACCCCCACTCCCCCGCATCGGTTATCGGCAATGTCAGGTGAGAAGATGAACCAAAGGCTCGCTTCGAAAATCGCAAATCACCAATCACGAATCAGCCGATCACCGGATCAACCGATCAACCCATTCCCCGCCCCGCCCGTGACACACTCCCCCACACCGGTTATCGGCGGGTTGAGGTAAGAGGATGAATCGAATTTCGATGTCCGAGAATCGCCCATCGCAGGGTCCCCTCTCCACGCCCGCGAAGCGGTGGAGCCTCCCCATTACTGTTGGCCAAATTATCAGGGGTGGCGCGCCGGGGTTACGCGGCGCGCAGGCGATTCTTCCAGCGATTATGAATAAACCAGACGGCGGTGAGGACGATCACGACGCCCAGGACCGCATCGAAGCGGTGGAAGTATTCGCGCAGAGTCATCCAGCGCTCGCCCAGTTTCATTCCCGCATAGGCGAGCGCCAGGCACCAGGGCAAAGATCCCAAGAAGGTATAGATGTGAAAGCGGGCCACGTTCATGCGGGAGACGCCCGCCGGGAAGGCGATGAAGGTGCGGATCACGGGCAGAAGGCGCGCGATGAACACGGCCCAATCGCCATAGCGCGCAAAGAAGCGATCCGCCATTTCGAGGTCATGGTGCGTGACGAGCAGCCAACGCCCGTATTTTTCTACCAGCGGCCGGCCCCCTACGGACCCCACGTAATAGGCCACCATCGACCCCAGATTGCACCCCAGCGCGCCGGTCAGGGCCACCCAAGCCAGTCGAAAGCGGCCGGCAAAAACCAGATACCCCGAAAAAGGCATGATTACTTCGGAGGGCAGAGGGATGCAGGCGGACTCGATCGCCATCAGCAGGACGATTCCGATGTAGCCTGCCTGGGAGATTACCGAGATGATGAAGGCCGCGAGGAACTCAAGGATGGTAGAAACCATAAAAAAATTGCCGTGGAGGGCGAGGAACATGGGCTCGCCCAACTTGGGGTGAAGGGACTCACGCGAGGCGGTGAGCTGTTAGAAAGCCTCCGACTCTTGAGCAAAGACAAAACCGGGGAGGGTCACGCCCTCCGCCGTCTTCTCCACTTTCACTCGGCGTACTTCCGCATCCGTCCCCCCCACTTTGCGGAGAACAGCATAAGAGGCAAAGACCTCCGAATAGATTTTGGTGACGAGCCAGTGTTCGCTTGTCTCACCCATTTGCCAGAGCTGACCCAATTGAATCGACGACACGGCCACAGGCTGACACTCCTCTGCAGGGGGACGGCGTCCTGTTGCAGAAAATCGAACCTAGATCCTCGGATGAAGACCGAATGAGCTAATCTAACTGTGTTGAGAGGCGGAGTCAATAGCCAAGCATCCCGAGGGCGAGGGAAGCGGGCCGGTCACTTCCGACCTGCACCGGCGAGCCCCCGATCATCGCTAATATATTCGTATCACAAAGTTTAACGAACATTTACGACTCGGGAGCCCCATTCTTGGGTGGCAATTGTCTCCCGCCGTCACCCCCCTTGCGGTCCCTCGCAAGCCCGAGTCGGGTGCCTCTCCTCACGCTACACGATTTTCGTATCTCCGGTCGTAACACATGCAACCCCTGCGCCGTCTAGTTAATCCAACAGATGGGTAAATTCGAAGGCCGCCTGAACCAAAGCGCAGATCGAAGCGGAATGCAGAAAGACACGAATACCGAGGCGGTCTTGAAACATGAGACGCCCAGAGCAGAAAAAGTAGACTGTGATCGAGCTTGCCCACAATGATATAATAGTTGGCAAGGAGTAAAGCCATGAGGAAGCCGCATCTTACCGTGCTGTTGCTCGTCGGCATACTGTGCTTGGCTTCGCTTCCCGGTCGCGCTGAAGATAAGAAGGACGACGTCGACGAGATCGGGAACCGCAAGGTCGCGCACTGGAGCATCATCTCCCAGGAAAAAGAGATCGCCATTGGCAAGCAATACGCGACGGAGATCGAACGCTCCGCCAAAATCCTCAAAGATCCGGTCATCAACGAATACGTGAACCGCGTGTCCCAGAACATAGCGCGCAACTCCGACCTCAACATTCCGCTGACGGTCAAAGTAATTGACGATCCCTCCATCAATGCCTTCACCCTGCCGGGCGGATTCATCTACGTGAACACCGGAACGCTGCTCGCAGCGGACGAGGAGGACCAACTGGCGGGAGTCATTGCGCACGAAATCGGCCACGCGGCAGCGCGTCACTGGGCCAGCACCATGACCAAGGCCACCATTCTTCAGTACGGGATGATCCCTCTGATGTTCGTCCCTATGACCGCGGCGGTCTATTACGGCGTCATGGAAGCCTACTTGAACGGTGTGCCGCTCGCCTTCCTGAGATTCAGTCGCAAAGATGAGGAAGAGGCTGATTTTCTGGGCTTGCAGTACATGTTCAAGACGGGTTACGACCCGAACGCCTTCGTCGGCTTTTTCGGCAAAGTCATGGATGAAGAGCGGCGAAGCCCGGGGAGCATGTCTTCCGTCTTTGCCACCCACCCTCCCACCGGCGATCGCATCATCAAGTCCGAGGAGGAAATCCAGAAGATCCTGCCCAAACGCGACCAGTATTTGGTGTCGAATTCGGAATTCGATGACGTCAAGGCACGCCTGCAAACCGTGATCAGCCAGCACAAAAAACTGCAGAAGGGTGATTCCGGGCCCACGCTCCGCAAACGCGAGCCCACTGACCAGACAACGCAGTCCGGATCCGGACAGCAGAAACCCTCCGACCAAGGTGATGACCAGCCGCCCGTACTGCAGCGCCGCAACTAGCGACTTGAGAAACCCAGGAGGGCTCAAGGCAAGGCGTCCGATCACGCGGACGCCTTCCCTGTTTTGGGGACAATGATGTGTCGCAGATTAACCGGCCATTTGAACTGATCCCCACGAGCGAGCCATTGAATCAAGTGAGGTGCGGGGGTTAGGAATTTTGGGGGGTGTGGAACGCGATGCCGAGCTTGCGAAGCTCGTCATTGTAGTATTTCCGGTAAAGGATTTCCCACTCTCCCCCACCTTCGGGGATGGTACGCTTCTGGGAAGCAATGCGCGCCTTGACGACTTCGTCGATTTTCTCTTCTTCATGCATCAGGTCGGTGAGGATCTTCACAGTTTCCTGGCGGATAGTGTTGGGCTCCTCAAAGATCTCCACCTCATCCAAAGCTTCGATGGCGCCCATGATCCGGTGCGAAAGCTGAACAATTTTCTCGTGGCTCATTTTCATCAGTGGAGCGCCCCACCCCGTCAGAGAATGACCTTTCGTTCCCGCACGAGCTGTTTTTTGATGGCTTTAAAAGCGTCTTCGTAACTTGCACCCAACTGTTTCATCTCGTTGCCATGTTGTTCCAGGATCTGTCGAACTTCGTCGTTAATACGGTCCTCGACGCTCAACTCATCTACCAATACCTGGATCATGACCTCGTTCACGTAGTCGGGCTGGTCGTATTGAATCAGACCCGCCGTGGTGAGGCGTTTGAGAACCTGTTTGGCCATATAGGCCACGTATTCACGTGGGAATTGCATAGCCTTGTGAGCGTGTTCCTTGACGCTCAAAGAAGGCTAGTGTATATTTCAAAGATTGGAACTGTCAAGGTTCGTGTGCTGAGCGGGGTCGGCAGAACGGCTGCGCTATTGCCGGAGGGGAGCCGGGCGGTTAGCTCAGTTGGTCAGAGCGTCTGCCTTACAAGCAGAAGGTCATCCGTTCGAGCCGGATACCGCCCACCAATAAAACAGTGAGCAGTGAAGAGTGACTAGCGACGAGCTACCTCTCGCACCTCGCTGAAACGGAACTTGCTAGTTTGTCACTTTTCATTTGCTTCTCGTCACTGGTTTATCGGGGACGTAGTTCAGCTGGTTAGAACGCATGCCTGTCACGCATGAGGTCGCGGGTTCGAGTCCCGTCGTCCCCGCCAGCGTTTTCAAGAGGTTGGCAAGCATAGAGAATTTCCAAAAAGTAACAGATCGTTCCCACTCCGTGCCAACGGACCCCTGTTTCCGGCGAGACGATGATGAGGGACTGTTTCCAACCGGACCAGACTCGCCGAGCGACTACCCAGTAGAGTCTGCCGAAGGTGTCAAGGCTGGGCCGCGCACGACGCCGTTTCAGCACGACAAGTTGTTGACGTAATGCCAGGTTACCGTGGGGAAGACCTCGACGCGCACGAAAGAGGCGAGCTAGCATTCCAGAGCTAGAGGAATTGAAGCATAGCCAGCACTTATACCAAAATCCTGGCGATACGACGCCAATAATGTCATTTCAAAGTCGGCTGGGATTTGGCGAACGACAGGGTCATTTCGAGGCGGGTGGCTTGGCTCGCAAACTGGAAAGGCAAGGGGCCAGCCTCATTTCATTTCATCTCCGCACTCGTATAGATGTGTTTTGAGACCATCAAGTACACGATGCCCAGCACAATGACGCCGGTTGCCAGCAAGCCACCTTCCGGACCGTACTCGCCGCCCGTCAGCCAGCCTAGACCACGCGCCTGCGCCTGAAGGACGCTGCCGGGAAGGGTGACGCCGCTTACCGGCAGACCCACCAGGAAACCCATGAGGAAATTCCAGATGAAGTGCATCCCGATCGGCATCCACAGCGAGCGCGTTCGCAAGTATGCGATGGCGAAGGGAACTCCCACCAGCATGGTGTTGATCGTGGAGATCAAGGTATGGTGGGGGTTTCCGAGGTGCAACAGGCCGAACAGCGTGGAGCTGACAGCAATCGCACCCCCGGCAGTGATGGATTCCACGAGCCGTTGAAACGGGTATCCGCGGAAGGTGGCCTCCTCATTGATCGCCGCTACGGCAAATAGCAGCAAAGTGAATGTTCCCGTCTGCAGTAGGGGGTGCGGAACGTAGCTGAAGCCCACCCATCCGCCCGCCCACTCAACCCCCACTATGGTGGAGACCATCGCCGCGCCGAGCGCCAGGCCGTGACCGAGTTCACTTCCCCACCGCCGGTGGAAGGCCAACCCCACGGAGCCCAAAGGGCGTCGCTCGAAAACCGCCGTCAGTAGCTTGCAGGCTGCGAGGATTGCCAACAAGTCCACTACGCTTGCCCAGAAGAAGCCCTCCAGAAAGTCGGGATGAACCCGCAAGACGCGGAATGCCAACCCTGTAACGTGTCCGGCAGCCACGTAAGCAACAAACAGGAGCATGACGGAAATGAAGAACCGCCAGATGGGGCGCAGGCGGTCGTCCACAACAAAGATTTGCTCCCAGTTCATTGGACTTTCTTTTACGGCCCGGGGATGGGGTGGTTTAGCCACCGGGGACGGGCGGCTTACTGCCGCGGCAGGCATGCTCCCTTGCGGCTGGGGGCTCG
>Ga0326727_10003538_pt1 | contig 49644 bp, 51 predicted proteins | sample MB2enrmetagenome_FD_207643 | JGI IMG/M metagenome (GOLD analysis project Ga0326727, IMG submission 207643) | Lab enriched peat soil microbial communities from McLean, Ithaca, NY, United States - MB29MY | ecosystem: Environmental > Terrestrial > Soil > Wetlands > Peat | place: USA: New York... | reverse complement strand
GCATTCTTGTGGATGTCCATTCGATCTTCCCAGAAGTAAGTTGACTGCTCCACAATCAGCTTCTCTGGTCTGGGCCGGATGGACAATTTACTTCTAGGGAACAACGTGCTGAAACATCACACCTATGCATTTCGGCCCTATGCGCGAGTGCCATTTGTGCGCGAAGAAGTAATCCCAGGGATGTAGTACAACAGCCCATAACGCCGACCATAATCGGCCCCTGCAAAAACCCATTCGCCTGGATTCCGCAGAGGAATTAGCACCGGGCTGCAGACTCTGCGCCGTTGCGGTCCGTGTTGCTGGCCGAAGACCGACGACCGCGAGCCGACGACTCTTCTCAAGAGTTGCCCATCAATGCAGGGGAACCCATTCGCCTTCGTTCCGCAAAGGTCTTTAGCGTCTGCCTCAGAAAAGTTTTTCCGAGTCCAGCAGGATGGTAACCGGGCCATCGTTCACCAGTTCAACCGACATCGTCTCCTGGAACCGCCCGGTCTCGCACGGGAGGCCGGCGGCGCGGATCTTATCGACGAAATATTCGTAGAGGCGGCGCGCTTGCTCCGGGCGGGCCGCGGCGTCGAAGGATGGCCGCTTGCCGCGGCGCACGTCGCCGAACAAGGTAAACTGCGACACCACCAGCACCGCCCCATCGGCCTCGCCGGCGGCGAGGTTCATCTTCCCCTCGCGATCATGGAAGATGCGCAGGCCGGCCACCTTGTCGGCCAGGTAGTCGGCGTCGGCTTCGCTGTCGTGCCGGCCCACGCCCAGCAAAACCAGCATGCCGGCGCCGATGGAGCCGGTAACCTCGCCGGCAATGGCGACCTGGGCACGAGTCACGCGCTGGACGACGGCTCTCATAAAGAGTAGGGCCATTTACCACAAAGGACACAAAGTACACCAAGGAGAAGAACAGATAAAGAGATCTCCCTCCGCTGCTGCGCCCCTTTGTGTCCTTCGTGTCCTTTGTGGTGAGGGGATTATACGCTCGTCCAAGCCGGCGTAATTCCTGTTGCGGGCAGTGGCTTTCCGCCAGGGGGCGCGTCTATACTGCCACATGCCCCAAAAGTAAGGAGATCGGGAATGGGCAGATTCCTTGTGGGTGTCGTGGTGGGCGCGGCGGGACTGGCCGCCTGCGCTTACGTCTACGTGCATTACGGGTATATGGATATGCGGGCCGATCAACCGGCTGGCCGGATTGAGCGCTTCTACATGCGCGATGCCATGGACCGGTCTGTCGACCGGCATGCTCCCAAGATGCCTAATCCGGTGCCGCCGACGGATGCCAATTTGATCGACGGGATTCGCGTGTATAAGAACAATTGCGCGATCTGCCATGGGGGCGCGGAAAAACCAACCGCGGCGCTCAACCGGGGCTTCAGTCCACCGGTCCCGCAATTCCTCAAGGATGCGCCCGATATGCCGGACTACCAAAATTATTGGATCATACGACATGGCGTGAGGCTGACCGGCATGCCCGCCTGGGAACAGGTTCTGCCCGATAGCGACATCTGGAAGGTCACTGCCTTCCTCTCTAAAATGGGCCAGTTGAGCCAGCTTTCGCCCGAGGTTCAGGGAGCCTGGAAGAACGTGGCGGAATCGCCGGCGGGCGCACAGGCGGCTCCTGCCCTGCCGGCTGAGCCGCCGAACTCGGCTCCGGCCGCTAACTCGCAGCCCCCAAAGGCGCGTCGCCATCGGCATTGAACTCCGCTGCCAGGGGGATTTCCGGGCAGCTGGTCGGGCGTACTTACCGCTTGGCCGCGCAAACAATTGACCGTACACCGCGATGCAATTAGGATGACAATTCGCGTATCTTGGCTTTACAGGTTTTCCGCCAGACAAGTACACTGAGTAACTATGTCAATAGCACAGAGGAGGAGCCATCGATGGCAGGAATTGATGACAAGGTCAAGCAGATCGTAGTGGAACAGTTGGGCGTGGATGAGGCGGAAGTTACCGCCGGTGCCTCTTTTGTCGACGATCTGGGAGCGGATTCGCTGGATCAGGTAGAACTGGTTATGGCTTTCGAAGAGGCCTTCGATATTGAGATCCCCGACGAGGATGCGGAGAAGATCCGGACGGTCCAAGACGCAATCGACTACATTGCGAAAAATGCCAAGGTAGGCAAGTAGCCCGCCATGCGGGCACGCGGCGAAACGCCTCCATCGTTGGCAGTAGGGCGCTTCGCGGGTCAGCATTTGTTCGCGCCTACCAGGAGAGGAAAGCAAGATGGCTTCAGTTGAGGAGCGGGTCAAGCAGATCATCGTGGAACAGTTGGGGGTCGACGCGGCCGAGGTGACCCCCACCGCCAGCTTCGTCGATGACCTGGGCGCCGATTCCCTGGATACGGTCGAACTCGTCATGGCGTTCGAGGAAGCCTTTGCCATCGAAATCCCGGACGAAGACGCGGAAAAAATCCGGACCGTGAAAGACACCATCGAATACATTGAACAGCACTCCAAAGGGGCTAAATGACCTTGGGCCGTCGCGTCGTAGTCACCGGCATCGGACTCATCTGTGGAGTCGGCAACACTACCGAAGAGGTTTGGAAGAACCTGCTGGCGGGTAAGAGCGGTGTCGGCCCCATTACCCAATTTGACGCTTCCCAGTTCAACTCGCAGATCGCCGCCGAGGTGAAGAATTTCGACCCGCTGCAGGTGGTGGACAAGAAGGACCTGAAAAAAATGGGCCGCTTCATCCACCTGGCGCTGGCCGCCACGGATGAAGCGATAGGCGCCTCGGGACTGAAGATTACCCCTGCCAACGCTACCCGCGTCGGGGTGCATATTGGCAGCGGCATCGGCGGATTCGACGTTATAGAGCGCGAGCACAACAATCTGCTGCAAGGCGGTCCGCGAAAAATCTCTCCGTTTTTCATCCCGGCGGCCATTGTGAATCTGGCAGCGGGTCATGTCAGCATTCGGTACGGCGCCAAAGGCCCCAACGAGGCTACTTGCACGGCTTGCACGACCAGTTCGCATTCGTTAGGGGACGCCTTCAAGATTATCGGGCGATGCGACGCCGACGTGATGATTGCCGGCGGCACGGAAGCGGCCATTACTCCTATGGGAGTGGGGGGCTTTGCCGCCATGCGCGCGCTCTCCATGCGCAATGCCGAACCGGAAAGGGCCAGCCGCCCCTGGGACAAGGATCGGGATGGGTTTGTCATTGGCGAAGGCTCCGGGATTATGGTCCTGGAGGAACTGGAACACGCCCGGGCGCGCGGCGCTACCATCATCGCCGAAGTATGCGGCTACGGCATGAGCGCCGACGCCTTCCATATCACCGCCCCGGATGAAACCGCCGAGGGCGGGCTGCGCGTAATGATGAATGCCCTCAACGATGCCAGGCTCCGGCCCGAGCAGATTGGATATATCAACGCCCACGGAACCTCGACTGATTTGGGCGACAAATTGGAGACTCTGGCTATCAAGCGCGCCTTCGGCGAACATGCTTACAAACTGGCAGTCAGCTCGACCAAGTCGATGATTGGCCATGTGCTGGGGGGCGCCGGCGGAATCGAAGCCGCGATTACCGTCCTGGCCTTGCGCGACCGGATGCTGCCGCCTACCATTAATCTGGAGAACCCTGACGAGGCCTGCGATTTGGACTACGTTCCCAATCACTCCCGCCCCGCGCCCCAGTTGGAATACGCGATGTCGAATTCGTTCGGCTTCGGCGGAACCAACGGCTGCCTCATCTTCCGGCGCTGGGCGGAGTAAGAAGACCCATTTGGGATTTCGGAATTCGGATTTGGGATTTCACACCCGCGTGGCGGAAAGCCTCGGCTATCTCTGAGTCCCCGGCCGGGTCCATAAATCGCATAAGCGATCCTCTCCGCATACAATGTCCCTTAGAATGGGAGGGTGAGTACTTCCGCGCCTCCCACCACGGGCGAGAATTCGGAGAAAGAAGAGCCAGCCTTCACCCTGGGGCAGCGGATTACCTTGTTCCTGGTTGGCTGGCTCGGCTACTTGGCGGTAAGCCTGATCGGACCCACCTTGCAATGGAAGGTGGAAATCGAAGAGGGTGGCCCCGCGAGCGAGCGCGTGCACCCCGCCATCATGGTTTTCTGGCACCGCGGTGTGTTTCCTGCCACGTACCGGTATCGCCATCTCGGGATCGCGGTTATGACCAGCGCCAGCTTCGACGGAGAATACATTGCCCGCATCATCGAGCGTTGCGGCTTCCTGACCGTACGCGGTTCCAGCACGCGGGGCGGCGTACGTGCCTTGCTCGGCATGCATAAAGAGCTGGAACAGGGGCATTCCGCAGGTTTCACCATTGACGGCCCGCGTGGTCCCCGTTATGTTGCCAAGTCCGGGCCGGTCCTGCTGGCCCGCAACACCGGAGTCCCGCTTTACTGCTTCCATATTGCGCTGGAGAAAGCCTGGGTCCTGAATTCATGGGACAAATTCATGATACCCAAGCCTTTCTCGCGGGCGCTGCTGCGGGTGGGCCGGCTGATTCATGTGCCCGGCAATCTCGACCAAAGCGAATTGCAGCCGTACCAGGACGAAGTACAGGCTACGCTGGACCGCATCCGGATGGCCGCCGAACAGCGGATGCTTGCGGAAACTGGACAGAACGCGTAACGGAGAAGATTCCGGGATTCTGGGTTAGCTTGCAGCTTGTTGCTTGTGGCTTGTTGCCTTTTACAGTCCGGCAACCTGTCCATGCGGAAGGAATTGATAGTCGTCAATCTTGACGGCCAGCCGGGGCCGCTCGGTGCCGTGGCGCGCGATGCGCGATACCGTCGCTTGGCAAATTACCTTGGCTCCGGCCGTGCCGGTAATTTCCGCCGGCATCTCCAGGATCAATTCCAATGCGGTCCCTTTGGGAAGCTCTTCTGCGACCTGGAACAGCAACCCCGAGCGGCTGATGTTTTCCGAATGCCCGTGCAGCCACTCCACCGCTTCTTTTTCTTTCTGCCGATATAGGACCGAGGTCTCGAAATGCAGACGGCGTTCTCGGGGACGCCAGGTATGGCCTTTGGCGGTTTCTGTCCTGGTCCGGCGGGGCAGAGGACCACTGATCCTGCGTGCCGGCCGCGGCGGCTTAGTTTCCGGAATTTCCTGGCCTTCATGTTCCCAGGGGCCGGTGCGCCGCATGGCGCTCCAGTCATAGCGGTATTTGACGCCACATTGCAGACAAATCTGGTAATACTCGCCATTAACCGTGTGCCGGGGCCAGGAAAACTGGTGCCGGCACGACCACACTCGTTCTAACACACTTACTGCCATACGAGTATTGATGCATCCTCGGCCCCGGAAGGCAAATTACGAAAGGACCATATCCTGATTACCTCCGGGATTAAAATTTACTAATGGGAGAGACGGGAAAGTTACTGGTGTTGCTGGGCGGTATCCTGGTGGTCGTCGGGCTGATGCTGATGCTGGGCGGGCGAATTCACCTTCCCGTGGGACGGCTTCCTGGAGACATTGTCTATCGCGGTAAGCATACGGCTTTTTATTTTCCGGTTGTCACTTCGATCCTGCTCAGCATAGTGTTGTCCATCATCCTGTACCTGATTGGACGATTTACCCGCTAGCGCGATGGCCGATGCGGCCCAACTCGGGTTGAATTTTGCTCCGCCGCCGCGGCGCGTCTGGACCGTTGGCGATCTGGTCAGCGCGGTGCGCACGGAGGTGGAACGGGCCTACCCCGACATCTTCGTGGAAGGCGAGATCTCCAACTACCGTGCCGCCGACTCCGGCCATCTCTACTTCACCCTGAAAGACGATGGCGCTCAAATTCGCGTGGTCATGTTCCGTACTCAGGCCCGCTTGCTGCGGTTTCGCCCGGCCAACGGGCTGCAGGTAATTGCCCGCGGGCGGATTACGGTATACGAAGCCCGGGGAGAGCTGCAACTTTCCGCCGAATACCTGGAACCCAAGGGCGCGGGAGCGCTCCAGTTGGCCTTTGAGCAGTTGAAGGCCCAGCTGGCCGCCGAAGGACTCTTCGATGCCGCGCGCAAAAAACCGGTTCCCGCGCTGCCCCGGCGCATCGGCGTGATCACCTCTCCGCGGGGAGCGGCGCTGCAAGACATTCTCAATATTCTGCGCCGCCGTCACGACTCGGCCAATGTCCTGATCTACCCCGCGCAGGTGCAGGGCGACGCCGCTCCCGCCGAGCTTTCCGCAGGGGTACAGTACTTCGACCGGGCGGGCAACGTGGACGTCATCATCCTGGCCCGCGGCGGCGGCTCCCTGGAAGACCTGGCGGCTTTCAACCAGGAAGGCCTGGCGCGCGCCATTGCCGCTTCACGCGTGCCCGTGATTTCCGCCATCGGGCACGAAACCGATTTCACCATTTGCGACTTCGTTGCCGATCTGCGGGCGCCCACGCCGTCCGCCGCGGCCGAGCTGGTAATCCGTTCCAAGCTGGAAATCGAACAGCGGGCCGACGAGCTTCGCCAGCGCCTGGCCCGCGCCGCCCGTTATCAGTTGCTGATGGCGCGGCAGCAATTGACGCGCCTGGCCCAGCACGGCGCTTTTGCCCGCATGCGCGACTTCATCAACCGGCGCCAGCAACTGCTGGACGAATGGGTATATCGTCTCGCTTCGGGCCAACGGGATTCGCTACACCGCGTTTTTCAGCGGCTGGAGGCGGCCGGGGCGCGCATTCGCCAGCAAGATCCCCGGCACCGCCTGGCCGGAATCCGGCAGGAGCTCCAGGCGCGAACCGGCGAGCTGGTTTTGGCCGTTCACGAGGTGCTCTTGCGTCATCGCGGCCCGTTGGACCGGCTGGCTACCCACTTGCAGGCGCTCTCTCCCCTTCAGGTGCTCGAACGCGGTTACGCTCTGGTGTTTGATTCCACCGGAGAGCTGATTAAAGACGCGGCGCAACTCCATCCCGGCCAGACGGTTCGCACCCGGGTCGCCCACGGAACCTTCACCGCCACCGTCGACAAAATCGACGGTGATGCTTAAGCGTGGTGCGTCATAACTTTGTGCGCCCTCTAAGAAAGGAAACACCCCGCACAGAGACGCAGAGACACAGAGAAATCAATACCGGGTGTTTCCCTTATCGTGTGCTCTGCGGCTCTGCGCTGGAGGTTGGCCTGAAACCACCCGCGTCGCTAAGACAAAATCCGGAAGAAATTACCCCCCGGACTGGGCTCGCTTTTCTGTCCGATCCCGCGCAGGATGACCGCCGCCAGGGCTTGCGGATCTTCCTCGGGCAGGTAATGTGCGATATCGGACAGGAAGATTGGCTCGCGCGCGTTCTTTAAACCGTCCCGTAACAGATAGGCGGGGAGCTTGCTCAGCACCGGGTCTTCCGCACCGCACAGGATGTCGGCGGGCGCCTCCAGATTCTTAAGTCCCGCCTGGATGGTGGCCAGATTCGTGGTCGTCACCCGGTCGGGATCGGAAAACATGCGATTGAACGCGAAGACCGCCACCGGCGAACCTGCACGCCGGAAAGGATAAAGGTAGGCCGCCCGCACCCTGCCGGCAATCCGCCCCCGGCACATGCTGGCGGAAAATGCGGAGCCCAGCGATAAGTTGAGCAAAGAGTCAGCCCAGCGGCCCAGCGATCCTCTCCCCGTGACCCGCATACCCCACGGCACCGACCTTGGCAGCCGTGGAAGATGGCCTCCCCAGCTATTGCTCAGTACCAGCCGGGCGGTATTTTGGGGGAACGAAACCGCATAACCCAGGCCGATGGGGCCGCCCCAGCCGTGCATCACCAGCGTGACCTGGCGCAGCTCAAGCGCCTCAAGCAAACGGACCAGATTGGTCACATGCTGATCCAGCGTATGGTAGGCGGGCGGCTCCGGCTGGTCGGACAGTCCAAACCCGATCATATCGGGCGCCACCACCCGGTACTGCTTCCGCAAGCGCCGGATCAGACCGCGATACAAGAAGGACCAGGTGGAATTGCCGTGCAACAGCAGGATCGGCGGCGCCGTGGCCGGCCCCTGGTCCACGAAACTCATGGCATAAGGGCCAATCCGAAGAGTGCGCGTGCGAAAAGGGTATAGCTGCCGCAACCACTTGGGCAGTCCCGTCGCCCTGGCTTCCGTGAGGCTCATGAAGCCTCGATTATAGAAGAGACGTGCTGTAGATCCGGCGTTGGCTTCCTGGTTTCCGGCGGCCGCTTCGGTTTTCCAGAGATCACAATTATGCGATGCGGATTTGCGCCAGGGGAGAGTTGAGGCGTTGAGCGGGCGTGAGTCCGCCGCGGCGGACGGGAGCCCGCTGCCGAAATTCCGCTCCCGTAAAGCGGGAGAGGAATCTCGCTTCGTCGCCGCAAATCGTCTGCCGGACACCTTTACTGCATTACAATGAAAATTGCGCCGCGCGGAGCGTGCCGCCACCATGTACCTTGCCGCCATCCCACTGCTGGGCCGCTGGCCGGAACTTTCGCCGGTCGCGATTCTGGACATCCTGCTGGTCGCGGTCTTGCTCTACGAGTTCCTGGTGCTGATCAAGGGGACGCGCGCCGCGCCTATGCTGGCCGGGGTAGCGATCGTGGCGCTGGCCATCTGGATTGCCCGCATCGCCGAGCTGCGCACTGTGAACTGGCTGGTGGGTACGCTGCTGCCCTATGCGATCTTTGCCTTGATCGTGGTGTTCGCCGGAGAGATCCGGCAAATCCTGGTGCGGCTGGGCCGTAAACTCACCTTCTCGCACTTGGTGCCCGGAGAAGCGTCTGAGGCGTACGAGGATATCGTGCTGGCCGCCAATCTGTTTTCCCAGAACCAGACCGGCGCGCTGGTGGTGATCGAACGCGAGATCGGTTTGCGTACCTACATCGAGAGTGGCGTCCCGCTGGATGCCCGTCTCTCCTACGATCTGCTGGCCACGATCTTCCGGCCGAGCGCGCCCTTGCACGATGGCGCCGTCATCGTCCAGAAAGATCGAATTGCCGCCGCCGCATGTTTTCTCCCGTTATCCATGAATCCCGCGCTCTCCATGCAGCTGGGCACACGGCATCGGGCCGGCATCGGAATTACCGAAGAAACGGATGCGATCGCCGTGATCGTCTCGGAGGAAACGGGCGCTCTCAGCCTGGCCGTGGGCGGCGTGATTGAACGCGGCCTCACGGTGGAAACCCTGCGCGAGCGCCTCAGTGTCCTGCTCCGCCGCTATCTGCCTCCGGCTACGCTGCCGACGGCCATTGGCGGCGATAACGGGACCGAGCCGGATATCGCTTCCGAGGTGGAACGGCGCTCATGATGACCTTCTTGCGCAAGTTCGTGTTTCACAATTTCGCGCTGAAGGTGGTTTCTCTGCTCGCCGCCATCCTGCTATGGATGGCGGTGGCGCGCGATCCCCTGGCCGAGATTTCGCTCACCGTGCCCATCGAGCTGGAACACATTCCGGCCAATCTGGAAATCAGCACCGAAAAGATTCCTCAGCCGCAGATCCGGGTACGGGGACCGGCCCGCATGTTACGGGACTTGGGGCCGGCGCAGGTGCATGCCACCCTCGATTTGGCGGCCGCCAAACCCGGTGAGCGTACCTACGATCTGGACGGTTCCAGGGTCCAGGTGCCGCGCGGCGCGGAGGTGGTGCAGGTCATACCGGCGCAGGTGCACCTCACCTTTGATTGGCGCGGCCGCAAGGAAGTGCCCATCAAAGCGCGCTTGCTCGGGCTGTATATGGGCGCAACGCGCACCGTTACCGGGGTCGACCCGCCCACGGCCGTCATCGTCGGTCCGGAAAAACGCGTGCAGAGCATCGACGCGGCCTTTACCGACGCCGTGGATGCCACCGGCTCGAGCGGACGCACCACGTTTACGGGTATTCATATTTATGTCGGTGACCCGCTGGTACACGTCGTACAGCCCTCGGCGGTCAATGTCACCGTTGCCGAAGAATCGGACGCCGGCCGGAGTGCGCGCAAGACCGGCTCCCTCAGTCGCTAACAGAATGCCCTTGCGGGCAGAATAGGAATGCAATCACCGGCATGAGAAAACTATTCGGCACCGATGGTATCCGCGGCATTGCGGGCGAGCCCCCACTGGACGAGCTCACTACCTTCATCATCGGGCGCTCTCTGGGTCTCCACCTGCTGAAAACCTTTGCCGCCCCGCGGGTGCTGATTGGGCAGGATACCCGGGAATCGAGTGAGTGGATCGCCAATTCCGTGGCGCGCGGCTTGCGCAGCAGCGGTATCGTCAGCGAAAGCGCCGGCGTGCTGACCACGCCGGGAATCGCGTATCTGGCGCGTAAGCAGCAGTTTGCCGCCGGCGTGGTGGTCTCGGCTTCGCATAATCCCTGGCAGGACAATGGCATCAAGGTGTTCGCCTGCGACGGCTATAAACTGCCCGACGAAATTGAACTGGAGATCGAGCGGGAGATTTTCGCCCAGGCGGAGAAGACGACGCCTTCCTCCCTGGCCAAGGCGCCGCCGCTGGAAGGCTCCACCCTGCCCGGCGATGCCCGGCTGCGCACCGCCTACATGGATTGGCTGGTCGGGAGTGTGGCCGATACCAACCTTAGCGCCCTCAAAGTGATCGTTGACTGTGCCCATGGCGCCGCCACCCCCATCGCCCACGAAGTCTTCCGCCGTTGCGGCATAGATGCCACATTTATCCACGACGAGCCCAACGGCCGCAATATCAACGATCATTGTGGCGCGCTTTATCCGCAGGTAGTGGCCGAGGCCATGCGCCAGGGAAACAGCGAGAGCCGGCTGCCCCGTTACTCACTCGGGGTCACTTTCGACGGCGATGCCGACCGCGCCCTGTTTGCCGATGCGGAAGGCAATGTGGTCAACGGCGATTCCATCCTGCTGCTCGCGGCGCGTTCCATGCAATCCCGGGGCGCGCTGCCCGGCAACCTGGTGGTGGCCACCACCATGTCCAACATGGGGATGGAGATTGCCCTGCGCCGCTCCGGAATCCGCCTGCTGCGGGCGCCGGTAGGCGACAAGTATGTGTTGGAAGAGATGCGTCGCACCGGCGCCACCCTCGGCGGCGAGCAGTCCGGACATATTATTTTTCGCGATACCGATGCCACCACCGGAGACGGCGTACTGACGGCGTTGCGGGTGATGGCAAAATTGGCGCGTGATGGCTGCGGACTCCGGGAATTGACCGCCGACCTCAAGGTGCTTCCCCAAATCATTCAAAACGTGCGCGTGCGCGAGAAGAAGCCGCTGGAAGAGGTGCCGGAGGTGGCCGAGGCCCTGCGCCGGGCCGAGAGCGAACTGAACGGCGCCGGCCGCATCGTGGTTCGGTACTCCGGAACCGAAGCCCTGGCTCGCGTCATGGTCGAGGCGGAAGACGCAGCCCAGATGCGCCGCCTGGCCGATATGCTGGCCGCCGCCATCCAGAACACTCTGGGCAGCTGAAATAATTTGGGATTTACGATTTGGGATTTAGGATTTGGCAACCAATTGGTGGATCGTGCTGGTTGTGGGGTGGAATCCCAAATCCTGGATTCCCAAATCCCAAATGCAAAAATGATTACCATTGGCGACAAGGAAAATGTTTTCATCCTGACCGGTGCGGGGATTAGCGCCGAAAGCGGCATTGCCACCTTTCGCGACCCCAACGGCGTATGGCAGAAGTGGAACCCGCAGAAGGTGGCGACTCCCGAAGCCTGGGAGGCGGATCCGAAACTGGTCTGGAGTTTTTACTCGGAGCGCCGGCGGCAGATGGAAGGCGTCCGGCCCAATCCCGCCCATTACGCTCTGGCCGGCCTGGAAACCAGGCTGGACGGCCGGCTGTTCGTCTGCACCCAGAATATCGACCCGCTGCACGAAATGGCCGGTTCCCGCCGGGTCATCCACATGCACGGGGAGCTGATGAAAAGCCGGTGCGACCGCTGCTCGCGCCCGGTTTTTTCCGATGAGCAGACATACTTTGACGCCGTGCCGCGCTGTCCTTGCGGCGGGCAAATCCGCCCCCATGTTTGCTGGTTCGGAGAAGTTCCCTACGACATGGATGCGGTGCTCGACGCCTTGCAAAGCTGCAGCGTCTTTGTCACCATCGGCAGCTCCGGCACCGTGGAGCCGGCAGCCAGTTTTGCCCTGTGGGCAGGCCGCGCCCGCAAGTACTACATCGGCGCGGAGCAGCCCGCCAATGCGATGTTTTTTGACGAGGTGTTCGTCGGGAAAGCGGGCGAGTTGGTGCCGCAGTTGTTTTCCAACACCCACCCCAGAGACACAGAGACACAGAGAACATTTGGGATTTAGGATTTCAGGATTTCGGATTCTGGACTGCTCACGTATGTAACCTACTGAGGTGGACAGCGGCGATTTAGTGGCAATTTGTAATTTGCAAAGTAACCAGGACTCCCCATAGAGCCTGGTCTTCACTTTGCAAATTACAAATTGCAAATTACAAATCCTAAATTTTCTCTGTGTCTCTGTGTCTCTGTGGTGGGTGTTTGTGTTATTCCAGGTCGCGCCAGTTCTTGCCGACGCCGAGCTCCACCAATAAGGGTACCCGCAGCGGGTGTGCGTTTTCCATCTCCTTGCGCACCAGGGTACGCATCTGGCCGATTTCCTCTTCGGGAACCTCGAACACCAGCTCGTCGTGCACCTGCAAGGTCATCCGCGATCTCAACCCCTGGCGGCGGATTTCTGCGTCCAGGCGGATCATGGCCAGCTTGATCAAATCGGCGGCGGTGCCTTGCAGCGGAGTATTGACGGCGGTGCGCTCGGCAAAACTGCGCAGATTGGCGTTCTTGCTGTTGATGTCGGGAATGGGGCGGACCCGGCCGAATAAGGTCGAAACTTTCTGCTCGCGCCGTGCCCGCTCCAGGGTGGCGTCAAGCCAGGAGCGCACCCCGCGGTACCGCTCGAAATAAGCCTCGATGAACTCGCGTGCTTCGCTCCGCTCAATGCCCAGCTGTTGCGCCAATCCGAAGGGCGAGAGGCCGTAGGGGATGCCGAAGTTGATCGCTTTCGCCCGCCGCCGGTGCTCCGGCGTAACCATGAGCGGCGGCACGCCGAAGACTTGCGCTGCCGTCAAGGTATGGATGTCGTCGCCCCGCTGAAAGGCCGCCAGCAACAGTTCGTCACCGGAAAAATGCGCCAGCAGGCGCAGTTCGACCTGTGAGTAATCTGCCGACAGCAGGACGTGGCCGGCCTCGGCGATGAAGGCGGCGCGAATCTCGCGTCCCAGTTCGGTGCGAATGGGAATGTTTTGCAGATTGGGATTTTTGGAAGACAGCCGCCCGGTGGCGGTATTGGTCTGGTCGAAAGTGGTATGCAGCCGCTGCGTGCAGGTATTCAGCAGGGCGGGCAAAGCGTCCACGTAGGTGGATTTCAGCTTGGCCAGTTGCCGGTATTCCAGGACCATTCGGGGCACTTCGTGATGGGCGGCCAGCGATTCCAGCACGTCTACCGCCGTGGAAACGGTACGCCCCTTGCCGTACTTGACCGGCTTGGGCAGGCCGAGCTTCTCGAACAGAACCTGGCCGAGCTGCTTCGGGGAGTTGATATTGAACTCCAGGCCCGCACTCTGATGAATCTCGCGCGTCTTGCGCTCGCACTCGCCCGCCAGCCGCTGTGACATCCCGGCCAGCACCGCGCAATCGAGTTTCACGCCCGCCTGCTCCATGCGCGCCAGCACCGGCACCAGCGGCAAGTCGATCTCGTCATAGACGCCGAGCAAGCCGGCTTTCTCGACCTCCCCGCGCAGGGCGCTCGCCAGCCTCCCGGTAATATCGGCCGCCTCCGCCAAGCTGCCCGAAAGCTTCAGGTTGAAACGGCGCAAGGCAATCTCCGGGAGCGTATGCGACGAATACGTGGGATCGAGCAGGTAGGAAAACAGCATGGGGTCGTCGCGTACGGCCGCCAATTCAAGCGGGGGCTGGTTCTCGGCCAGCCGGTGAAAAGCAGACTTGTAATCGTGTACGGCTTTAGGAAGGTCTGTCCGTGCCAGCGCGGCCTTCAGGGTCTCGCCCGCGGCGCTGGCCAGTGGAATCACCAGTGCCGCCCCCGGTCTCACCGCAATCGCGAGCCGCTCCAGCCGCGCCGGCCCTGGCGCCTGCAGGTTCACTGCCGCGGGTTCCGTTCGAAGTTGCGCGCCGTCGCGGCCTGCTTCTTCTTCCGCCACTTCTTCGTCTTCCGGCGCCTTGACTTCCGCGGGTGGCGGCACATTCGGCCGCTCCAGCGCGATACCTAGGATCGCGCCTTGGGCCTGCTTGAGGAACTCGTCCACTTCCCTCCCCGAGGCGGCTTCGCGGTAATCGGTCGCTCCGATTTCGACCGGCGGCAGAAACTCCTTGATCAGCGAGGTGAACTCCAGCTCGGTGAACAATTCGCGAGCGGCGGCGGCGTCAGGTTCCTGCACCGTCATCGCTTCAAGGTCGAGGGCAACTGGAACCTGGGTGTCGATGGTGGCCAATTCCTTGCTCTTCAGCACCACATCGCGATTGTTGAGCAGCGACTCGCGATAAGTCTTCTTCTCCACCTCAGCCGCATGCTCCAGCGTCGCCTCGGCCGATCCGAAACGCCGGATCAGTTCCACCGAACCTTTATCGCCAATGCCGGGGGCGCCGGGGATGTTATCGACGGCGTCTCCGCGCAGAGCCATCACGTCCACCACGCGTTCCGGCGGCACCCCGAGAATTTCTTCCACCTTGGCGCGGTCGCAGACCAGATTGTCCTTGGGTGGATTCAACACAAAGATATGCTCGTTGATTAACTGGAGCATGTCCTTGTCGCTGGATACGACATAAACCGGATGGCCCTGCCGCGCCGCTTGTTGCGCCAAAGTGCCGATTACGTCATCGGCTTCATAACCCGGCGACTGCAGGATGGGGATGCGGTAAACCTCCAGAGCGCGTCGTATATACGGCAACTGCTGCGCCAGATCGCCCGGCATCTCCTGGCGATTCGCCTTATAGCCGCCGTACGCGACCTCCTGGAAGCTCTGGGTCTTGCTGTCGAACTTGCGCACCGAGCTGATCTGTCCTGCCTGCTGGTCGCGGAAGGTGGGCGCCGATACGTCGAAAACTGCGGCCAGGTAGCGAGGCCGGAAGTCAGCCTGCAACTTGCGCAACATGTTGACGAATACGTAAATCGCGGCGGTGGGCAGACCCGTGCGGGTGGACATTCCTTTTTGCCGCGCCATGGCATGGTAGGCGCGGAAGATGAAGGACATGGCATCCAGCAGAAAAACCGGAGGTTGGCTGCCGGCCGGCGTCCGCATAGAGATTTCTGCAGTTGTATCCGTTTCGGATCTGCCGGTCGCGATACTCACCTCTGGCTTGGGCACGCCAGGCGCAGCATCCGCCGGTTCGCTGCCAAACAGCTTCGGCGACGAAGATTTCTTTCTCGGGGTCAACAGAAAAGTGTAACCCAGGAGAATAGCAACAAGCCAAACCAATATGACTTGCAGTTCCGGCTTGTCGCTTGTTGCTTGTTTATTCAATGAACATGCAATCGCCATAAGAAAAGAAACGGTAGCGCTCGCGCACGGCATGCTCATAAGCGGCGAGCACCGGCTCGCGTCCGGCGAAGGCGGAGACCAGCATCAGTAAGGTCGACTTGGGCAGATGAAAGTTGGTCAACAGCGCGCCCACCACCCGGAAGCGAAATCCCGGATAGATGAATAAATCGGCCTCGCCGGCCCCGGCTTGGAGGCCGCCGTTTCCCGCCGCATGTTCCAAGGTGCGGACGGTTGTCGTGCCGACCGCCACCACGCGGCGGCCCCCGGCCGCGGCGTCGGCGATCCGTTCCGCTGTCCGGCGCGGAATCTGGTACCACTCGGAATGCAGCCGATGTTGCTCCACTTCAGTGGAGTGGACCGGTTGGAAGGTGCCCACGCCAACATGCAGTGTCACCTCGGCGGTTTCAATGCCGCGCGCCCGGATGCGTTCCAGGGTTTCCGCGGTGAAATGCAACCCGGCGGTGGGAGCGGCCACCGAACCACGCTCGCGGGCATAGACCGTTTGATAACGCTCGCGGTCCTCGGGAACATCGGCGCGGCCGATATAAGGCGGCAGAGGAATATGACCGAGGCGCTCCAGCAGGCCGAAGAAGTCCGCTACCGGCTGGAACTGCAAACGCCGTTCCCCATACTCGCCCCGTGCTACAACCTCGGCCTGGAGCTCATCTGCGCCGAAGCAAAGATGCTCGCCGACGCCGATTTTCCTGCCTGGGCGCACCAGCGCTTCCCATTCCGGCGGATCCGGAGAGATCTGGCGGGTCAACAACACCTCCACCTCGCCGGTCAAAAAACTCCGCGCGGCGGGGTTCCGGCGGCTCACCGGCTGGGCTTTGGCCCCGCGGCGCCGGCCATACAGCCGCGCCGGGAAGACCCGCGTGTTGTTGAAAACGACCAGATCATCCGGCCGCAGCAGGCCGGGGAAGTCGCGGAAAGCCAGATCGCGGAACCGCCCGCTGCTCCGGCAAAGATGGAGCAGGCGCGAGCCCGCCCGGTCGGCCAAGGGCTGCTGCGCAATCAGCTCTTTCGGCAAGTGGTAGTCGAAAGCGGAGACTAGCACAAAATTGATTATAGGACCGGCCCCGATCTCATTGCCTCCGGCTAAGGGCTTGCGATACGATACGTCGCTAGGACCGCCGCAGGTGATTCCGGAGAGTTCTCTCGAAAGTCTTGCCTGGGCATTCGTGTACATGGACAAGGAACGGCAGCATCGGGAAGAGATCGTCCGGTTTGGCCGGATGTTACACCAGAAAGACTACGTTGCGGCAACCGACGGCAACCTGACGGTGCGGCTGGATGCCGAGCGGATCCTTGCCACCCCCACCGGCATGAGCAAAGGGATGCTCGACCCGGATGACCTGGTCGTCGTCGACCTGCAGGGCCGAAAAATTGCCGGCTCGCGGGCGGTGTCCAGCGAGATCGGCATGCATTTGTTGATCTACCGCTTGCGGTCCGACATCAGCGGTATCGTCCACGCGCATCCCGTGACGGCTACCGGCTACGCCGCTGCCGGCATCGAACTGGACGAAGCCCTGCTGCCGGAAGTGGTGCTTTCCCTGCAAGGGAGCATTCCCCTATGCCGGTATGCCACTCCGGGCACGGCAGAGTTGGCGGCCGCCCTGGAACCGCTGATCTCCCAGCATGACGCTATCCTGATGGCCAACCATGGCGTCGTTACCTACGGTACTTCCTTGCTGCACGCCTATATGAAAATGGAAACGGTGGAACACTTCGCCAAGATCGCCCTGGTTACTCGTCTGCTCGGGAAGCAACAGCCGCTGAGCGAAGCCGAGGTCGAAAGACTAGCCGCCGCGCGGATTCGCGATCTGACGTAAGGAAGCCACAAGCCGCAAGCTGCAAGCCACAAGCGGCAGCAAACCCCCTACCCTCCAACGTCTGTCATCCTGAGTCACGCGCCCGCAATAATTTGGACAGTTGCAATCCATCTGGGCGCGTGGCGAAGGGTCCATGCATTTCGGCCCTGTCTGCGAGCGCCATTTGTGGGCCACGGAGAGATCGCGGCAAAATCATTCCGGCCCATTTCTGGCTTGTGGCTTGCGGCTTGTTGTTTGTGGCTATTTCACTTTGAGCACGACTTTGCCGAAGTTCTTGCCTTCCGCCAGCAGCCGAAAGCCGTCCGCGGCCTGCTCTAGCGGCAACGCGTGGCCGACCACGGGCTTGAGCTTGCCTTCCGCGGCCCAGCGCGTCAAATACTCCGTGGCCATCCGCATCGGCTCCGGCCGGTGAATCATGCGGCTCAGCCACAGACCCCACACGCTCTGCGATTTGGCATAAAGGTCATGCGGCTCAAAGCTGGCAGGTTTCCCGCTGGCGGCGCCGTACAGAATACAGCGCCCGAGGAAGCCCAGCGTACGGATGGAGCGGGCCGTTTCTTCGCCGCCGCGCATTTCAAAAACGGCGTCGACACCCTCGCCCTGGGTATGTTCGAGGATTAGTTTCTCGTAATCCTGGCGCGTATAGACGATGCCGTGATCCAGCCCCAGAGCAAAAGCGCCCTGGATTTTGGCGTCCGTGGACGCGGTGCCAAAGGTCTCGATCGAGAGAATCTTGCCGATCTGCACCGCCGCCGTGCCCACTCCGCCCGCCACCGCGTGGATCAGCAAGCGCGGTTTGCGGCCGCCGGGAAAGCGTAGCTCGTAATCCGGTTGGCGCACCACCAGGCCGGCCTCCCAGAACGCAAAGAACGCCGTATAGAAATTGACCGGAAAAGCCGCCGCCTGCACCGCCGTAAACTGCGGGGGCGCCGGCCATATGCGGTGTTGCGCCACGGCGATCTGTTCCGCACAGGCGCCGTAGTCGGCGTATCCCATCACGCGTTCGCCCGTAGCCACGGCGGTGCCGGAAAATTCTCTTCCCGGAACGTAGGGCGGATGGGGCGCGCCGGGATAACGGCCCCAGGAGGTCGATAGATCGGCAAAGTTTACGCCCACGGCTTCGACGTTTACCAGAACTTCGTTCTTCTGCGGTTGAGGAGAGGGGGCTTCCCCCGGTTCGAATACCTCCGGCCCGCCCCGGCGCGTGACCACGATGGCTTTCATAGTAGCCGGATTGTAGCAGTATCGGGTGATCGGGTGATCCGGTGATCGAGAACAACCAAGAGTCCCAAATCGTACGCGGTCCACTGATGCAATTTGCGAAATCGCATAATCATTCAACCGAAATATGTCTTTTAGATCGCCCGATCATCCGATGACCTGGGTGGGCGGCATCAATCTTGGCAACAAGGTATTCCGGTTTGATAATTGACGGCCAGAGTAACAGGTTTCATAGTGGCCACAAGAACGGTTGCGGACCGCGAATCCAACTATCCGCCGCACGGTGCGGGACCATTCACGGACGCAGCGCGCAGTTTCCTGGTCCGGGGTCGGGCTGGGAATGGAAAGGACCGGCGCACTCTCGGGGGAGAAAACGCGCCGGCCTTTTTGTTAAGAGCACCCGCCCGCAGCGCGCCATGTATTTGGTGCGTAAACACGAGATCAAAGACGACGACTCAACCCCAGGACTCAACCCCTTGTACCTTCACGCCTGTCATTCTGAGCCACGCGCCCGAAACAGCTTAAGCAATTGCCATTCCGCCAAGGCGCGGGGCGAAGAATCTATGCATTTCGGCCCTATTTGCCGCTGCCATTTGTGCTCGAACCGGAGATCAAAGGCGCGACTCAAACCGTCGTACGCATTCCTTTTTGCCTACCGACCGTAATCAATAAACGCCGGGTGCCCCACCCTCGCCGCCCCGCCTTTGGGCGGTTAGGGTGGGGAAGTTGGAGAGACTAATTATCTCTGCATAACACCGGTTATTTCCCCGGTTTTATAGTGACCCGATTGCCTCCGGCCTGCCGGGAGAGGTGCAGGGTAGTCTCGGCGCGGGACAAGAGCTCTTGCGCCTTAGTGCCATGCAGAGGATGGATGGCCACGCCGAAGCTGCCGGTCACGCTCCGTTCCTTCAGCAGCGGATCGGCCTCCAGCCAGAACCGCAGCCGTTCCGCCAGCGTTTGCGTCTGTTCCAGACCCGCGTCGGGGATCAGCAGGCTGAACTCATCCTCTCCGTAACGCGCTACCACGCTGGACTGCCGGGATCTCTGGGCCAACAGCCGTCCGGCGCGGGCCAGCACGACTTCGCTCTCCAGGCGGCCCAGAACGTCATGGACCTCCCGCAACCGGTCCAATCCCAAAATAACAATTGCGAAGGATTGCCGGTTGCGGGCCGCGCGTTTGCATTCGGTTTGCAGCGCTTCCAGAAAATAACCGTGGGTTTTCAAGCCGGTCAGCTGATCGGTGACGGCGTGTTGTTGCAGGTTCCAGAGGCTCGCCGCCTCATGCAGGGTCGCAGCCAGCAGGTCGCCTGTAATTCTTAGCGTCTGGATCGCCTCGGGGGGGAAGGCATCTTCCCTCGCGCTTTCCGCTGCCAGTACCCCGAGCAGTGCCTCTTGATACCTAAGCGGCACACACCAGGCCGAGCGCGCATCGGAGATGGCCACGGGATACCGGTCGAGATCGCTGTCCTGCACCAGCGCCGGCTGTCCGCTTTGCGCTACGCGGCTGATCAAACCAACGCTGACTGGCAGCCGCTTTCCCACCACGCTGCCCCGGCCGGCCTCGGCGTGTACCACAAGCTCCTGGGTCGTTTCATCCGCCACGCGCGCGTCCACGTGGTCGAAAGCCATACTCCGCTGTATCTCCGCCAGTATCATGCTGAGCTTGGTCTCGGCATCCTCGGCAGAAACCGCCAGGCCAGATACGGTTTTCAGGACTTCCAGATAACCATCTGGTGGTTGCGATTGTGCCGGTTCCCGGCCGGGTTCCGGAATCCGCTGCGCCGTACGGCTGGGCGGCATGTATTTGCGCCACAAGCGGACGTAAAGCCCGACAATGATCGCCAGTACAAGCGCGACCACGGCGATAAGCATGGTTTTGGCCGCCATTGAGTGTTCAAAAACTATAGGCATCAATCGGGACCAGCGTCAATGCCAATAAAGGGGAATTTTGAATTTGCAATTTGCAATTTGCAAAGTAAAACCAGGCATGCCATTCAGATGGTGGTTCTTACTTTGCAAATTACAAATTGCAAATTGCAAAATTGCTTACTGATGAATATGGGGGCTTTGTCCCGGGTTGGCCTGGGGATGCGAGATTTTCGGCTTGCGCACTTTCACATCGAAATCCACGGGGACTTCTTTGGGCGGGTAGCATTGCCGGTTGTCGCACGCCTGATATTTCAACGCGCCGTGGACGCGGTATGTGCCTGAGGTCATCGATTGAACGGTAGCGATCCGTGCCGTGATCGCAAAGTCGCCGCTGTACACATTGAACTTTTCTCCGGGCAAAAACTCGAAATCGAGCTCGTGGCCGCTGGGATAGCTGATCCTGCTGACCACGATGTTGGTTGGGGGATTCAGCCGAAGCACCGTGGGCTGCATCAGGCTGTTTTTCGGTTGGTTTGCATTGATATGAAAACCGGCTTCCACGCGAAAATCAAACTCCACGTTGCCATATTTCCCGGGCGCCACGGCGACCGGGCTTATCGGCGCAATCACCACTGCGGGCGTCTTGGGACGCAGGCTGCTCTCTAAAGGCCCCGCCCAAGCGCTCGCCAGCACGCCCAGCGCGAGCAGCGCACCGCAACAAAAAAGGGGCCCCGCGGCGGAGAAGCGAAAGGAGCGAGGGTGGCGAGATTGAGCAATCAAAAATCGTTCCCCCACGATAGGGCGCAGTCTCCATCCTCGACTTTCAGGATTGCCGTCACCGGCCATCAGCGGCTTCCCGAGGAACTGGCCTGGGTCTTGAGCTGCTCGCCGCCTTGCGCCGTGCCGGAGCTGAGCGCCAGTTTCACATTCTCTTCCGTTTCGCCGTGGCTGACTAGTCCGAATACCCGTTTCGTAATCGAGCCATCGCGTCCGATGTAGAAAGTGGTAGGCAGCGACTCGACTCCGCCATACAGCTCCGCCACTTTTTCCGTGCCCTGGAGCACGAGGTAATTGATACTCATGTCATTGGCAAACTTGAGAATCTTGTCCTTGCCGGCATCATCCATGGCCACGCCAATGATTTGCAGTCCCTGCGGACCATACTGCTTTTGCAGCTCGACAAACCAGGGAATCTCGACCTTGCACGGCGGGCACCAGGTCGCCCAGAAATTCAACAAGACGGCCTTGCCCTTGAAATCCGCGAGCTGTACGTTTTTGCCGGTCCGAAGATCCACCAGCTTGAAATCGGGCGCAACCTTTCCCCGAACCGCGCCGGCACTCCTGGCCAGCGAGTCTCCGCCCGTCGAGGACGTGCGGCGTGCGCCTACCCACAGCATTACGGCAACCACCGCCACCACTACCAACAACACCATAACGTTCCGCTTCACTTTATACTCCCCTCACCTTGCATGCCCGGCTGCCCCGCCGAAGGACCCAGCGCGGACTACTACATTGAGAACCGTCCCAGAAAACCCAAGTAGTTCGAAAGCACGGTTAAATGCCGGGTCAGCACCAGCACCCCGATAGCAATCAACAGAATTCCACTGAGCACCTCGACGGTGTGCAGGTGCTTTCGGAACCGCCCATAAAAGGCAAGAAAACGGTCGATGCCCAGCGATGTCAACAAAAACGGGACCGCGAGACCCGCCGAATAAATGGCCAGCAGGACTATTCCCTTCAGGACTGTCTCCTCCGTGGCCGCAAACGCCAGAATCGTGGCCAGGATCGGGCCGATGCAGGGTGTCCAGCCGAAGGCGAACGCGAAACCGACCGCAAAAGCGCCCCAGGCGGAGCTGCCACCCTTCACCTGGTGCATGCGCTTGTCCGCGTATAACGCCTTGATTTTCCAGATCCCGGTCAGATGCAGGCCGAACACAATGATGATCGCCCCCGCTACCCGCGTAAGGATTGGATAGTATTGCCGGGTAACCTGTCCGACGGTACTGGCCACCGCTCCCAAGGAGATGAAGACCAAGCTGAAGCCCAGAACGAACATCAGAGAACTGATCATCACCCGCTTCAGGATTCGCTGATCTCCTCCTTCTTGCAAGGCCTCCGCGCTGCTCCCCGATATCAGCGAGACATAACCCGGCACCAGGGGAAGCACGCAAGGCGACAGAAACGAAAGGATCCCGGCGAAAAATGCGGCGATCGGTAATGGAATACTGGACATTAAGCACCATTCTAACGGGAATTTCGGCTGGTCGGGTTCGCGCGCCGGACAGCGCAGTTTCGGCCCGGTATGCGTCCCGCCAACTGGGGCCCTTCTCCACCCCACAGGTCCAAAGCTGCCACCGCGGACGCTTGCTGGCCAACCTTTCGGCCTCCCCGGGTTAGCGAAACGGACCTAATTAGATAAGACGCAAATCAGAGTAGAGAGTTACTAGGAATTTATGGCCAAGAGCGGGGCGCACCCCCTTGGGTCCGATTCCGGGAAGAGGTGGAGTGCCTCTCTATATTGCGTCAAACGTAAACGATAACCTGCGCGGCAATGACAATAAGATTAACGGCGCAGCCCCATCCATCCCTCGGCCACCACGATCGAGTTCGCGGGGTTATGGGGGTCATACTTGATCGAGGCCGGTAGACCGATGCGGCAGTTACTCAGATCCATCGGTTGCCGGAGCTGGCTCACTTCCTGCGAGCACTCATAGCTGACGCCGCCCACGTCGTAGGCATAGAGCAGAAACTGCGAGGCCGGGCGGCCGTCTTCTTTCACCTCCCGTAACTCCAGCACCGTGCCATCTGTGATACGGCCGCTGATATTCAATCGCTGCCGGCGCTCGTACTCCCGTTGTTCCGGAGTTTTGCGGCGGGCGCGCAACCACATGACGGCGCCCGAAGCGGCCACCATCGCTGCACCAGCTATCAATGGGTAATATAGACGAAGTGAAGTCATAGCACGATCTGTAGAGACTGCCAACTTACAACGGCTGCCCCGTTCACAAAATCCAGCAATTGCCTTAGAAGGCCGTCCGGCAAACCAGTTCTTGTCCTTTCCGGTATTCCCCCGCCCGGGCTGCGATCTTTAGCATACAACGGCAACCAGTCGAAATAGGCCCGGCAATCCGCCAATCAAGCTTGAACCTTCTCCCAATCCTTGAGAAACGCAGCCAGGCCGCTATCCGTCAAGGGGTGCTTAAACATCTGATCCAGCACCTTAGCCGGGATAGTTGCCACGTGTGCCCCCGCGAGCGCCGCCTCCACCACGTGTACCGGGTGACGGATCGAGGCCGCCAGCACCTGCGTTGCATAACCATAGTTCTTGTAGATTTGCACTATCTGGCGGACCATATCCATCCCGCATTGGCTGATATCGTCTAGCCGGCCGACAAAGGGGCTCACGTACGTGGCGCCTGCTTTGGCTACGATCAGCGCCTGGTTGGGCGAGAAGCAGAGCGTCATATTGACCCTGATCCCGTCTCCCGTCAGGCACTTGCAGGCTTTGACCCCCTCGCGGGTTATGGGCAGCTTGATCACCACGTTCTTATGCCAGGCGGCGAACTCGCGTCCTTGCCGGCACATCCCCTCGGTGTCCGTAGCCGTGACCTCCACGCTTACCGGCCCATTCACCACGTTACAAATCTGCTCGATGGTCTCCCGGAAAGGCTTGCCTTCTTTGGCGATGAGGGAGGGATTGGTGGTGACTCCGTCCAGGATGCCCAGGGCTTCCGCTTCCCGTATTTCCTTGATGTTGGCCGTATCAATAAAGAATTTCATCAGTTGCTCTGCCTCCCTTACGTCTCGTCTACAACCGGATTGGACAGGGTGCCGACGCCTTCCACACTGATTTCCACCACGTCGCCGGCATTGAGCGAACCCACTCCTTCCGGCGTGCCCGTTGCGATCAAGTCGCCCGGGAATAGCGTCATGACCCGAGAAATATAGCGCACCACCACATCGAGCGGAAAAATGAGGTCCTTGGTCGTGCCATGCTGACGCACTTCGCCATTGACGCGGGATTCCACCAGCAGACCCGCCCACGGATCCAGCTCGTCGTTCACCACCGGCCCCACCGGACAGAACGTGTCGAACCCTTTCCCCCGCGTCCACTGCCCATCCTTCCGTTGTAGGTCGCGGGCGGTCACATCGTTCAGGCAGGTATAGCCGCGGATGTACGGCTTTACGTCTTCATCTTCGCGCACGTGCCGGCAGCGCTTGCCGATAATGACCGCCAGTTCCGCCTCGTAATCCACCCGCTGGGAATCCTTGGGACGGCGAATCGCTTTGCCCGGCCCGATGACCGAAGAAGGGGGTTTCAGGAAGATAATAAGTTCCGCCGGTACCTCATTGTTGAGCTCGCGGGCGTGGGCGACGTAATTCCGGCCTACCGCCACTATCTTGGAGGGCAAGGTGGGAGGAAGCAGCTTGGCCTCCGTGACCGGGATGTGCTCGATCTTGCGCGTGGGCAATTCGTCCATGGAAGCATCCGAGCCGGGCGGCATCAGCACCGCGCGGGTAATCATCTCCCGTCCGGCCACCGGCTCGATCAGCCCATAATGGTGCTCGTTATTCAATTCGAATCGGCAGTATTTCATCTTGCCAACCTTTCACCTGCAGGAACTTGGAGCGGGAGGTTCCTCCAGGATAGCCATGCCAGCCCATTGCTCTTTGTAAGCAATGGGCCCTGAGAGGACGAATCCGCGCTTTGCCGCCGCCGCACATCCGGCACTCTCGTTTGCCCGAATGATACCGCGATTGACACAATTCCGGCGCATTTTGTTCCGTCCGATTCCCCCTCTTAAGGGCTAACGCTACGGTACCGGTTCCTCTACGGGGCGGCTCCGCGCGCTTTCGTTGTCGCGCAGATCCACCGCCGAAACGGTATAGATATAGGTCCGGCCGGGCTCGACCTTCTCGTCCCGGAAGGCGGGAACGGTTACCAGTTGGGTATTGATTTTGCTCCATGCGGCCCGGCCGGGTTCACGGCGATAGACGTTGTACCCGGCCAGGTCGAGGTCGCTGTTCGGCGCCCAAGTCAAGTCAATAAACGGCTTCTGCCCCACCCCAGACGCCACTGCCTCCAGTCCGCCGGGCACGGCCGGCGGGAAAACATCGTGGGCAAAAACGGTCACCGCCGCCGAATCTTCGCCTTCGACCTCAGCGATTTTACTGCTGTTCTCTAAAACCTCGGTTACCGGGGTCACCCAATATCGGTACGTCTCTTCCCACTCGAAGCCACGATCGGTTGCGCGGCACTGAGACGAGTTGTTGCCCGCTACCCGTTGGCAGTCCGGACTATTCCAAGGAATATCCTGGATTACTACCCGGACATTGGAGTCGGGTTCCTGACGGAACACGCGGCAGACGTGACGCAATCCTGGCTCCGTCCTTTCCGGACCGGGACAGGCAAAACCAACCACGATGCCATCCGCCGTAACTTCCGCCCGTACCGCCTCGGGAGGCACGAGAGTCGGAGCCAGGGGCACTCTCACCTGGTTGGAAAGACCGGCGGTGCGCCAGCGCCAATTCATAACTTGGACGGCGTAGGTGGCAAACCCGGTCGGATACATCTGTTGCAGGTCAGCCGGCAACGTCTCCGAGTACGTCGCGCGCGGTAGCGGAACTCTTTTCTGCCCCCTGACCGGCTTTGGTGGCGCGACAGAGGGGATCTGACCGATGATCTGCATACATTTCGCGATCGGGTATTCGTTTACACCCCGGCACGCCAGGGTTGGGCCGAGCCTCTTGCCGCGAACGTTCGCTCCATCGGTGGTACGGTCCGGCGGCGTCCACGATAAAGTGACTCGGTCAGCCTTGCGCGCGGCCGAAAAATCTTCCGGCGGGTGCGGCAATTCCAACGAGGGAGGCATCGGCGGCCCCTTTGCTCCGCACGCCACCAGTACCGCCAAGGCGCACACTACCAGCGCAGATCGCAGACCCGTTTTCATGAAAGCAATTCAGAGTAACAAAACCTATCGCGATTTGCGATTTCTGATTTCAGGAGTGGTGCCAAACAATTCCCAGGCGACTCGGTACGTGTTGGCATGGGCCTCCGCAGTGTCCTGGAGGCGGGCGCCGTAGCCACCGCCCAAGATGACGGCCACGGGAATGCCGGCTTCGCGGCAGGTTTCCAATACCAGCCGGTCGCGCCGCTTTAGGCCGTCCTGGGTTAATGCCAAGCGGCCAAAGCGGTCGCCGGCCTGGGCATCGACTCCCGCCTGATAGAACAGAATATCGGGCGCGAAAGCGCGTACCTGCCGCCAAAGCGGCGCCAGCGCCTGCAGGTATTCCTCATCGCCGCATCCGTCCGCCAACTCCACGTCCACATCGCTTTGTTGCTTATGGAAGGGGAAATTGTTCTGGCCATGCACCGATATGGTGAGCACCGCCGGATCGCCATGAAAGATCAGCGCCGTGCCGTCTCCCTGGTGGACGTCCAAGTCGACCACGGCGGCCCGGCGGATGGCCGCTTCGGTCCGCGCCCAGTGAATCGCCACGGCAATATCGTTGAAGACGCAAAACCCCGCTCCTTGCGCATGGCAGGCATGATGAGTGCCGCCGGCGAGGCTTCCGCCAAACCCCGCCGCCAGCGCATCGCGGGCCGCCGCCAGAGTGCCGCCTACGCTGGCCAGGGTACGACGCACCAGTGCTTCCGACCAGGGGAACCCAATACGGCGCATGGCTTCCCGCGGTAGTCGTCCCTCCAGGAATTGGCGCACGTAATCCCGGTCGTGTGCCAGCTCGATCACCGCCGCATCAGCCGGCGGCGCGGGCGCGAAAGCCCAGGTCCCGTCCTTTACCAGGAGTTCACGGACCCAGCGGAACTTTTGCAGGGGAAAGCGGTGTCCCGGGGGCAGCGGGAACTCGTAGAGGTCCGTGTAATAGAGAATCACAAACTACAGAATGTACCGCGAGAGATCCTGGTCTTTGACAATGTCCACCAGCATCTTATTGACGTATTCGGCGTCGACGGTGACCTGTTTTTCCTTCCGATCGGGCGCCTCAAAACTGATCTCGTCCAGCACCCGCTCCATAATGGTATGCAGCCGGCGCGCACCGATATTTTCCGTGCCTTCATTCACCCGGAAGGCAAAGCGCGCCACCTCCTCGAGGGCTTCGCGGGTAAACTCCAGCTTGAGGCCTTCGGTTTCCAGCAAGGCCGTGTATTGCTTCACCAGCGAGGACTTGGGTTCGGTGAGGATCTTGATGAAATCCTCCATGGTGAGCGATTCCAGCTCCACCCGGATGGGGAAACGGCCCTGCAACTCCGGAATCAGGTCGCTCGGCTTGGAAACATGGAAGGCGCCGGCGGCAATGAACAGGATGTGATCGGTGCGCACCATGCCATAGCGGGTGTTCACCGTGGTGCCTTCGACGATGGGGAGAATGTCCCGCTGCACGCCCTCTCGGGAGACGTCGGGTCCGTGGCCGCTCTCGCGGCCGGCGATCTTGTCGATTTCATCCAGAAAAATAATGCCCGATTGCTCGACCCGGTCCACGGCCATGCGCTGTACTTGATCCATGTCGATAAGGCGCTGTTCTTCTTCCTGGATCAGGTACTCGAAAGCTTCGCTGACCTTCATCTTGCGCTTCTTGGTGCGCTGGCCGAAGATGTTGGGCAGCATATCTTTCATATTGATGTCCATCTCTTCGATGCCCTGGTTGGAGATGATCTCAAAGGCGGGAAAGGACTTTTCCCGCACTTCAATTTCCACCAGGCGCTCGTCGAGCTTGCCTTCCCGCAACTGTTGCCGCAGCTTTTCGCGCGTGCGGGTGTGCGAATCGCTTTCCAGCGTGACGGCGAATCCCACATTGCCGGCGGCGGAACTGCCGCCATCGGCGGGTTTCAACGATGGCAGAAGGATGTCCAGCAACCGTTCCTCGGCGTTTAACTCGGCGCGATCGGCCACGTCCTCGAGCTTCTCCTCGCGCACCATCTCGATCGCGACCTCGATCAGATCGCGGATCATCGACTCCACATCGCGTCCGACGTAACCCACCTCGGTGAATTTTGAAGCTTCCACCTTCAGGAAGGGAGAATTCGCCAGACGCGCCAGTCGGCGCGCAATTTCCGTCTTGCCCACTCCGGTGGGCCCGATCATGATGATGTTCTTGGGAATAACTTCTTCGGCCAGTTCCGGCGGCAGTTTCTGCCGGCGGATGCGATTGCGGAGCGCAATGGCGACCGAACGCTTGGCCGCCTGTTGTCCCACAACATGTTTGTCCAGTTCCGCAACGATTTCGCGTGGGGTCAGCTCATCGAGTCCGACCTGTTCTTCTTCAGCGGTTCCCGGTAAGTAAATGGCCACTGCAACTCCTAACAAAAGATCGGGGCATCCGGCGATCGGGCGATCTGGCGATCGGGTAATCGGGTGATCCGGAAAACCTGGCAATCGCAAACTGTATGGTTGTTTTCCGGGTTGTCGATTCGCAACCTATCCACTTCTGCTTCTCAGATCACCGGATCACCCGATCACCGGATCACCCGATTTTTTTGATTCTGGCAGGAGGGAATCACAACTCCTCTAGCGTCAGGTTCTCATTGGTATAGATGCACATACGTCCCGCAATCTTCATGGCTTCCTCGGCGATTTGCCGGGCCGATAGGCTGGTATGCATTGCCAGAGCCTCGGCTGCGGCGTGGGCGTACGGGCCGCCGCTGCCGATTGCCGCAATCCCCGTTTCCGGCTCAATCACGTCTCCAGCGCCGCTGATGAGATAGGTCTGATTCTGGTCCGCTACCAGCAGCAGAGCTTCCAGGTGCCGCAGCATCTTGTCGGTTCGCCAGTCCTTGGCCAATTCGACTGCCGCGCGCTGCAGATTGCCGTGAAATTGCTCCAGCTTGGAGCCAAAGCGGTCAAACAACGAAAAGGCGTCGGCCGTGGCGCCGGCGAAGCCCGCCAGAATCTTGTCCTGGTAAAGGCGCCGGATCTTGCGGGCGTTATGCTTAATTACACCCTCACCCAGCGTGACCTGGCCATCCCCCGCCATCACCACCTGGTTGTCCTTGCGAACGCACAAAACCGTAGTGGAGCGCACTAAACGAGCTTGTTTCATCGGGCTACAAGCTGATTATAGCAGCCGGCCCAACAGATCATTGGGGGATCGGGCGATCGTGTGATCCGATGATCTGGAAAACGCGGAACTCGCAAGCGGTTCCCGTTCACTATCTAGATTAGCGATTTGCAACCTGCTAATTCCCGTTTTTCAGATCACCCGATCAGCGGATCGCCCGATCACCCGATTGTGGGATCACCCGGTTCTGGTTTTGTGCGGCCTCCAGCCGCTGCACCAAATCATCGATGCGGGCCTCCAGCACGTGCCGCAAGGCCAACATTCCCAGCAGGCGGCCCTTAGGGTCCACCACCGGCAGATGGCGGTAGTGGCGCTCCAGCATAACGGCCAGCGCTTCTGCTTCTCCCGTCTCTTCGGTCGCCAATTCGACCGGGGTGGTCATCATTTCCCGGACCGGGGTGGCGTCAGGATTGCGCCCGCTGAGCGCCAGGCGCTTGAGCACGTCGCGTTCGGTGAAAATTCCCGCTACCACGCGTTCCGAATCGACCACCACTACCGCTCCAACCCGGGCTTTCAGCATGCACCGGATGGCATCGGCCACACTGGTTTCTAGTGAAACTGCCTCTGGGTCGCGTTCGCAAATCTGAAGTATCGACATGAAAGTGCCTTCGGAGATGTTCGACTTTATGAGGCAAAGTAGATGCTGTCAAGAAGATTGCAACAGAATCCGCTCATCTCGCGGTTTTTCTGGAGTAGGGCGACTACCGCAACCCGAATCGCCATCCGTCAGGCGGAATGCGGTTGGGTTCTAATGAATTAAGGTGGCGTTAAGTATCGAAAAAATGCGTTTGCCGGGCAAAGTGAATTGCGCAACACTCAAGTCAGCGCAAGTTGCCGGGTTGGTTCAGAGAGTCCTCTGACGGTTTTTGCCGCCGGGGTCAGCGGGCCGCGTGGAGTGGTGGTTGGGCACGGGAAATTGAGGGCCAAGGCATGATTCGGGAATCGCATCCTTTGCATGAGATGTTTTTGGAATTGGTTGAGCATCACTTCGATGAGGCTGTCGGGCTGCGTGACTTGGCGATCCACAGCTATGTAGCTGACATGCTGACGCAGTTCTGTGAAACGCGGCAGTTGTATAAGATCCGCGATGCCGCCGGCCACCCCTTGCACGACGTGGGAGAGATGTTGCTCGAATCCGATCCGGTCTATGGTCCTGCCCCCTCGTTTGACCGCGAGCGCCAGGTGCGCAAGCACATTGGCGACTACACCCTGTTTTTCACCGGCATGTTTCCCGAAAGCATCAATCACTGGCGGTTACGCCGGGCGCGCCTGGAAGGCTTTGTGGATTTCATGAAGGCCGGCAAAGAGAGCTATTATATCGTTTCCAAGTTCGACCAGTTCGAATATGCCAAGGTTGCGCCGCTGTTCAAACAACTCGCGGATCAGTTCGAGAGCTGCGTCTACGGCCTGAACCAGGTGAAGAACGAACTCCAGGAAATGCAGCACCCCATCGTGCACTGCACTACGGAGTTGCTCATGTAGGAATTTGCAATTTGTAAGTTGCCAAGTGAAAAAGCCGAAAACCGAGAGCCTGCTTCACTTTGCAAATTACAAATTAGAAAATTACCAATGCTTAGTGGCTGAGTTCCTGTTTCACGATGTCGCTGACCGTCTTGCCTTCCACGCGGTCGCCGGCAGCCTGGAATTTGGCCATGACGTTCTTCATGACGGCGCCCATATCCTTGGCCGTGGGTGAGCCCATTTCCGTGATGGTGGCGCGTACCAGGCTGCGGATTTGTTCTTCGGAGACGGCCTTGGGCAGATAAGCCTCGATCACCGCGATCTCGCCGGCCTCCTTGTTCGCCAGTTCCATGCGTCCGCCCTTGGTGAATTGTTCAATGGAGTCCTTGCGTTGCTTGATCAAGGTACTGAGCACCTGCCGGGCTTCCGGTTCGGTAAGCGGCCCCATCTTTTCGATTTCCTTGTTCTTCAACGCGGTCTTGACCATGCGTAGCGTGGACAACCGGAGCTCGTCGCGCGCTTTCATAGCTTGAGTGATATCCTGCTGAATCGTATTGATCAGGCTCATGCCCGCAGATTATAGAAGGAAGTAAGGATTGTCATGTTGAAGAAGAATCGTTTATTCACACCGGGCCCGACTCCGCTGCTGCCGCCCGCGCAGGTGGCCATGGCGGCAGCCAACGTACATCACCGCACCGGTGATTTCAAAGCGTTGCTGTTAAAGACCCTCTCCGACTTGCAGACATTCATCGGCACAAACCACGACGTCTTGCTGCTCTCCTGTTCGGGCACGGGCGCCATGGAGGCTTCCGTGGCGAACCTTACCAAAGCGGGAGACAAAGTGCTGGTGCTCAGCGCCGGCAGATTCGGTGAGCGTTGGCGCGATTTGACCCAGACCTACGGCTGCCAGGTTGAACTGGCCAGCGCGCCCTACGGGCAAAGCGTAGCTCTGGAAGCTGTGCGGCAACGGCTCGGCGTGGATGGCAACGGCTTCCGCTGCCTCTACATGCAGGCTACCGAGAGCTCGACGGGCGTGCGCCACGACGTTGAGGGTGTCGCCCGTTTGGTTCGCCAAGCCAATGCCAACGGAGGCGAGGTCTTGTTCGTGGTTGACGCCATCACCGGCTTGGGAACCACCCGTTTTGATGTGGACGGCTGGGGGGTGGACATCATTATCGGAGGCTCCCAGAAGGCGCTGATGATTCCACCGGGATTAGCGTACCTGTCGGTAAGCGAGCGTGCCTGGAAGCGTATGGACGAGCCGCACTCCCCGGCCTACTACTTCGACTTGCGGAAGGAGCGGAAGTCGGCGGCCAAGGGAGAAACCGCCTATACTCCCGCCATCGCGTTGGTCGCCGCGTTGGCCGCCGCCCTGGATTTTATCGCGCAGAGCGCCGGCGGTGATCTGGCGGCCGGCCGGGAGGCGCTGATTCAGACTGCAGAAATTTCCGCGGCCATGACCCGCGCTGCCGCCCAGGCGCTCGGACTCCAGCTTTATGCTTCGATTCCTGCCAATGCGCTGACGGCAATCGTGCCGCCGAAAAATCTGGATTCGGGTTTGATCGTGAAAGAATTCCGGGAGCGCTTCGATGCCGTCGTGGCGAACGGCCAAGGCGAGATGCGCGGCAAGATGTTTCGCATTGCTCACCTCGGCTACTATGACTACCTTGATGCCATCGGCATTGTCGGCGCTATGGAACTGGTTCTCGCACGCGTAAGCCCGGCGCCGGTCGAATTGGGGGCCGGACTGCGCGCCGCGCAGGAGTGCTATGCGCGGATGACCACCCCGGCCACGACCTGCATCGCATAGTGCCAGTTCCCAGTTCTCAGTTCTCGGTTTCCCAACTGAGAACTAGAGTACAATCCGAGTCTCTATGCCAGTCACGGTGCGCTCATTTGCGAAGATCAATTTTGGCTTGGCGATTGGTCCGCGTCGGCCCGACGGCTTTCACGCGTTGTGTACCGTGTATCAGACGATTTCGCTCTCTGACCTCCTTCGCGTGGACGTGCAGCGCGGCACCGGCATTGAGTTGCGTTGCCGGGACAACCGTGTCCCCTGCGACGAATCGAACACCTGTTGGCGCGTTGCCGAACGCGTGATGAAACTTCAGAAGACGCGGGGCAAGGTGGTGATCACGATTGAGAAGCAGCTTCCGGTGCAAGGAGGGCTGGGCGCCGCGTCGTCCAACGGAGTAGCTACCATGCTGGCGCTGGAACGCGCGCTGGGGGTGGAGCTGCAACCCGAGCAGCGCCTGCGCGTCGCCGCGGAAGTGGGCTCAGACTTGGCTCTGTTTTTGATCGGCGGCACGGTGCTGGGCCTGGGCCGGGGCGAAGAAGTCTATCCTCTCGAGGATATCCCGCCTGTGCCCGTCGTCATCGCCGTCCCGAACGTCGGCATCTCTACGCCAGCAGCTTTTGCCCGTTGGGACGCGCAGTTCGGCGGCGCCCCGGACGCGCCCTCGAACACGGATTTGACCGGCTCCGGAGCATCCGCTAGAATCAAAGTGTTTAGCCACCGTTTGTTTGCGTGGCTAACCGCAGCTTTGCCGACGGCAAGCGTGCGTGCCGCTACCGGTGTTCCCACCGAACGTGGGAACCGAGCCGAGACCATGCTTCTCGACCTCGTCCGTGCCGGGATCGAAAACGACTTCGAACGCGTTGTCTTTCCCGAACATCCCGAGGTGCGTGAGGTAAAACGCGGGCTGGAACGCGCCGGCGCGCGCTATGCTTTGCTGAGCGGTTCTGGATCTGCGGTTTACGGGCTGTTTGCGACGGTGGAGAGCGCCCAGGCCGCGGCTCAGAAGCTGGCGGGAAGTGGCGTCGTGGCTCTGGCCGGCACCACCCTGACACGACCGGAGTACTGGCGCGGTATGTTCGCTGGGTAGTTGGCTTTTTCGGTTTGCAGAGTTCTGTTTAACTCGGGCAAAATGTAGAGGTTCCACAAGAATTTCCCGAGAGGACAATCGGGAAAGGGATTTGGGCGGTCGACTAATGGTAGGTCAAGTGCCTTTGGAGCACTTTGTCCAGGTTCGAATCCTGGCCGCCCAGCCATAACCGGAGTCTCGGGCGGGCCGATGGCGCACGAGACGGCCGTCCGTTCCAATTAGCACTTTTTGCTGCGTGCAAGGCCCGCGGTTCCAAGCGGGAAACTACAGGCTTGAGAAGACCGATGGAAGCTACAGGAGCACAGAAAGCGATGACACATGGAAAGACGGGAGATGCCATGGCCACCGCGACAGCAGCCGAGAAGCGCGAGCCCGAAACCAAGACTGAACGTAAGCCCCAACGTGCCCGGGTGGACGATAAGCTTAAGATTTTTTCCGGCACTGCCAATCTTGCGCTGGCCGATGAGGTGTGCAGTTTTTTGGGTATGGCCCGCGGGCAGGCCAATGTCACCCGTTTTCAGGACGGCGAAGCCTACGTCCAAATTTTGGAGAATGTTCGCGGCGCGGACGTTTTTGTGATTCAGCCGACCTGCTATCCGGTGGACGAACACCTGATGGAATTGCTGTTGATGATCGATGCCCTGAAGCGGGCCTCGGCACGGCGGGTCACGCCGGTGATTTCCTATTTCGGTTACTCCCGGCAGGACCGCAAAGACAAACCCCGTGCTCCCATCTCGGCCAAGCTGGTGGCGGATCTGTTGACCACAGCGGGCGCCAACCGTTGCGTAATCGTCGATTTACATGCCCCGCAGATCCAGGGCTTCTTCAACATCCCGGTGGACCACCTGTTCGCGTCGCCGGTGCTGGTGGACCATTGGCGGAAGATGCAGTTGCGTGATCTTACGGTGGTTTCTCCCGATGCCGGCGGCGTGGAGCGCGCTCGCTTTTTCGCCAAGAAGATGGACTCGGCCCTGGCCATCGTCGATAAACGCCGCGTGGAGATGGATGTCACGGAAGTCATGCACGTCATTGGCGACGTGCGCGACCGGAATTGTGTCATCCTGGACGACATCATCGATACCGCGGGAACCCTGGTCAAGACGGCCCGGGCCCTGATGAACGCCGGAGCGCACAAGGTTTACGCCTGTGCCTCGCATGCCGTCCTGTCCGGCCTGGCGATCCAGCGCATTCACGAATCGGAACTTGAACAGGTAGTGGTCACCAATTCGGTCCCGCTCAGCGAAGAAGCCAAGAGGGAACCGAAGATCAAGGCGTTGACCATTGCCGGCCTGGTGGCGCGCGCCATCGAGTCGATTCACGAGGAAAGCTCAGTCAGCAAACTTTTCGCATAGCTCCTGGCGGCTTCGGGCGCCGGGCCCTGCGAGTGAGGAAGTCGATAGCGATATGGCAACAGCAGCAACCGCAAATAACATAGTGCAAGCCACGGCCCGCGAGACCCGGGGCAAGAACGCGGCCCGGCGTACCCGTAAAGCCGGCCAGGTTCCCGCTACTCTATATGGCGCCGGCAAACCGCCGGTTTCGGTCAGCGTGGATCCCAAGCAGATCACGGCCATTTTGCACTCGGCGACCGGCCACAACACCATTTTCGAGCTTCAGCTGGACGGCGAAGCCACCATGGCCATGATCGTGGATTGGCAACACGAGCCCATTAAGGGCGCCCTGCTGCACCTGGACCTGAAGCGGATCGCCATGGACAAGAGCCTGCTTGTCAAGGTTCCCATTGTGCTGGTCGGGGAGTCGGCGGGAGTCAAGCAGGAAGGCGGTATCCTGGAGCAAGTGTTGCGGGAGATCGAGCTGGAATGTCTGCCCGGTGATATTCCGGCGCGCGTCGAGGCCGACGTCAGCGCCCTGGTTTCCGGCCAGGTGCTCCGGGTGAAAGACCTGCCGCACGGCGGCAAGCTGCACTTTGTCACCGAAGAAGACGCTCCAGTAGCCCACATTGTCCACGTGAAAGAAGTGGTCGAGGCGGCCCCGACAGAAGCTGGCGCCGAGGCGGCGGCTGCGCCTGCGGAGCCGGAGGTCATCAAGAAAGGCAAACAGGAGACCGAGGAGGCCGCGGCCGAGGGCTCCGAGAAGCCGGAGAAGCCTGAGAAGGGCCGGGAGAAAGAGAAGAAGTAGGCCGGAGGATTGCGCGCGGCTGGGTTTCGCTGGTTGCGATCCTCATTTCGCTTCGCCGGTTCTGGCTGCGGGCATGAGAGTCCCGCCGGCTGGCTGCCCGGGAACGAAAGGCAAGAAATGGAAAAGGCGGAGTGAAACTGATCGTCGGGCTGGGCAATCCGGGGATCGAGTTCCAATTCACTTTGCACAACCTCGGTTTTCTCGCCGTAGACCGTTTTGCCCAGCGGCATGGCGCCCGGATTGTGAACCGGCGTTGCCGGGCGTTAACCGGCAAGGCCATGCTCGCGGGAGTGGAAGTGCTGCTGGCCAAGCCGGAGACGTACATGAACCTGAGTGGCGTCTCGGTGCGGAGTTTGGTGGAAGAGTTCGCGATCGATCCCGCGCACGATCTGATCGTGCTGTGCGACGATCTGGACCTGCCCTTCGGGGCGGTCCGGGTGCGCAAACAAGGCGGCGCGGGCGGGCACCACGGAATGGAGTCCATTCTTGGCGCTTTGCAGACCCGGATATTCCCGCGCGTGCGCATGGGAATTTCGCCCGGACACAAGGTTGCGGATGGCGCTCAGTACGTGCTGTCGCCCATCCGCAAGTCGCAACACGCGGTTACGGACGACATGCTGGATACCGTCGCCCAGGCGGTCGAAGTGATCCTGACCGAAGGCCCGGATGTCGCGATGAACCGCTTCAACCGCAAGCCGCAAGACCCGCCCGAAGAGGCGGGAGGTGCTTCCGGCACGGTATAGGCCTGCGCTCGCCGGCATTCACCGGGTTCGTGCAGATTGGCGAGCACATTAGGGTCTCCCTCGGGGGGAGACTGGAGAGAATCAGAATGCAGCGTACTTATGAAGTGATGTTCATCGTTCGCCCGGATGTGGCCGACGAAGATCTGGACCGGCTGATCTCCACGCTGGAAAGCCAGGTGGGCACGGCGGGCGGCGTGGTGAAAAGCGTAGATCGCATGGGCAAGCGGCGGTTAGCCTACTTGGTGCGCAGTTTCCAGGAAGGGATTTACATCCTGTTCACCATCGAAAGTGATTCGGGCACAATTGTCCGCGAGCTGGAGCGCCGCCTGCGGGTGACGGAGCCGGTCATCAAGTTCCTTACGGTGCGGATCGACGAGCAGCAGAAGCGCCTCGACAAGATTCGCAAGCATCGGGAATTGCATCAGCGCGCTCGGCCCTCCGCTCCCGCCGCGGAAGCGGAGGCTACCGGCGCGGGCACGGAACCCGCACCGGTAGCCACATAAGGGGACGGTCGCTCGGCTGGAGTCGCGCATTGGTCCCTGGCTTATAACCATAATCTGATCATGGGATACGGATTGAAGGAGAATCATGGCTGACGAAACCACTCAGCAATCGCCCGCGGTGCAGGAAGGGCGTTCCGGAGCGCGTCCGGGAGGTCCCGGCCGCGGTCCTCGCCCCGGCGCCCCGCGTGAAAGCGGCGGCCCGCGCAAGTACTTTCGCCGCAAAAAAGTTTGCAAGTTCTGCGTCGAGAAGATCGACGCCATCAACTACAAGGACGTGCGCCTGCTTTCCCAGTTCGTAGCCGAAAGCGGCAAAATCGTCCCGCGCCGTTTAACCGGGGTATGCACCCCTCACCAGAGGCGGCTGACCGATGCCATCAAGCAGGCGCGGAACATCGCCCTGCTGCCGTTCACGTCGCGCATATGAGCTAGCCAATCGATACGGGAGTTATGCGATGGAAGTCATCCTGAAAGAAGATGTGCCCAAGCTGGGGTCCCGCGGCGATGTGCTGAAGGTCGCCGACGGTTATGGACGCAATTATCTGCTCCCCAAGAAATTGGCGATTGAGGCGACGCAACAGAACAAAGCCGTCATCGAGCAGATGAAAGCGGCGGCGGTGCGCCGGGCGGCCCGGGAAAAGGCTGGCGCCGAAGATTTTGCCAAGCAACTGAATGGCGCCTCCGTTACCTTCGTGCGGCGCGCCGGCGAGCACGACCAACTGTTCGGTTCCGTCACTTCGGCGGAGATCGCTGCCGCCCTGTCTAAACAAGGTTTCGAGGTTGATCGGCGCAAGATTGTTCTCGATCATCCCTTGAAAACCACGGGCGAGTTTACGGTTTCCGTGCACCTCCACAAGGAAGTGCGGGCTGCCATTAAGGTGATCGTCGAGAAGGAAGCCGCGCCGGAAGAGAAGCCTGAAAAAGCTGGCGAAGCAGCGGAGTCGTAAAGGCTCTGCGGCGGGACGAAGGTGAAAGAATTTTGAATTTCGAATTTTGAATTTTGATTAGGGAGAGGTTCGCCGGTCGAACCCGCTTTCCGTCAAAAGTCGAAATTCAAAATTCAAAATTCCTCTGCGTCCTCGGTGATAAGCAGGCTCAAACCACGTACCCAGGCCTGAAAGGAGTCAATTCGTGAAAGTTTATGAAGGCGTGAACATCCGGAACGTCGTAGTGGTCGGCCACGGCGACGCCGGCAAGACGCAACTCGTCTCCGCCATGCTCCACACCGCGGGTTCCACCCAACGTTTGGGCCGGGTTGACGACGGAAGCACCGTTACCGACTACGACGAAGAAGAAGTGCAGCGTTCCATGTCGATTGCCCTGGCCCTGGCCTTTGCCGAGTGGAACAAGACCAAGATCAATTTCCTCGACACGCCGGGATTCAACATGTTTGTGCACGAGGCGAAAATGGCCATGCCGGCGGTCGAAGTGGCCGTAGTGGTAGTGGATGGCGTCGCCGGCGTGGAAGTGGTCACCGAGAAGGTCTGGCAGTATGCCGAGGAATATCAGTTGCCCCGGATCGTGGTTGCCAGCCGCATGGACCGGGAACGGGCCGACTATGGCCGCGTGCTGGAGTCGGTTACGGCAGCCTTCGGGCGCGCCGTTATGCCCGTCCAGTTGCCCCTGGGTAGTGAAAAGAACCTGAACGGCGTCGTGGATCTGGTTCGTTTGAAGGCTTACACCTACGAGATGGGCGGCAGCGGCAAGGGCAAGGAAAGCGAGATCCCTGCTGGGTTGAAGGACGAGGCCCAAGCCGCGCATGACCGGCTGGTGGAAATGGTGGCTGAAGGCAACGACGCGCTGATGGAAAAATTCTTCGACCAGGGCACTCTCGGCGACGAGGACCTCCAGCAAGGGCTGCGGGCGGCCATTCGGGAGGGACGAATCGTACCCATGCTGTTCGCCTCCGGTCTGGGCAATATCGGCAGCGACCGGCTGCTGGATTTCGTGGTCGATTACTTGCCGAGCGCGGCCGACCGGGGCGTCGCAAAGGCGATGGCAGCCGAAGGCAACGGCCAGCCCGCCGAGCGCAAGGTGAGTGACAGTGAACCGCTTTCCGCCTTTGTCTTCAAGACCGTCAGCGACCCGTTTGCCGGGCGGATTACTTATTTCAAAGTGTATTCGGGCGTGCTGAAAAATGACGGTGTCCTCCAGAACTTCAACAAGAACACGCCGGAGAAATTTGCCCATCTGTCCATCATGCAGGGCAAACAGGCGGTCCCCGTCAATGAACTGCGCGCCGGCGATCTCGGCGCCGTCGCCAAGCTGAAGGACACCGTCACGGGCGATACCCTGGGTGACAAGAGTGCTCCCATCCTCTATCCCTCGGTCAAGCTGCCCGAACCCGCCATTACCTTTGCCATCCAACCGAAATCGCGCGCCGATGAGGATAAGCTTTCCAACGTGCACCGGCTGATGGAAGAAGATCCCATGCTGCGCTTCTACCGCGATGAACAGACCAAGGAGTTCCTGATTGCGGGCACCGGCCAGCAGCACATCGAAGTGGTCGTCAGCCGGCTCAAGAAGCGCTACAACACGGAAGTTAACCTGAAGGCGCCCAAGGTTCCGTATCGCGAAACCATTCGGGGACATGCCGACGTGCAGGGCCGCCACAAAAAGCAGACCGGCGGCCACGGGCAGTTTGGCGATTGCCGCATCAAAATGGAACCTCTGGCCCGCGGGGGGAATTTCGAGTTCGTCAACGATATTTTTGGCGGTGCCATTCCCAGGAACTTCATTCCCGCCGTCGAAAAGGGAATCCAGGAAGCCGCCGCCCGCGGCTATCTCGCCGGTTATCCGGTGGTGGATTTCAAGGTGGTGCTGTACGACGGCAGCTATCACGAAGTGGACTCCAACGAACTGTCTTTCAAAATGGCCGGGCGCATCGCTTTCAAGAAGGCGATGGAGCTGGCCAAGCCGACGCTGCTGGAGCCCATCATGAAAGCTGAAATTACCGTGCCGGATGAGTTCGCCGGCAGCATCATGGGCGATCTGAACTCGCGGCGCGGCCGCATTCAAGGTATGGATAACAAGGCGGGCAAGACAGTCGTACGGGCCGAGGTTCCCATGGCGGAAATGCTGACCTACGGCGCCGACCTCACCTCCATGACCCAGGGCCGCGGGTCTTTCAACATGGAAATGGATCACTACGATATCGTTCCCACGCAGCAGCAGGAAAAGATCATTGCGGCCGCCAAAGCCGAGCGTGGCGAACAACCGGAAGAGGAAGAATAGGAATAGGCAACAAGCCACAAGCAACAAGCCGCACGCTAGAACGTGGGTTGTGTTGGTTCTTCTTCCCGCTCCTTGCTTGTGGCTTGTTGCTTGGCGCTCTTTGAAAGCGAGGTCTCATGCGTTGCGGCTCTTCTATTGCCAGAGCGAGAATCACTCCCTCGCGGCTGGTCGCGTATTGCCTCCTGTTCAGTGTTTATGCCTTCGTGGCCACCACGCTGCTGTGCTCCCAGGATCGGCCGTCGGCTGGGAAGTTGATTCAGGAACCTCCCCCGTTCAATGCCAGCATGCTGGATCCCCAGATAAATCCATGCGATGACTTTTACGCCTATTCCTGTGCGAAGTGGCTGGCGGCAAACCCGATTCCGCCGGACCAGGCGAGTTGGAGCCGCTTCCACGAATTGGCGGAGCGCAACCGCCAGTTTTTGCGCCGCATTTTGGAGAATGCCTCGTCTCCCGATCCCAAACGCAGTCCGGTCATGCAAAAAATCGGCGACTACTACGCCAGTTGCATGGACGAGGCGGCGATCAATGCCAAGGGATTGGCGCCGCTCCAGCCAGAATTGAAGAGGATTGCCAAGCTGAAGGACAAGGCGAAGCTGGCCGATGAACTTGCTCATTTGCAGCGCATTGGCGTAAATGCCACCTTCCATTTCTCCAGTGACCAGGACTTCAAGGACGCAACCCAGGTGATTGCCGAGGCGGACCAAGGCGGACTGGGACTGCCCGAACGCGATTATTACTTCCGCGACGACCAGAAATCGCGGGAGTTACGCCAGGCGTATCTGGCGCACGTGCAAAAGATGTTCGAACTGCTGGGAGAAGCGACCCCCAAGGCCGTGGCCGACGCCCAGATCGTCCTGCAGATCGAGACTGCACTGGCGAAGGCCTCGCTGGGCGTGGTCGCCCGCCGGGATCCGGTCAACGTCTATCACAAGATGAGCGTAGACGAGCTGGCAAACCTTGCCCCGGCGTTTGCCTGGAGCCGCTATTTGAAGGCAGTGGACGCACCCCCCATCCAGACGCTGAACGTGGCCGTGCCCGATTTCTTCAAGGGCATGCAGGCCGTGATCGAGTCGCAGCCGATCGGGCACTGGAAGACCTATTTGCGCTGGCACTTGGTCCATGCCTCCGCCCAGCTGCTTCCGCGGGCTTTTGTGGAGGAGAATTTCAATTTTTACGGCAAAACGCTCACGGGAACCAAGGAGGTGCAGCCGCGCTGGAAGCGCTGTGTCCGTTCCACGGACTCCGCTCTCGGCGAGGCGCTAGGCCAGCTCTACGTGGAGGAAACTTTCGGCCCGGACGGAAAGCAGCGCACGCTGCAGATGGTGCAGGCCATCGAGAAAGCCCTGCACCAAGACCTCCTCCAGTTGACGTGGATGACGGACGCAACCAAGCAGCAGGCGCTCCTCAAGCTTAACAAGGTGGGCAACAAGATTGGCTATCCGGACCACTGGCGCGACTATTCCAAGCTGACAATCGTGCGCGGCAACGCCCTGGGCAACCGCTTTCGCGCCGGCCAGTTCGAGTTCAACCGGCAATTGGCCAAGATCGGCAAGCCGGTGAACCGCGGCGAGTGGGACATGACACCCCCTACCGTGAACGCCTATTACAACCCGCAGATGAACGATATCAATTTCCCGGCGGGCATTCTCCAGCCCCCCTTCTTCGACAAGCGCTTGGACGATGCGATTAACTTCGGCGCTATCGGCGGTGTAATCGGTCATGAACTGACTCACGGCTTCGACGATCAGGGCCGGCAGTTCGATGCTAACGGCAATCTCCGGAACTGGTGGACCCCGGAAGATACCCGCGAGTTCGAGAAACGCACCCAGTGCCTGGTGGACGAATACTCGCATTTCACCGCCGTCGACGGCATACACCTGAATGGCAAGCTGACGCTCGGAGAAAACACCGCCGACAACGGCGGCTTGCGTCTGGCGCTCATTGCCCTGGAGGACGAACTGCGCGGGCATGAGGTCCAGCCCATTGAAGGCTTCACGCCCGTGCAACGCTTGTTCCTGGGCTGGGGCCAGGTCTGGTGCGAGAATGCCACCGATGAGATCCTGCGCATGCTGGCGCATACCGACGCGCATTCCGTTCCCCGTTATCGCGTCAATGGCGTGGTTTCCAATATGCCGGAATTTCAGCAGGCATTCGGTTGCCAACCCGGCCAACCCATGGTCCGGCAGAACGCTTGCCGGGTCTGGTGATATCTACGACTTTTGCCGCCGGCCTGCCGATGAGGTCAAGCGCACCTTCCGGCGGGGCGTGATGATCGAAGATTGCAGAGTTTTCTCGACAATTTCATCGACCACCGGCTGGGGAACGGCTTCCGCTACCCGCAGGGCACGTTCGCCCCGCTTGGCTTTGCGGGTCAATAACACCACGACGTGGGCAATCGCGGCTTTTTCCGTACCCATGCCTTCCGGGGTCTTGGCTTTAACCCCTACCGCCGATTGAGAAATCTGGAGCAGTTCGGCCAGTCGCGCCTGGATCTTGGCCGCGTGAGCGGAGATTTTGGGCTCCTGGAGGATCAGGGTGGAGTCCATGTTGGCGATCGTATAACCGGCGTCGCGCACCCGTTTCAGCGCCGCTTCTACAAACCGCCCGGAGTCCGCGCCCTTCCACTGCGGATCGCCCGGGGGAAAGTGGGTTCCAATATCGCCGGCCGCAACCGCGCCCAGCAGCGCATCCGTCAAGGCGTGCAACAGCACGTCGCCGTCGGAGTGTCCTGCCAGGCCGCTGTGATGCGGCACCTGGATCCCGCCCAGCTTCAGGGGAATACCGGACTTAAATTCGTGCGAATCCCAGCCGTAGCCAATACGCATGCTTATACCCCAGTTAGGCCACCGATCCACCGCAAGCGACAAGCCACAAGTCTCAAGCTAGAAAAAGAAGAGAACCAGAGGTTTCTTCTTTCTGGCTTGCGGCTTGTGGCTTGCCGCTTGTTCAGACGCTCCGACAGCTAAAGGGTCTTGCGGGCGTAAAACTCCGCCAGTTCCAGATCCGCCGGGGTGGTGATTTTGAGGTTGCGCGGGGAACCCATGACCACCGCGACGTCGTGTCCGGAACGCTCCACCAGAGAGGCTTCGTCGGTGCCGGTGAATCCATCGGCCGTGGCTTCGCTCATAGCCTGCCGGAGCAAGCCCAGACGGAAACCTTGCGGCGTTTGCGCCAGCACCGCGCGTTCCCGCGGTACGGTCGAGGTAATCAGCGCAAAATCCGCCGAGCGGTCGACCAGCTTAATCGTGTCGACGGCCGGCACCCCGGCAATCGCGGCCCCATGTTTGAGCACGGCGTCGATGATGTTGTTGATGATCTCCCGATCGACCAAAGGACGAACCGCATCATGCACGAGCACTACGTCGTCGTCGTCCGCCTTGATGGCCGCCAGGGCATTCGCCACCGTCTCCTGACGGTGCTCCCCACCCCCGACCAGACGGATGGGCTTGGCGAAATTCTCCCGTGCCAGACGCAGCTTGAAGTTCTCCTCATCCGCCGTGCGCAGGGCGACGTAGATTTCATCCACCCGGGGAGCTTCCACAAACCGCCGTAGCGTGTGGATCAGAACCGGAACCCCGCCCAGTTCGGCAAATTGTTTAGACGGGGCAGCTTTGACGGCCGCACCGGCAGAGCTGCGAAAGCCTCCTTGTGCCGCCGCCATGCGGGTCCCTAAACCTGCAGCCGGTATGATTGCGATTACTTTCATGGGGAAGGGAAGTATATAGGCTAAGCCGTCCTAGTTCAAATGGTGCTACGGAGCTTACTCCGGTTTTTCCACCGGAACCGTGGCGCCAAGCGTAGAGGGTGGGGAAGCCATGGGCGAGTTGGCGTTGGCCCGAACCCGCGGTGCCTGGTCGGGCGCCGGACGGATCGGCATCGCTGCGCCACGTTCGTCAAACCGGCCGAAAATCATTTTCCCGGCGGTGGTCTGCAGCACGGAAGTGACCACAATCTCAATGGTCTTGCCGATCATTTTGCGCGCGTTATCGATGACCACCATGGTGCCGTCATCCAAATACGCTACGCCCTGGTTGTATTCTTTTCCCTCCTTCAGGATAAAGACCTTCATGACCTCGCCGGGCAACACGATCGGCTTGAGGGCGTTGGCCAACTCGTTAATATTGAGCACCTCGACTCCCTGCAGTTGCGCCACTTTGTTCAAATTGAAGTCGTTAGTGATGATTTTGGCTTCGTACTGTTTGGCTAATTCGATCAGCTTCAGGTCCACTTCACGGACGGCGGGGTAGTCGTCGTCGACGATCATTACCTGCAGGGAACTGATCTTCTGGATGCGTTGCAGGATGTCCAGCCCGCGGCGGCCGCGATTGCGCTTCAAAGAATCCGCCGAGTCGGCCACCAGTTGCAGTTCCCGCAGCACGAAATTGGGGATCATCACGATGCCATCGAGAAAACCCGTCTCCGCGATATCCGCGATCCGCCCATCAATGATGACGCTGGTATCCAGCACCTTGGCTGCCCGTTTGCCCAGCTTCTCTCCGCCAAAAATACCGCCCATGGCGGTCAGATCCAGCATGTCTCCTTTGGCGCCACCCACCGTCAACCCGATGTAGGCCATCAGGAACATGACCGTAAGAGCCAGAAAATCCGCCGTCTTAGGTTCAGGAATGCTGACGCGCAAGACCAGGCTGAACAGGAACGCCCCCAGGATGCCGAGAATACTGCCAATGGCGGCGCCAATCAGCCGCTTCAGGCTGATTTGCCGGACGCGCATCTCGGCAAACACCACCACCCCACCCATGACCGCGCCCATAATACCTGCCGCCGGACGCGAAAGACCAAAGGGACGTAAGACATAGGCGCTGCTGGCTAACAGAATTATGAAGGCGATACGAATGCTGGCTAAATCCAAGCCGGAGCCTCCTTAACGGACCGTTCCGGCGGGCTTCATCGATAAAATGAGTCCGCGGACACTATCCCATGCCCGTACCGCAGCACGCCACTCTATAAGTTCGATGCAGAGTAGCGGCTCCGGTTCGCTATTAAAAAGCCCACCAACCTGTTGAGTATACACCGGAACAACCCCCGTCGGAACATCGGACGATCCGGTGATCCGGTGATCCAGTGATCGTAAGAGATTGAATAATTAGCTGATCCTGCAATTCGGCTACTTGGAATCAGGGAATACCCATAGAACCGGGGAATACCTATAAGGGAGTACCCTGCGTTCTTCAGATCACCCGATCACCCGATGTGCTGTTGTATGGTGGCTTCCGCTTGTTCGTGGGCGTGGTAGGAAGAACGAACCAGCGGGCCGCATTCGACATGCCGGAAGCCCAACGAGCGGGCCTCCGCCTTAAGCTCGCAAAATTCCTCCAAAGAATAATAGCGAGCCACCGGCAACTGATCCCGGGAAGGGCGCAGGTATTGGCCCACGGTAAGGATGTCCACCCGGGCGGAAGCGAGATCGCGGAATACCTGCCGCAGTTCCTCGGTTGTCTCCCCCAAGCCGACCATCAGGCCTGACTTGCTCACCATGTCCGGCGAGAACTGTTTTACCTTAGCCAGCAGATTCAGGGAACGTTCGTAGCGCGCACCGGAGCGTGCAGCCCGATACAGCCGTGGCACGGTCTCCGTGTTGTGATTCAGGATGTCGGGATTGGCGTCCAGCACCGTGCGCAGGCAATCGTCGTGGCCCTGAAAATCGGGTATGAGTACCTCGACCTTGCATTCCGGGCGCAAACGGCGGGTGGCCGCGATGGTTTGCGCAAAGATGCGGGCGCCGCCCAGGTTATCGTCATCGCGGTTCACGCTGGTCACCACCGCATAATTCAACCCTAACGCCGCTACCGCCTCGGCAACCCGCCGGGGTTCGTCCCAATCGATAGGCTGCGGCTTGCCTTTCGGCACTCCACAAAAGCCACAACGGCGTGTGCAGATATCGCCCAGCAGCATGAAGGTGGCGGTGCGATGATTCCAGCATTCCCCGATATTGGGGCATTGCGCCGACTCGCAGACGGTATGTAAACCCAGGCCGCGCGCCAGTTGCTTCAGACTGTGGAAATTCTCCCCTACTGGGGCTTGGGCCTTGATCCAATCCGGCTTCCGTGCTGGCCGTGGGGTTACCGGTTCGATCTGTACTAGTTCGATTCCCATCCCTTTTTATTTTATTGCACTTCTGACTTGGATGCTACGGGCGCAATACTTAGGAGGCGGCAGCGCGATAGCTCTGGCGGCGTCTTAACGGAACCACTACGACCTTTCGCTCACACTCCAGCGAAAGCGTCATATGGCGGGCACATTCCCCGCATAGCCAAAAATGTTCCACTCGGCGGACCGGTTTCTTGTCACCCGGAGAATTGCTGCCCACCAGACTCGGGCTCTCCGCTGCAAACGAGTCCAATTCGAACTTGAAAAGACGCCCTCTCCGCAAGTATTGGAAAGTTGTCGCGCAAGCGGGATTGGCGCACTTCGACAGCATAGGTTTCGTCTCCCTCGCTCTCGGACACCTTGCCCCGAGTTACGGATGATGTATTCCCTCTAACAGATGCGCCCGGCGGGCCGGCAGAGCCTGTGGAAAACGGATCAATTTTTACTTATAGCTCCATAAGCTTCTCGAATGCTGCCGGAGCCTGGACTGCAGCCTTGGGCGTGCGGAATTAACCTGTGATTTACATTCATTTAACAGGGCAGCAATACCCGGGGCTGACAATAAACTTGGGAGAATACGACTAAATGAACACAGGTGAAGCAGCCTGGAGTAACCGGGAGTCTGCCTATACCGGCATCCTTGAGCGCACGGTTCGGGCGTACCTGTTAGCGCAGGATGGGGCGGCAGCACTGGCTGACGGCTTGGCAACTAAAGCCGAGGCACGATTTGCGGCGGTGGAGAAAGCCGAAGAAGAGCTGGACCGGCTGGACCGGGAAATCGACGCCACCGTCGCCTTGGCCATCGCGGAAGTTGAACCCAGGCAAGCCCGCGAGTTGCTTTCCGCAGTCAAGATGGTGATTGATCTGGAGCGTATCGGCGACCTGCTGGCCTCAGTCGCCGACTGCGCCCGCGCGCTGGGCGAACGGACGGAACCCGAGGACGTGGGTGAGTTGATCCGCGCCGTCTCGCTGCTGGAACGCATGCTGGCCGACTTGCACGGGGCTTTTCTGGTGCGCAATGTGGACCGCGCCATGGCGGTGTTGCGCATGGACGCGGAAATCGATCGCCTGCGCAACCTGCTGATCATCCGTCACCTGGAGCAGGCGCAGTTTTGTGGTCCCCGGCAGAGCATCCATGTGCTTTTCATGGTGCAATCCTTGGAGCGGGCCGGCGATCACGCCAAGAATCTGGCCGAGGAGATCTGTCACCTGGCCAGCGGGCAAACGCTGCGCCATCTGCTGCCGCGCAAGGTAAAATCCGACGAACAAATGTACTTAGAGTGGTTACGGCGGCAACACGGCATCGACGAACCATTGCCGCCAGTAAAAGCAGCCGCGCAAGACTGGAAATCATCCAACAAACTGACGTCTTGAGATCATCGTTGTTCACCACGTTTACTACCGCAACCCGTAGCGTCGGTTCGCCACAGTGCCCGCTCCAGCGCTGCCCGGGCTGGGCCGCAAGCGTGTGAGGCTCCCCTCAAAGCGCAGCTCCCTTCACCCAACAGACCATTTTCTCTTCGGAGAACCCAACCGGAGGAAGCAATGAACTACAAGCCGATTGCCATGCAGGAATGCAAACACATAGCCTTGGTGGCCCACGACAATAAGAAGCAGGAGTTATTCGAATGGGCGGCATTCAACCGCGACTTGCTGGCGCAGCACCGGTTGTACGCCACCGGGACCACGGGAGGCGTGCTGGAGCGCGAATTGGGCCTGCACATCGAGAAGCTGGAAAGCGGGCCGCTGGGCGGGGACCAGCAGATCGGCGCAAAGATTTCGAACGGAGAAATCGATTTCCTGATCTTTTTCTGGGACCCGCTGGAACCTCTGTCCCACGATCCCGATATCCGGGCCTTGCTGCGCATTTCCGTGGTATGGAATGTGCCCATCGCCTGTAACCGGTCCACGGCTGATTTTATAATCTCTTCGCCTCTCATGTGCGCCGAGTATGAACGGCTGGTGCGCGATTATTCGCAATATCGCCAGCGGGCCTTTGCGGAAAGCGTCTGACGATTGGTAATTTGCAAAGCAGGAAATCGAGCCCACTGCTGCTTACTTTGGAAATTACAAATTGCCAATTACCAATCATGCACGAAAGTGTTCCCATCCCCGGGGCCGGAGCTCTTGCCGCGACTTCATGTCGGGGGCAACCAGCCATACGCCGGGATCGCGCGTAATGACGCCAATCCAATGGATCGGTACCCCCGCAATGCGCTCGGGTATGCGTTCGTGCCGGGCGGGCTTGGCCGTAAACAGCAACTCGTATTCATCGCCGCCGTGCAAGGCTTCCTCCAGGTGGGCGCCGGCGGTGACCGGCACGGCGGCCTCCGCGATCCAGGCGCCTACCTTGCTTTCCTGGCAGATGTGGCGCAGCTCGGTCGAGAGCCCGTCGCTGATGTCGATCATGGCCGACGCCAACTGGCGTTCCCGCAGCCAGCGGCCGACCTCGAGGCGCGGTACGGGATAGAAGTGTTTTCGTTCCGCCGGCGTACGCGGCTGCCACGGCCCGCCGCCGCGCGAAAAGCGCCCCGCGCCCGCCTGTAACTGGCGCAAAATTGCCAGGCCGGCGCCCAGAGAACCGGTTACATAAATGTCGTCTCCCGCTTTCGCGCCGGAGCGGAGAATTGCCTTGCCTCGGGGCGCCGAACCGAGCACCACGATGTCGGCAAGAATGCTCCCCGGAGATTGGGCCGTATCGCCTCCCGCCAACGGAGTCTGGAACCGGCGGGCGAGGCGGAGAAATCCCCGCAGGAAATCGTCGACCCACCGCTGCGGCACGTCGGCCGGCAGAGCCAGCGACAGAAATGCCGCCAGTGGCTTACCCCCCATCGCCGCAATGTCGCTCAGTCCGCGGGTAAGGCAGCGGTGGCCCACCGCTTGCGGGCCGTGCCATTCGCGGCGGAAGTGTATTCCTTCAAGGCTGAAATCGGTGGTGACCAGCAGTTCATGGCCGCGTGGAGGGCGTACGACGGCGCAGTCGTCCCCGATACCGCGTATAACGGCCGCACCCGGCTGGGCGGCGCCACGGCGAATCCTCTCGATCAATTCTCGTTCCGGCAAGGGCAAGGGCTATCTTCGACCCCCCATCTAGTGTTCTGTTTCTAACGCTTCGTTACAATGTCTGACCTTACGAGCAATCGAGCGCGCCGAGGCCGTCCAGATGAAAGGTTCAGGGCGGTGGTTGCGCTGGCGTATGTAATCTCGAATCGCCCT